>ERZ827496.1613-NODE-1613-length-25727-cov-4.269515_pt1 | contig 25727 bp, 17 predicted proteins | sample MGYA00519769_ERZ827496 | MGnify/ENA primary metagenome ERZ827496 (study PRJEB31778, sample SAMEA3449327) | human gut metagenome | biome: human gut; feature: human-associated habitat; material: faeces | place: United Kingdom | collected 2010/2012 ...
GGACGAGGCAAAGGCGTTTCTCGCTGCGCAGGGGCTGGACCAGTGGCAGCACGGCTACCCCGCGGAGGAGGACTTCCGGCGGGACATCGAGCGCGGCGACGGCTGGCTCTTCACCGCGGACGGAAATCCGGCCGGTTATCTCTGCATCAGCCGCCGGAGTGAGGCGGCGTACACCGCCATTGAGGGCGAATGGCTCTCGTGCGCGGGGCCGTATCTCACGATCCACCGCATCATGGTTTCGGACGCCTACCGCGGAAAAGGCATCGCTTCCGAAATGATCTCGCTCGCGGACGACTTTGCCCGCGCCTACTGCTGCGCGGGTGTGCGCATCGACACCGCCCCCGGCAATGAGCCCATGCGCGCCATGCTGCGCAAAAACGGCTTTGAGACCTGCGGCACCGATCTGGAGATCGATGCGTTCAAGTGCGTGATCGAATGGCTGCACGGCGACCGCGTGGCCTACACCGACAAGACCAGCAACGTCGCCATCTCGGCCGACTGGTCGAGCGGCAAGATCGGCATGACCGGCCGCTCCTACGCCGGCACGACGCAGTTCGGTCTGGCAACGACCGGCGTCGCCGGCCTTGAGACCATCGTCCCCGTCGCCGGCATCGCGAGCTGGTATGAGTACACCAACTCTCAGGGCATCTCCACCAACAGCCTCGTCAACTACTCCGAGCGGCTGGCCTGGTACTGCAACGGCCGCTACCTCGATCCGGACTTCTATGCCACCATCGCCGAAAAGTACGGCAACTACATGTACCAGATCCAGCAGGATCAGCTCAAGAGCAACGGCGACTACTCCGAGCACTGGGCGACCCGCGACTACACGCTTGACGCGGAAAACATCAAGTGCCCGGCGCTGATCGTGCACGGCCTCAACGACGACAACGTGCGCACGAAGGAATTCGACCTCATGTATCAGGCGTATCAGAAGGCCGGCGTGAACGTCAAGCTCCTGCTGCATCAGGATGCGCACCTGACCCCGAGCTACCCCGCCGGCAACCTCGAGTTCTACATTGACGGCGAGAGCTACAACAACGTCCTCAACCGCTGGTTCAGCCACTACCTGTGCGGCGTGGAAAACGGCGCCGAGAACATGGCCGCCGTCACCGCGCAGAGCAACGTCGACGCCTCCGTCTGGAACACCTATGACAGCTGGACGACCGACGAGAGCATCGTCATGTCCAATGCCGATGACACCGGCACGACCACCATCAACAGCGACTACGCCACGCAGGGTATCAACCGCAGAAACTGGCGTGACGCGCTGACCGCCGGCTCCACCGACGTGAGCGCCATGTACACCATGGATGTCGACGCCGACACCGTCATCAAGGGCAGCGTGGCCGTGAGCTTCACCGCCAGTGCCGATAACTATGACGCACCGGAGACGAGCAGCCCGCGCGGCACCGTCGACCACGACAACTATGTCGGCGACGAGACGAACGCCCTTGACCACGACAACTACGTCGGCGCGGCGAGCGCTGACGGCGCTGTGACCGTGTCCCTGCCGGACGGCGCCGATCTGATCGACCGCGACGCGCTCATGGTCAGCGCCATGCTCGTCGACATCGCGCCCGAGGGCACGACGTTCCCGGCCTACAACACGCAGGGCAGCTATGTGCCCAAGACCATCACCGCCGGCGGCGCGTGGATGGGCGGCGGCCTGAACAACTACGACTACGCCGAGCTCAACGCCACCGATGTCAGCTACAAGATCATTGCGCGCGGCTGGATGGACCTCTGCAACCCCGGCGCCGGCTATGACTCCGCCTCTGCCGGCACGAAGGTCGCCCTCAAGGTCGGTGAGAACCACGACTACACCATCTACCTGCAGCCGAACCTCTACACCGTCAAGGAAGGCCACAAGCTCGCACTCGTGATCTACACCTATGAGCCGGGCAAGGCCAACTACAGCCAGGACTACCAGATCACGCTCGAAAACGCTTCCGTCAGCGCGGAGATCCCCGTTGATGAGATCCCGGCCGTCCCGGCACTTCCGTTCACGGACGTCCCGGCAGACACCGAGCTCTACGATGCCGTGGAGTGGGCCTACTTCAGCGACCCGCAGATCACGGCCGGCGTGACCGAGACCACCTTTGCCCCCGCCAACACCTGCACCCGTGCCGAGATCGTCACCTTCCTGTACCGTCTGGCCGGTGAGCCGGATGTGACCGGCACGGCGCTTCCGTTCACGGATGTGGCCGAGGATGCCTACTATGCCGACGCGGTGAAGTGGGCAGTGGCAAACGGCGTGACCTCCGGCACGAGCGCCACCACCTTCAGCCCGAACGACACGTGCACGCGCGCACAGGCCGTCACGCTGCTGTATAACGCAGCCGGCGCACCGGCCGTGAGCGACACGGTGAGCTTCGCGGATGTGGCGGCAGGCGCCTACTACGCCAATGCTGTTGCATGGGCGGCAGCCAACGGCGTGACCGCCGGCACGAACGCCACCACCTTCAGCCCGGACGACGCATGCACGCGCGGCCAGATCGTGCGCATGCTCTACCGCGGCGACACGCAGGCCTGAGCAAGCCACAGAAAATCACCCCAAAAAGCGGCAGCGCCCATTGCGAATGCAATGGGCGCTGTTTTTCTGTGCAGACGGCTTTGCCGTTTGCGGCTCACGTCGGAAGCTCCCGCGCGCGCTGCGTGCGCCGCCGCGCGGGCACGGCGATGCAGAACGTGAGCGCCTGTGCCGCCGGGATCGCCAGCCACACGCCGGTGAGCTTGAGCAGCTGCGGCAGAATGAGCAGCACGGCAAACGTCAGCACCGGCTCGGAAAACACGAGCACATACGACAGTGCGGTTTTTTCCGTCGCGTAGAAATATGCGATCGTCACGCGCGTGTATGCCAGCAGCGGCAGCGTCGCCAGAAACAGCGGCAGCCGGGCAGTGACGCCGGCGTTCGCCTCCGCAGACGCGCCGAAGAGCACACCGATGACGCTGCGCGCGAGAAAGAGTGCGGCAATGCACACCGCCGTGATGCCGAAGGCCGCGCGGTAAGCGCGCGCGCCGGTATGGCGCAGCTCGCCGAAGTCGCCCGCGCCGTAGGCCCGGCTGATGAGCGGCTGGCTGCCGTCGCCGACGCCCTGCAGCAGCATGTAGATCGTCGACAGCACATAGTCGATGCAGCCATAGACCGCGATCGCCAGCGCGCCGCCGTAGCGCAGCAGGAAGTGGTTCATGACCATGAGCGTGATGTTCGGCGAAAATGTCAACCCGATCGGCGCGGCCGCGACCTTCAGCAGTGCGCCCCACAGCGGCAGCACCTCGCCCGCCTTCGGCGGCACGAAGCCCACGCGCCGCCGTACCAGATAGCCGATGGCAAGCAGCATCGTCGCCGCCTGTCCGATGACGGTCGCCCACGCGCCGCCGGCCATGCCCCAGTGAAACTCCCACACGAACAGGTAGTCGAGCGCAATGTTGGTCACAAAGCCCGTGCCCATCGCGACCATGGCAAACGCCGAGCCGCCGAGGTTGCGGATGAAGGGCACAAGACCGGTGGCAAGGATCTGAAAGGCCGTGCCATAGGCGATCACGCGGATGTATTCCGCGGCCAGAGGGCGTGCCTCGTCCTGCGCGCCGAGCACCGTCAGCACCTGGCCGAGCAGCCCGAGCAGCACCGCCGCAAACGCCGCGCTCGTCGCGAGCAGCAGCAGCACCGTGCCGGAAAAGCACGTGCGCGGCGTCTGCTCCTCCCCGCGCGCCTGCAAAATGGTGCAGCGGATCGCACCGGCGAGGCCGATGCCCGTGCCGACGGCCTGCAGCAGCGCCGCTGCCGGATAGGCAAGCGTGATGGCAGCGAGACCGAGGTCGCCGAGCGATTGGCCGATGAAAAACCCGTCCACGATCGTGTACAGGCCCGAGAGCGCAAACGCAAGCACGGACGGGAGCACATAGGCCGCAAAAGAGTCATGCTGAGTTGTCTTCATTTGATCATTTCCGTTTCCTTTTCAAAGATCATGTTAAACAGTGCGATCGCATCCATCATCTCCTGCACGCGCGCATCACCCATGCGGGCAAAGACGGCGTCCTCGAGTGCATAGAGCGGCTCGAGCAGCGCGCGGGCATAGGCCTGCCCGGCGGACGTGAGGGAAGCGTTCTTCTCGCGCCGGTCGCCGCTGGCAGGGCTGAGCGTGACGTAGCCCTCGTCGCGCAGCGCGCGCACGACGGTGTTGACGGTCTGCTTGGGCAGGCCCGCGTGGTCAGCGATGGCCTTTTGTGTAGCGCCGGGGTGGTTATCGAGCACATAGAGCACGAACAGGCGGTAGTTGTTCACGCCGTGCGCGGCGGCCCAGCGGTTGTAGAGCGCATCCGAGCGCCCCCAGACCTCCCAGAACTTTCTTGGACTATGCTGCATACGGTTCCTCCAGATAGTATTTACACGGACTATAATAGCATTTGTGCGGACGATTGTCAAGAGAGGTGGAAATAACGAGCAATCCGAGCCGCTCCGGTGCGGCAAAACCGCGCGCCCTCTGTTAAACATTGCAGAGATGTGGTATACTTTCAAAAAAATTTTCACTCCCCTGTAACGCGGGGGATAAAAAAGTTGTCTTTATGTCATGATGGCACTTTGGACGGAAAGGAGTGCACGCATGGACGATTCGCAGATCGTCGCGCTCTACTGGCAGCGGGACGAGCAGGCCATCGTCGAGACCGACGCAAAGTACGGGTCTTATTGCATGAAAATTTCGCAAAACATCTTATCCGACCGCGCCGACAGCGAGGAAAACGTCAACGACGCCTATCTGCACGCATGGGAGGCTATGCCGCCGCAGCGCCCGGCGATCCTCTCCGCCTTCCTCGGCAGGATCACGCGCAATCTGGCGCTCAACCGCTGCAAGGCGGCCAACGCCCAGAAGCGGCAGGGCAGCGCCTTCGCGCTCTCGCTCGACGAGCTGGATGACTGTGCCGTCGCGCACCCCGACCCGGAAAGCGCCACGGCGGCGACCATGCCCTCGCTCACGACCGACTATCTCGGCTCCGAGAACGCTGGTCTCGTCTGCTCACTTGTTATGATCGGCTTCGGCGTTGCCTCAGTCGGAACAAGCTTCCTCGCCAAGGCCGTCAACACCTCCATGGCCTTCATCCTGGCCGGCGTAATTGCCATTGTCGGCATCCCCGTCACACTTGCGCTTCCCAAACTCGGGAAGGCAGAACAATAATTCCGGGCTTCCGGCCCGTATCTCGGGCCGGAAGCTTTTTTGCGTAAAAATATGATTTTTTCACACAGGGGGTACTTGACAACTATCCCCCTGTATGTGTTACTTTATAAGTTCAGAACAAGTTAGGAGGTCAGAAATGACGAAATACAAGAAAGTCACACCTGAAATTGCCGCGCAGCTTCAGGCCATCGTGGGCGCGAAGCGCTTTTTCGCAGGCGATGCGGTGAAAGACGACTTCAGCCACGACGAAATGCCCATCTACGGCAAGTATTATCCCGAGGTGGTCTGTGAGGCCGAGAGCACTGAGGAAGTGTCCGCGATTTTGCGTGTGTGCTACGAAAATGACATCCCCGTCACGCCGCGCGGTGCGGGCACGGGCCTCGTCGGCGGGTGCGTGCCGCTGTGCGGCGGCGTGGTGCTGTGCACGACGCGCATGAACAAGATCCTCTCCTACGATATGAACAACCTCGTCGTGCACATCCAGCCCGGCGTGCTGCTGTGCGATCTTGCGGCCGACGCGCTCACGCGCGGCCTGATGTACCCGCCCGATCCGGGCGAGAAGACCGCGACCGTGGGCGGCAACGTGTCCACGAACGCGGGCGGCATGCGCGCCGTGAAGTACGGCGTGACGCGCGACTATGTGCTGGCCATGACCGTGGTGCTGCCCGACGGCAGAGTCATGGAGCTCGGAAAGACCGTGTGCAAGACCAGCTCCGGCTACAGCCTGCTGCACCTGATGATCGGCTCTGAGGGCACGCTCGGCGTCATCACGGAGCTGACGCTCAAGCTCATCCCCAAGCCGGAAATGAACGTGAGCCTCATTCTCCCGTTTGCCGATGTGGAGACCGCCATCGCCTCCGTACCGCAGATCAAGCTGGCCAACCTCGACCCGCAGTCGATCGAGTTCATGGAGCGCGACATCGTCGATTCCTCGGCGGCGTTCACCGGCAACACCATCTTCCCCACGGTCGTGGACGGCAAAGAGGCCGGTGCATACATCCTCGTCACCCTCGTCGGTGACAGCGAGGCCGAACTGACCGCGAAGATGGACCGCCTCGGCGCGCTTGCCGAGCAGCGCGATGCGTACGACACGCTCGTCGTCTGGACCGACGGCCTGAAAAAGGACGTCTGGGCCGCGCGCAGCGCGTTCCTGACCGTCATCGAGGCGGACACGAAGCTGCTCGACGAGATGGACGTCGTCGTGCCGGTCGACCGCATCGCGGAGTTTCTCGTCTACACCCGCACCACCGGCAAGGCGGAGGGCATCACCATCCGCAGCTTCGGCCACGCGGGCGACGGCAACCTGCACATCTACTGCTGTGCCAACGACATGGAGCTCGACGAGTTCAAGCGCCGCAGCAAGGCCGTCATGGACAAATGCTATGCCAAGTGCATCGAGTTCGGCGGGCAGGTCTCCGGTGAACACGCCATCGGCCACGCAAAGAAGCAGTACCTGGTGGAGTCCGCCGGCGAGACGGCGTTCGGGCTCATGCAGGCGATCAAGCAGGTGTTTGACCCCAAGGGCATCCTCAACCCCGGCAAGGTCTGCACCAACGTCGAGGAGGGCTGAAGCATGCTGAATATTCTTGTTTGCGTCAAGCAGGTGCCCGACATCAACCTCGTGAAGATGGACCCCGTCACGGGCAGCCTGATCCGTGCGGGCGTTCCGGCGATCCTCAATCCGCTGGACGCCAATGCGCTCGAAGCAGCCGTGCGCGTCAAGGAGGCGCACGGCGGCACGGTCACCGTCATCACGATGGGGCCGGACATGGCCAAGGAGGCGCTGCGCGAGTGCCTCGCCGCGGGCGCGGACCGCGCCGTGCTGCTGTCCGACCGCGCGTTTGCCAACGCCGATACCCTCGCCACGAGCTACGTCATCGCAAGCGCGGCAAAGCAGCTCGGCGATTTTGACCTCATCTTCTGCGGCAAGGAGTCGCTCGACGGTGCGACCGGGCAGATGGGCTCACAGCTGGCCGAGCGCTTCGGTGCCAGCCAGATCTCCTCGACGGCGAAGATCGTCGAGGTGGACACGGCCGCGCACACCATCACGGCCGAGCGCGACCTCGAGCGTGGCGCGGAGGTGCTGCGCGCCAAGTATCCCTGCCTGCTCACGGTCGAGAAGGCGAACTTCCGCCCCCGCATCCCGAACCTGAAGCGCTGGAAGGCCTCGCGCACCGCGGATATCGCGGTCTACAGCGCGGCCACCATCCCGGGACTCGACCCCGCGCAGATCGGCGACCCCGGCTCCCCCACGAAGGTGCCGCGCACCTATCCGCCGGAGGTCGGCGCGAAGGGCAGCATGATCGACGAGGGCAGCACGGAAAAGAACGTGGATCGGCTCTTCGGCCTGATCGCGGATGTGCTTTGAGGAGGTGCAGGCAGTGAATAAAACAGATTACAAAGATATGTGGGTCTTCATCGAGCGCGACGGCGACAGCGTGCTGCCGGTCTCGCTCGAGCTGTGCTCGGAAACGCGCAGGCTCTGCGACGCGAGCGGCGAGAAACTCGTCGCGGTCATCGTCGGCAGCATCTCGGACGGCGAGCTGCAGCGCGTGCTCGACTGCGGCGTGGACAAGGTCATCCACGTGACCGGCACGGGCTATGACTACTTTAATAACGATGCGTACACCAACCTCTTCACCGTCCTGTGCCGGAAATACCGGCCCACGGCGGTCATGGTCGGCGGCACGATCAACGGGCGCGATTTTGCACCGCGCTTCGCCGCGCGCCTCGGCACCGGCTGCACCTCGGACGCGACCGAGCTCGTCTGGGATCCTGGGACGACGGACATCGAGTTCGTTGAGCCCGCCGTCGGCGGCAAGATGATGGCCGTCATCACCGTGCCGGTCGCGCGCCCGCAGGTCGGCACCATCCGCCCGGGCACGTTCAAATGCGTCCCCTGCGGCACACGTGCGCACGAGGTGATCGAGGAGCACATCGACTTCCCGGTCGCGGACATCCGCACCGAGATTCTTGACTTCCGCGCTGACGATCTCGACGAGCGCCTGAACATCGCGGACGCGGACGTGATCGTCTGCGTCGGCAACGCGATCAAGGGGGCGGATGCCCTGCCGCGCTACCGCCGCCTGGCCGAGCGCCTCGGCGGCAAGCTTGCCTGCACGCGCCCGGTGTTCGACCGCGGCGTGCTGCCGTTCAAGCTCGTCATCGGGCAGTCCGGCGCCGTGGTCAAGCCGAAGCTGCTGCTGTCGTTCGGTGTGTCGGGCGCGGTCAACCACGTCACGGGCTTTTCGGACGCGGACGTGGTCGTCGCCGTGAACACCGATCCCGAGGCGGCAATCTTCAACTACTGCACCTACGGCATCGTCGGCGACATGGACGAGGTCTGCGAGGCCATGCTCGCAAAGCTCGGCGCGTGAGCCGGGACGAAAAGGCAAAAAAGCACCCGAAAGGGTGCTTTTTTGCGTGCTGCCCGTGTGTCCGCAGATACTGCAGCGGCGCGTTTGACAGGCGGCACACCGCCGCGTATAATGTTGACACGACATGATCGGCAGCCGGATGCCGTGGGGGTGCGTATTTTGCGGCGGAATAAAGCAAACTGCGATATCATCGGCCTTGCGCCCGGTTTTAGCGGATGGGCGGGGGTGATCACGGCAATCGTTGGAATGGTCATTCTCGTTGTCGTATTTGTGTTTCATCGAGACGAGCTTAGTGAATATGGCATCAGTATGGGCGCTGCATCGGCTGTTGGCGTGGTTTACTTTCTGTGGAGTTGTCCGGTGACATATCGGGTTGATTTTTCCGGTATTACAAAACGGCGTTGCGGCATTCCGGTTCGCTTTGTGGCATGGGAACAAATTTCTCAGATCGGACATGCACAGCTTGGCAGAGGAGCGTGCCTGATCATCACACTTGTGGGATGTGAACAATTTTCGTACCGCAAGGGCGATTCCGAATCCTATTGGGCAGAGAACTACTTGATCCGACACATGCGGAAAACACTATGTATCCAGAACGTAAAAGCCGCCATCCCGATCATAGAGAAATATTATGGCGCTCTGGATTATGACTATATGCGCGATGAGCCTGACACAAGGCCGTAAAACGTGATGATGCGGCTCAAATTTATGCGTAGGCAATCCGACACAGCCGAAAATAAATAACATTCGCCCGCCAACATTTGCGCAGCAAATATTTCACGCACCGCAGGTGAATTTCACGAAAAAAGGACTTGGCATATGCCAAGTCCTTTTTCATGGCACCCCCGGCTGGATTCGAACCAGTGGCCTGCCGCTTAGGAGGCGTGTGCTCTATCCAACGGAGCTGCGGGGGCACGACAGCGCTGTTTTAGCGCAAAGGACGGCGGGTGTCAATGACCGGCGGGTGGGAAACGGGACAATGCGGTGGGGCAGGCCGGTACAAGTCTTGCGGGACGAAGATAATCAAACGCGGGCGGTGCTGATGCACCGCCCGCACTGTAAATTATAGCTGGATGGGATAGTATTTGCTGAATTCTGAAAGCTGTTCTTCTGTCACATTGATTTTGAGGGCACGGAAAGGATGCCGCACCAAAAACTCCTTATCGACCATGCCGCTGCGCTGGCGCTTAAGGGGAATCTGTGTACACAGCACACCCGTCACAACCCGGCAGCCAAGGTTGACACGTTCCCAGCTCACACTGCAAAAGGATGACCACGGGTAAAACCGCCGAAAGATGCCAAACCAAATCGCCACTACCCCATCTGTGCGGATGTCATAAGACCTGCATATTCTCCCGATATCGAACACGCAAAACAGATCGACAAAAAATGTTAACAATATCAAGAGCCAGCGTGCATCCGGCCGAATCACTGCGGCATACACACATTCGATGGTCATGCCCAATAAGATCAGGCAATAACCAACACTTACATTTTGGGAAAAGAATTTAAAGTTAATATTGACTTTCATATCTATCGCCCCTCATCGCCGTGACCATGCTGGCCGATATTTCCCAAAAAGCGTTCCTATACCATTCGCAGAAAAAAAGATCGGCGCCTGCGGTATTCTCTGCGCGCAGCCATTCCCGCCGCCGTAGTTGAAATGGTATGCGATACCATCATGATACCCGGCGGCGCGAGACCTGTCAAGTGCCCTGCGTTCTATGGCGGAAAACCGCCGAGGAGAACATGCGTTGCTTGCAGCGGCGGCCCATCCGCGCGCAAAAAGAGGGCGCAACCGCGAGAAGGCATGGAGTATGCTGCAAGGGAACACCAAAAAAGGTAAAAAACAAAAGCCCTTGCTGCAAGGGCTTTTGACAGAAAATCTGGCACCCCCGGCTGGATTCGAACCAGTGGCCTGCCGCTTAGGAGCTGAAACCAAGCTTTGTCATTTGTGCATTTCTGTGTACTCCCGTGTTCTCGAAGAACGCTGTATTTACGGACTATTTTCGGGTTTCGCTATCATTTGTGTTCACCTGTGTTTTTCTGTTTAAATCCGTGTTTGCCCGTTTTGATTAGATAAAAATTAGATATATCTAAAAATGGTGGTAGGAACATTTTCCAGCTATCGCCTTTTTTAGATATTTTAAGCCCATGGCACCTCGTTTGTAAAAGGCCATGGGCTATGTAAAAAACGATAGATTCGTCTGCGATTATGTGAGCTTTTTTACCAACGCCATCAAGAGCGCTGCGGCTGATTCGTCACTCATAAGCTTTTCAAGAAGCTGTCTGTCATCCTCAGAAATAAGCGAATGTTTGCCGGTCGAACCAGCAAGGGGAGTCGTATCACAAGCAGGCTCTCCAACATCCTTTTTCTGATAGAAGGCATCCTCAAACAGCTGGGCATTCAGTTTACGATCATCATCCAGAATATGCGAATACTGATCTGTGACCATTTTTGCCTGTGCATGACCGGAGTCACCCTGAACGGCTTTAATGTCACCGCCGTTCAGCTTCAGCTTGTATGTAATACTGGAATGGCGAAGACTGTGAAACACGACCCTGGGGAGATTGTTTTCCACAATCAGTCTTTGAAATTCATCCGTGATCGATGATACTTCTGTAGGCATTCCATAGTAACCGGCAAAGACCAGGTCATAGTCGATATAATCATGTCCGAGAGCTTCCCGCAGTTCATCCTGCGTGCTTCTCCAATTTACCAGCATCTCAGCAACAGTTCGCGGGAGGAAGACCTTTCGAGTACTTGTTGCCGTTTTTGGCTTCTTCAGCACCAGCTGGGTCTTGTTCTTCTGCGAAAGAATCGGAAACTCAAAGATGATATCCTTCTTATCCAGCTTTTTCACCACATCTCGCTCTACCCGTTGAAGCTCCTTATTCACATACACATAAGCTGTTCCGTTTTTGATGCTTTCTTCAGAAATATCAATGCAGGACCAGGTCAGCCCCAAGAGCTCACCAAGCCGCAAAGAGCATGCAAAGGAAAGGTTGATTGCTAACTTCAGCTTGGGATCCTCACACAGATCAACCGCTTTCATGAGCATTTCAGCAGTCCAGATATCTCGTTGTTTGCTTTGTGATTTGGGAATATTCGCATATTGCGCCGGATTGCGAAGCATGAGGTCCCAGCGCACGGCCTGTTCAAAGCAGCTGTGGAGAAGCTTATGTATACGTCGTACCGTTTCAGAGGTTACCAAGGTATCGCTCTTCTTGTATTTCTTATCTGTGCATTTAGGAGCGGCCTTTGTTTTCAGCATGGATTGATAATATCTTTCCAGGACTCGCGGCGTGATCTCTTCCAACTTCAATTCTCCTATGTGCGGCTGAATATAGTTTTGAATCATACGGACATTGGCAGAATAAGTGGACAGCGCCCAATTGACTTTCCCGTAGACATCTATATATTCTCTGAGAAGATCATTTACGGTTTCACATTGAGAAATAATTACGCTCCCGACCTGTTGCCGATACTCGACTTCAGATTTGCGCCGAAGTGCATCCACCTTGGTGGTGAAGCCTTCCCATTTTTGCTTCTTCTCACCGTTTTCTGTCATATAGCTGTAAACAACATAGTATCGGTTGTTGCGTTCAACCAAAGATGCCATTTAGCGATCCTCCTTTCCAAAAGCTGTATCCGGAGGCGTCAGCCACCATTCCAAAGACGACCTTCTGATTCGGATCATTTTTCCGATTGTAAAGCTGTCCAATAATTCCGCTTCAATCATCCGATACACTTCTCTCTGGGGAACGCCTATCAGCAGAGCGGCTTCTCTTGGAGTAAAGCTACTGCGCTCATCCGAAAGCAAAGCTCTATATTTTGAGTCATCCACCTCGTTAAGATCACACTGCAGACCGGACGTATCCCTTGATACCTTCTGATAACGATTCTGGTTTTGGTACCAGGCTTCAAAGCTTTCCAAGGTGACGCGTTTTTTATCGGCAACCACAATGATATCGAATATGCCGCGGTTTTTCTTTTTCCCGATAATTGCATACACTTCATCACGGGTAATTCCGAGAAGTTTGGCCATTTGCGGAAACGTCATGGAAGACCGCTCTCGTTCAGCATCGCGTTCGCGATCCTCTTTGGTTCGGTATTTGGTCTGCGACCGATACCACCTCTCAAAGACATCCTTCCGAATACGCATCCAGGTATCCACAGTGAAGGTTTCAATATCGCACCGCTTCAACAGGGAATACGCAATGTCAATGGAGACATCCAGAAGTTCAGCCATCTCCGCAACCGAATAAGAATATGCCCTCAGCTCTTCTCCGGGAGGAGTCCCATCGATTTTCTTGTACTTGATCTGATTGGCATACCAGTGCTCGAAGCTTTCGATATTCACTCGCATCACGCCCTGAACAAGCGTCGTTTCAAAATGCTTCCTATGTACAAGCCAGTACGAGTCCGTCTTGCCCAATCCAAGCATCTGCCCCATTTCACGAACGGACATCGTTGTTCTTTCTTGTTTGTTCATTTCTTGCACCTCTGTTTCAGATATATTCGATCGATCTAATAAGAGGATATCAGAACCCTGCGAACTATTTTAGGATGTCGAGCAGCGATTTTTATTGAAGCGACATCCTTGACAAAATAATAGCGGGCAGTCGATTCCTTAATGGAAAAACTGCCCGCTATGTATTTTTGACTAACAGTCAACATTAATCAAATACGATTTCTTCTTGATTTGAATTGTACACATCAATCCGATTTTGAACGTCAATTTCGTTTACAATCCATCCTCTCAGTGTACATGCTTGGATAAAATCTTGTATACGATTTATTCCATTAATTTCACGCAGAGTAATTACTGCGCCAAAGTTTAGTTGTTTTCCTGTTTTGGAGGTTAATCTTTCCTTTGAAGTAATAGCTAGCCCCCAGAGTCTTTCGTCATAGGATTTAATAGCTTTATTATTTTTTAGAATCTTCGAGATGAATTTTGTGTTCTCCCATTTGCGAAATTCTTTTCTAGACTGTCGTTCTGTCACACGCGATCCGGTGTCATCCTGAACATTTTCATTTATATCATCAATCTTTCCCTTGCTATTAATGCGCCCAAATTGAATTGATAATTCCCGAGAGGTATAATCAACTCCTTGTGAGCGTGAACATTCAGGGAAATAGCATAAGGTTGCTCTCGCGATGAAAGGATATTTGTCATCTTCATCCCGAGGAACTGGTATCGCATAATTTGTTGTTTTATAGCTTTCAGAGGTTCCATAAACAACAAATTTGATTTCTTCACTATTTGTAGACAAGATTTTCTGAATGTCAATAGGAACAACGCCATATCCTAGAATGTCTTTATTTGCATATGTTGAGACTTTATAATCCCACCCAGCTGCAGAATCAATCAGCATAGCCTTGGCTATTTCTCTAGGCAAGCCCATGACATCAATCAAATAACACATTTTTCGGCTAATCCACGGCGCAGCAAAAGATGTTCCATATACGTCTTCTTCACCAGAAGTTGGCGAATACGCTTTAATGCGCTCATCATAATCTCCACCATAATATGAAACATCTGGTTTATTAAAGAATGATAGAATTGTACCAGTTCTCGAATATGAGGTTGGAGTACCGTTTCTTCTAACAGAATTCACAACTATCGAATTCAGAGAATCCGCTGGGGAACCAACTTTTAATCTGTCAGCTCTAACATCTCTGTTATCATTTGTTCCAGAAACCACAAATACAATATTACGCTTTGCTTGCAGTTCATCAAGCATAGCTGCATCAAAAGAAATAAAGTTCTTTGATGTTTCATCCTCGGTTCCTAATGATAGATTCCACACATGAATATCCGGATTTTCTTCAACAATATTCTTGATTTTTCTAACCAGTCTCGAAGTGTTAATTTTTTCAGCACAAACACCGAAATGACGAACGCGAAATCTTCCACACCCATCATCCAACCAGGGATTAAGGGATGGCCCATCGACAATAATCGATGAGACTTGTGTTCCGTGATCACAGTCATCAAACCTAGCCATGGTTCTTTCTATATCATCAAGATATACATGATTTTCTACCCATTTGCTAAAATACACAGTTTCGTCAAAGAAAGTATCGATTACACCTATGATTGGTTCATTTGAAGGGTCGGGAATATAAACCGTTGGCAGTTCACGCCTCGGAGCTATATCATTTAGCGTTGCTTTTGCTAAATCCGATGAGATCATTGAAATCATATATGGAACGCGATCTTCCAATATGTCAAATAGCTCTCTGGTAATTGATATGGTATCGGATCCATAGAACGAATAGCGATACAGCATTTCATCAATCTTAAGTTTTTCTAGCAATTCAGAAACTGATAATTCCGTCTTATAAAACGTAACTAGAAACGAAGGCCGATTTGGAACATTTTCAACCTTCGGGATACCAATAGAATCTACAACAGAACAATCAATAATAATGTCCCGCAATTTAGTTTTCCCTAATGAGTACCCCTCATAGTTAATCAATTGGTTCTTTGAGTCGAAATTTGCGGAAGTTGCTTTTCCGCCAAGCCTATCGTTTAAGAAGGATTTGGCAATTCGCAATTCATTAATTGTCCGTCTTACAGTAGGTTCATCTACATAGTAAGTTATTATATGATTCTCTTCTCCTTCCGGTGCACTAGAGAATCTTGCCCCAACAATAACATCGTTCGTTGATGAAGTTTCCGGCTTCAAAAGACGCTTTATTCGTTTAGATTTAGCGATAATATCATTATAGTTTACATCAATCAGAAGATTGGAAACATACTTTGGGGTATTTCTATAAAATCTTAGTACTGCATTAAGGTTTTCAATAAGATTTTCAATTTTTTCTACTGATGTTTCAGCCTTCGAGCTAAGATTTCTTCCTTTAGGCTGGGATGGATTGCGCTCGTTACTGAATTTCAGTTTTACCTGAAGTATTGGATTCATTTATCCACCTTTAACTTTCTTGATACACTACTTTTGGGAATCCTTGTGAGAATCTCGATTTCTCTTGTGGTAAACCCAGCTTCACTCAGTTTCTGGATATCAATGCTTTTAGGATTATCATGAAGAGCAAGATATATTTTTCGTAGATAGTCGTATTCATAGGTATCATCACTGAACGCAACCGAGGTTCGAATGATTTGTTTTAAATCTCCCGGGAAAGGAATCTCGTCCAGATCCCTCAAAATCTTATTAAAAAGTCGTAAATCCTGTTTTCTATTAGAAGAACGTTTCAGAGTTGAGGTCAGTATTGAATCAGCAATTTCAATTAGGTCATCTTTGGTATAACGGTCAAATGAAACAATAGCGTCAAATCTTCTTGAAATTGCTTTATCAAAGTTTTCATACAGATTTGTTGTGGCAATCAAAAAAATGTTTTCGTTGAGACTGTCAAGCCCTTTCAAAAATGCGGAAGTAACCCTGCCCATTTCTCTTAGGTCATTTTTGTTTATGCGATCAAGAACCAAGGCGTCAATTTCATCAAACAAAACCATGACTCGATTATATGGCAAATGGTTTATCTCATCAAAAAGCATAGACACATTTTTTGCAGTTTCTCCCAAGCGGCTATCGATTAACTGCTCAAATGAAACGGATAGAATATCTCTGTTTAACAGTCTTGCTATTTGGTAAGCAGACTCTGTTTTCCCGGTACCAGGGACGCCACAAAACAAAAACTTGGACATTCCGGATTTGCTGCTGATTGCCTTGGTAATTCCAATAACATCTTCTTCGATAATATCTGGAAGAAGAAGCGGCTTGGTTGAATACTCCACCTTCTGTAAGTAGCGTAAATTCCGATAACCGGTTTGAGGCACATAGTAGTTTGCGCTTGAAATCAATTCCATTAAGTACTGAGCAACCGCTGAATCCCCGGTTTTACTAAAATCGCGAGCAATTTCAGCAACCTCATTTGCAAATGCCTCTTCATTTTTTTCGGCGTGATATTTCACGAGGTTTACTACATTCTGCTTTTTCATAATAATTCAAATATTGAATACCTAAATCTTGGTTAGGAATTAATACTTTTACCTCCTCACATTAGAAATTCAAGGCTTTGCTTCTAAACTGTAATCACAAAACATTGACTTGACCATCTATAATGTTGGCTATTTTAATATATCATATAATGGGACAAAAGTCAACGTTTTGGGGCAAAGATAAGAATTTAATTTTAAAAAATGGATAACTAATGTATTTAACAGCAGATGGAGAAAAGCAGCGGCTTCCTGAAACTGGGCGAGAAATGCTGCCGGGTCTTGTTTCTGAAAGACTACGCCTCGTATATCAAAGACAGCATGGTCACAGAGCTGACCGATTTCAACCGGAATATGATGCTGTCGATCGATGTTGTGCCGATTCCCACCGACGAGGCCGTGCGGGAGGTGGAGAACCGTCTGCTCGGTATCGAAACCAACATTACCAACTGGCAGCGCAGGCAGAATGCCAACAACAATTTCTCCGCCGTCGTCCCCTATGATATGGAGCTCCAACGCAAGGAGAGCAAAGAATTTCTGGACGACCTGACCACGAGGGATCAACGGATGATGCTGGCGGTCATTACGATGGTCATTACCGCCGACGACAAAAAACAGCTCGACAGCGACACCGAAACGGTACTTGCCGTAGCACGAAAGCATATGTGCCAGCTCGCCGTGCTGAAATTCCAGCAGTTCGACGGGCTGAACACTGTTCTCCCCATCGGCACACGGAGGATCAATGCGTTTCGCACCCTCACCACTGAGAGCCTTGCGGTGTTCATGCCCTTTAAGGTGCAGGAGGTACAGGACAAGGGCGGCATTTACTTCGGAGAAAACGCCATCTCCCACAACCTCATTATGTGCAACAAGGCCAATCTTCTGAACCAGTCGGCGTTCCTGTTGGGCGTGCCCGGTTCGGGCAAATCGTTTAGTGCTAAGGAGTTGATCGCTTTTCTCATTCTCGACACCACCGATGATGTGCTGATCTGCGATCCCGAAAACGAATTTGGTGCGCTGGCGGCGGCTCTGGGCAAGGAAACGGCGACCGTCATTCATATGGCGGCAGGCGGCAAAGACCGTTTGAACGCCATGTATATGGTGGACGGCTACGGCGAGAACAACCCCATCGTGGAAAAATCGCAGTTCATCATGTCCCTTGTGGAGCAGATCGACAAGGCCGGTGTCGGCCCACAGCAGAAATCCATCATCGACCGCTGCACGGCGCTGGTGTATCAGGATGCCGAGCGGACGGGCAAGCCTGCTGCGCTCTGCGACCTGCGAAACAAGCTGCTGGAACAGCCCGAAGAAAAGGCAAAGGAGATCGCCTTGTCGCTGGAGCTGTTCACCACCGGCTCACTGGATATTTTCGGACATGAAAGCACCGTCGACCTCGATAAGCGCATTGTCGTATTCGATATTCACGGCCTTGGCGAGCAGTTGAAGCCGACGGGACTGCTGGTGATCACCGACACCATTCTCAACCGTGTCACCCTTAACTGGAAGAAGGGCAAGCGCACCCACATCTTCATCGACGAATTTCATGTCGTTTTTGAAAATGAGCAGAGCGGCATTTTCTTCAACTCTGCATGGCGGCAGTTCCGTAAGCGCAACGGCTATCCCACCGCCATCACGCAGAATGTGGAATACCTGCTGGATTCCGTGCAGGCGAGCACCATGCTCTCCAACTCCGAGTTCGTGGTTATGCTCAATCAGGCGTTTTCCGACCGTGCCAAGCTCTCGAAGCTCCTGAACATCTCCGACGAGCAAATGAGCTATGTCACCAACGCCGACGCAGGCTGCGGGCTGATCAAATACGGCTCGGCGCTGGTGCCGTTTATCAACCGTTTTCCCAAAGATACCGAGCTTTACCGCTTGATGACGACGCGCCCCGGCGAGGGTGTGTTCGGCAGCGGAAACGCATCTTAAAGGAGGCCATATATGAAAAGCAAATATCTGATGATCGGGGCGGCCGTATGTGCCGCCCTTTTCCTTTTCTCCGGCATCATGCTCTGTCGGCAGTATGCGGACGGAAAACAGGCCACCGAAGCCTTTGAACAGGTCGCCGCACTGGTGGAAACCAAGCCGTTGCCGGAGCTGACGGCATTTGAAAAGTACCGGGCGGTGCAGGAGCAGAACAGTGACTTTGTGGGCTGGCTCTCCGTTCCCGGCACAAACATCGACTATCCCGTGATGCAGACCGTGGACGAGCCGAATTTCTATCTGAAACGGGGTTTCGACAAGCAGTACAGCGATTACGGCGTGCCCTATGTGCAGGAAAACTGCGACCTTGCACTGTCCGACAACTGCGTGATCTACGGCCATCACATGAACAATGGGACGATGTTTGCCGATCTCTGCAAGTATGAAAGCAAGGATTTTTATAGAGAGCACAAAATCATCCGCTTTGATACGCTATCTGGCTTTGGCAAATATGAGATCGTGGCGGTGTTCAAGACAGTCGCCTATTCCGAACGGGGTTTCAAGTATTATCACTTCACCCGTGCGGAGTCGGCGGAGGATTTTGATGATTATATCGCCCAATGCAAGGCACTTTCTCTTTATGACACCGGCATAACGGCAGAATACGGCGACAGACTGATCACGCTCTCTACCTGCGAATACAGCCGCAAAAACGGGCGCATGGTCGTTGTTGCCAAGCGGATCGCCGCACCCTCTGCGGAGGTGGGCAGCCATGCCTGACATCAAAACGAGAGATGTGGTCAAGGGAACGGTAAAGGTGATCGACAAATCGGCGGTAGCCGCTGAGCGGATGAAGGATGCCTATGTCCGCACCAAGGACAAGGCGGAGCACGGCATTTTTGCGGCGGAATCCTCTCCCGAAGAATACGCCGCCGACCGCACTTTGACTGGAACGGAAACGGCGGCGCACGAAGCTGTTCATGGGCTGGATAAGGCCGGCCGCAAGGGTGTAAAGGTCACCAAGCAAAACATCTCCAAGGCAAAAGAGCACTTTCAGCTGAGAAAGGCGGATTTACAAAAGAAGCCGGTGCATAACGCCATCAAAGCAAATAGCCGCAGTAGGCAGGCGTTTGCTAGTTCCACAAGGAAGACGGCTGTCAAGGCTACTACCACCTCTGTTAAAGCCGTAATTGCCAAAGCGAAGGCCTTAGCCGCAGCTATCGCCGCCGGTGGATGGGTCTCTGTCACCGTCATCATCGTAGTCTGCCTGATTGGGCTGATCGTTGGCTCTTGTTTCGGCATCTTCTTCTCCGGCGAGGACAGCGGCACGGGGCAAACTATGCGGCAGGCTGTGCAGGAAATTAACGCCGACTATCAGTCGCAGATCGATACCGCAAGGGCAAATCTTACCTATGATGAGCTGGAAATGTCCGGCTCCCGTGCCGTCTGGCCGGAGGTGCTGGCCGTGTATGCGGTGAAAACCACCACCGACCCCAACGATCCGCAGGAGGTCGCCACGGTGGACGATGCCAAGAAAGCCATCCTCAAAGATATTTTCTGGCAGATGAATGAAATATCTTCTCACATTGAGAGAAAGCCCGGAAAGATTATCACCGAAACCGATGACGGCCACGGGAACATTGTAGAAACCGTTACAACGGTCACACACACCTACCTTTATATTACGGTCAGCCACAAGACCGCCGAAGAAATGGCAGACCGTTTCAACTTCAACGCCGATCAGCGGCAGCAGCTCTCTGAATTGCTTGCCGAGGAAAACCGTAGTATGTGGTCAGCCGTCCTTTACGGCATTTACTCCGGGGACGATGCTATCGTCACGGTGGCCTTGTCGCAGATCGGCAATGTGGGCGGTCAGCCCTATTGGTCATGGTACGGCTTCGGAAGCCGTGTGGAATGGTGTGCTTGCTTTGTCAGCTGGTGCGCCGATCAGTGCGGCTATATCGACACGGGTGTCTGCCCGAAATTTGCCGGTTGCGGAAATGGCGTGCAGTGGTTTCAGGAGCGTGGACAATGGCTGGATGGCTCCGCCGAGCCTGTTCCCGGCATGATTATCTTCTTCGATTGGGACAACAAGGGCGGCTCCGGTCCCCAGGACGGAGAGGCGGACCATGTGGGTATCGTCCAGAAGGTGGAGAACGGAATCATCTACACCGTCGAGGGTAATTCCGGAAATCTCTGTCGGGTGAACCGCTATTCTGTGGGACAGTATGAAATTATGGGCTACGGTGTTCTGCGCCCGTAACCGTAAAAAAGAAAATGGTGTCACCCCACTGGGTGGCACCATTTTTATCAAAAGCAACGCAGCAAACGAATTGACGATAACGCATCAAACGCTATAATGGACTTGACATCAATTATTGGGGACGGAAATGATACGGACATTTCGTAAATCTAACCCATTTGCGATACCGCCGCCAAAAGCTGTTGGTATTGGGGCGTTTCCGGAAAACCTGACGGAGACGGTGACGGCGTAACTTCTGTTGTCAGCGCCGGTGCAAGGAAGCAAATGCTCTGGATCACCCGCATTTTGTGCTCCAAGGAAGAATGGACATAGACCTGAAGCGTGGTGCGGACATCCGCATGGCCCAGCATCTCACTCAGGCTCTTGACATCTACCCCACGCTCCACGCAGCGGGAGGCGTATGTGTGCCGCAACACATGGAAATTTCGGTACGGGATGCCCGCTGCTTTCAGCAAGGTTCGGTATTGATATTGCATTGTCCGTGGCTCCATCGGCGCACTTTTCCCAGTCAGGAGATAGTTTTCTCCGTTTGGATGGGACTGGATGATCTTTTTCAGAAGGGCGGCCATGTCCCCCGGCAGGGGGATAGTACGCCGAGCGCTGTCACTTTTGGGCGGTAACACCATCAAGCAAGTACAGTCCCCGCTGCGGATGCGCTGTACAGTTTTGGTGATGTGGATCACACCATTTCGCAGGTCAATATCTTTATATTGTAAGGCGCACAGTTCTCCGAGACGCAGGCCGGTGTTAAGCGTCAGCAAAACGCCGATACCGGCGGTCGTCGGCTTGTCCATGATCTTCTGCGCCAAACGCTGGATCTCGTCCGGATAGAAGATGTCGATCTGCTTTCGTCGATATGCAGGCAGCTCCACGGCCAACCCCGGACTGGTGCAGTCCAGCTTTTTGGCGCTGTATCTCAGGATGGACTTCAAAAGCACGCCCACGTCTCGGGCACTTTTCCCGGAGAGACCGCCTTTTTGTAGGCGGAGAAGAAAATCGGAAATTTGATTCGCCGTCAGCTGGCATACAAGCACTACTCCCAAAGCGGGCAGAATATAATGTTCCAGCATATAAGCATACCGGGCAAGCGTAGATTGCTTCAGCTTATCCTGTTTATCCGTAAGAAACCGCTCTGCTGCCTGATCCAGCGTGAGCGAGGAGGTCCCCACCGGCGCTTTTTGACAAGCGTCCAGGCATTTTTGGCGTTTTGTGCGGCACTCCCGATAGCTGCTGGCATAAACATAGCCATACTCAGCCCTGCCGGAGGGCGAGTGGCCCCGGATATACCGCCCCTCCCAGCGCCCATCCTTGCGCTTGTAAATATTTTCTCCACGTTTTGGCATATAGGCCCCTCCTTGACGATGTTTTTGACGGCGTATTTTACTTGTATCTGCTGTTTCGACCGATACAATTCAACACAAATGTGCTGAAACGGAGTATCACTATCACACGCATTTGTAATTTGCATGAAATTTTGCTAAATTCCGGCAATACGGTCATTGACTTTTGCGGGAAGTGTCGATATAATATAGGCGATTAGATGGACTTCGGTATCGCAAATGGGTTAGATTTACGAAGGCCCAAGTCCCGGATTCCTATTCTATCATCCCCAACAAAGACCAAGTTGATTCTCGAAAACAAAATATGCGAGTCCGATGATGCTGCACGGCGGTCATCCGAGCCGGAAACGGTCAGGTGATTGCCTAAAAGGAAAGGGGTGCAATTCCCCATGCGGTCGGCACTGTAAGCGCAAGGATATGATCGAGGCGGGAAACCACTGGGACGAAAGTCCGTCATTGCGAGAAAATCGTGAGAAGACAGATCATAAACGCAGAGAGTATCTCATGGCGCAAGTCAGTAGAATTGTGTAGTTAGGACTCAAAGGCAGCGGGCGCTCTCTCCGTGGTGCTGATGGCAGGAGTGTACGCTGATGGCCCATTATGGGTTTATCGGCGTATTATTTTTACCACTTATGAACACGGAGGAGGTATGCCCCTATGGCTAAGGTGGCGGGTGCTCAGAATTTTGACGGCAGGAACTGGCACGAACAGCACATCGCAAAACGGACACGGGCGGCTCTGGAGGAGCAGGACCGGGCCTTTGCGGAGCGTCATGCCGGAGATACCCTGCCGGAGTTGGCCTGTTATCTGCGGCGCTGCGCCGGACATTGGCATAAGTCCCCGGCTCCTTGTGAGATCGTCGGCGGAAGCTATATTGCCGAGCGGTTCGGCAGTTGGTCGGATGCTCTGCGGGCGGCGCACCTGAATCCCGTGTATGGGCATCCGCACAATCGGTCGAATGGCCGGTATCAGCGAGAGATGAAGCGCCAGATCGAGTTGTACCGGGCGGAGCGGGACGCAAAACGGGCGGAACGGGAAAAGAAAAATCTGGAGCGCCAGCGGGTCAACACCGCACGGGCGGCAGCCAAGCAGGCGGACGAGCCTTGCGAGGCCGAACGGACGGAAGCGGTCCTTTGAGGGGCGCTGACCGGGAAATTACTTTCGGTAAGCACGTTGCCGAATCGGCAGCGAGTTTATAATAAAAATTCTCTAAGGAGGAAAACATCATGAAGAAAAGACTTTTGTCCCTGATCATGGCTGTCATGATGGTCGTTGTGCTGGTCGTCCCGGCCGCAGCTGCCACCACGGACACGACCAGCAACGGCACGGTGACCGTCTACGTCACCTACGGTATGTTTACCAAGGGTGGCTATGACACGGTTGCGAAGGCTCCCAAGGCTCAGGAGTACAACAGCGACGCAGCACCGACCTCGGACAAAATCAACGCAAACTTCTACATCAACGCTTATACCCTGAGCATCAGCGACATCGAGGCTAACTACATGGAGACCACGCAGAGCCTGTATGGCGCACCTACCGAGAAGCCGGATTATTTCAAGGAGCCGAATCTGCTGGATGCTATTCTGGCTGCGTTCTTCGAGAACGGCATTGACATTACTGATTCCGACACCGTGTATGCAGGCTGGGATGACCACCCTGTGCGTGGCAATCCCGGTGCTTACATCAACTATGTTGCTCCGCAGTACCCCGTTTACAATGGCACCACCCAGAAAACGATGGACGGCGTGCAGTACAATGTGTATAGTGGCGAAGGCTGGAACATTGCCTGCGGCACCAGCGCATCCAACATCAAGGCTCTTGATGCCTATGGCACCAGCACTGCTCTGGAAGACGGTATGATTATCGTCTTTGACTTCAGCCCGTATCTGATTTACGATGTGCTGTAAGTTGTTTCGCTAAAAAGCAATCAATCGTTTTCGGCGGGGTGGTGCGGTCTCCGCCCTCATCCCGCCATTTTTCAAAGACTATGAAAGTGTAGGTGGTACATAACACATGAAAAAGCGCTTTTTGGCCGGACTATTAACAGCTGTTTTGCTGGTCAGTCTGCTGCCGGTGAGTGCCTTCGCTTCGGAAGATGAGCAGAATAGCGGGCTAACAGCAGCGGAGCAGACGGAGACGACGCAGGCCGCAGAAATGCCGGAAGCTGAACTGGACATACAGAACGTCCCGGCAGAAACAGCTTCGTCCGAAAGTTCGTCCGTCGATGTGACGGACTTTTCTTTTTATGCGGTGCGGACTTGGCAGTCAAAGGGCTACTATGATCAGCGTTCAGAAAGCCGGATTCAGCTGACAGAAAAAGACGGCGAGTATATTTTGTATGTGCCTGTGAATGGAATTAATGACCTCGGCAGGCAATGGGATTTGCGTGTGCAGGCCCCGCAAGGTTACACCGACACCTTCTATCTGTATTATATTACCTATCGTGATCTTAGCATTAAAGACGAGGGGACCAGCGCTAAAAGCGATGTTGGCTACTCCGTAAACGCCAGTTCTGAAACCTATACCACTGAGGACGGCGAAACCGTTCAGAGTGTCCAAACAAATCTGATACATACAGCAACAAACACGACCTTTAAGTGGTCTGATACCATGACCCTGACATGGACAAAGGATGGAGAAGAACAACACTGTAAGCTCCACATCGTGCCCTATTGCGATTTGGAGGAACCGACTCATCTGACCGTATCCACCATGAATGGGAATAAGATGGAGGGCTGCCCTCTGGCTCGGGTGGACGAGAACACCTACCGGACCCGGGCAGTTCAGGGCCGTACCACCAATATTAACCTGACACTTACGATGGACCGGTTCAAAGCCACCATCAACGGCACAGACTATGGCAAAGGAACCAGCTTTCCGGTAGATACCTCGGAAATCGGCACCAAGACCTATACTCTGGTCGTCAGCGACACCGGAGAGCAGGCCGAGACCCGAAGCTATGAGATTATCATTGATACCATCAGTGAGGAGGATGACCTTGTTCCTCGTTTGGATACCTCGAAAACGACTAACGGGGGGAAGGGGTCTCTCTACACTATCAAGACCGCCGATCAGGCCGAATTGAAGATGGTGCTGGATGAAACGCAAGCACAGAAGGTGCAGGCAGCAGGCGGAACCACCACCTATAGCTGGCAGGTGGGCGGTCTGGAGGTCTCCACCTCGGACAGCTACACAATAGAGACAAAGTACAAGTTTTCTATGGTGCAGGTGAAATGCTTCATCACCAACACCGTGGATGGAGCAGAATGGACCAAGCAATTTTTTATCAATGTAAAGAACTCAGTGCCGGGGGCTATTGACTATACCCCTACCGTCATTGTGACCAACGCCGGTACCGATGAATATACCGTGGGACATCCGGCCGGGAAATTGGAAGCGACTGTGGTAAAAGACGCCAATACGCCCGGTGGCAGCCTTCTGCGCTACCAGTGGTACAGCAAGGCGGAAGGGGCGACCAAATGGACGGCGATTTCCAAAGACGGTACCGCCAGCGTGTACTATCCGCTGACCAACGAAGTGGGTACCACCTCTTATTGCTGTGTGGCCCGTGTGGCCTATGCAAATGCAAAAGTCCCCACCACCGTCCCGGAGGATGCCTGCGCCACCATCACTGTGAAAGCCCGTGAATGGGCCAAGGAAACGGGCATCACCGGCAGCGG
>ERZ827496.1617-NODE-1617-length-25704-cov-4.145230_pt1 | contig 25704 bp, 25 predicted proteins | sample MGYA00519769_ERZ827496 | MGnify/ENA primary metagenome ERZ827496 (study PRJEB31778, sample SAMEA3449327) | human gut metagenome | biome: human gut; feature: human-associated habitat; material: faeces | place: United Kingdom | collected 2010/2012 ...
AGCCGAGATTGAGGACGGAAAGAAGAAAATCCGGCAGTTTGAGAACCGAGAAAAGATGTTGCGTCAGAAGCTATTGTGTTTCATATCAAATTCTCTTCTTCAAGTATTAGTAGTAGTCGAAAGCAACCTACCCGCCATGTAGCAACTCTTCATGTCTTAAAAATCGAAAAGCACCGGTAAGAAAGTACAAGCATCTGTTCAAAGCTAACTTCTCGTTGCGGCTCAAAATTACTTTGCGATGTACCCTGAATGACACCAAGAGAAGCTAACGCATGAACCGACTCTTTGGCCCAGTTTGATATCTTCTCATCATCTTCAAATTGAATTGTGCCTTGCACTTGAGTTAATACACTTGTATTTCGTTCCTGTTCCACATACTTTATTGTTCGATAAAGCATAGCTGCATACTGCTCACGGGTCACCATATCTTTTTCATGAAATTCTCCGTCTTTTTGGCCGTTCACAATACCAGCTGTATATGCTTTATCCACTATGTTTTTGAAAAAGGAATTGGACATATCCGAGAAAACACCCGATGCAGCATTTTCAATCTCATGTCCTAGAAGAGTCTCTGCCAACAGCACCGCATACCATGCCGCCTGTCCACGGGAAGCAGCGCAACGCAAATCGTCATGCATCTCACCACCTGGAAAAAGGTCATTCGCCTCAGCAAGATAGGCCTCTTCTTTTGCCCAGTCGCTTAGAATTGGATATGCGTTTGCATTTACTGGAATTACACATATACTGCAGATTACAATACATGAGATTAACGCAAGTAACTTTTTCATTAGATTTCCTCCATGCAGAATTACGCAACATATCGGTCTGGTGCTTTTTCGCCTAGCAGCTCATCCCAAAAATACATCCATAGTGCGTAATAGTCAGCATCGTCCCCAAATCCCAGCACCTCACTACGAAAATCCTCAAGCTTTTGATTTTCTCCTTCGTACGAAGAAATCAGTGCTGTGTTCATTTCAGCATTGGACGCATCATCATAATAATACGAAGCGATTAACTGATCGTTTATCTGTGTCCTAAGCTCAATGTACTCAAGCAGTATCTCTTTTGTAACCTTTGTCGTGAAATAATTCCCGGATTGCTTTGTGCGCTCAGTCATTTCTTTCTTAATTTCTGCAATTTCGGCCCATTTCTGTTCTTTTTCTTCCTGTTCTTCCGGCCTTGCATCAAGTAAAGCATCCATTTGCTCGCTAAGTGCATCCATAGATTTCAAGTTGAAACTATTTACAGCATCCATGCTTCGTGTCGACGGTGCACTTATTTTAATCAAACATACTATTGTTCCACTAGAAAGAGTATTAACGTAGTTTCTCAAATTGGCCCACGAAAACGGGGAGTGCTGCCCCATGCTAACTTTATATTCCCCATTTTCGTAAGACGTTCTGTGTACAATTTGCGTATGGTAGGTATCCCAGTCGCTAGTGCGGACGTACTGCACAATATCTCCCGGCTCTAGATAATTATAAATCTCCATCCACGTATCTTCATCCGAGAAATCGCCGGCAGTGTACTTTACAAACTCATACGCATGTTTTCCACCACGATCGTTTACGTCCGCCCAATACTGCCTAAATTCATGTGCACCTGTCCAAGAACTGCTTCTTCCCAGTCCTACGCTGTCATAATAGTAATACCAACTGCTGGCGTTATCTGGATTCTGCACAGCTGTTGTCATCGCCATGCCACCGGCGTATAAAACCTGAGAGGCAAAATTTGTGCAATCCCCGCCTAACGTTGCATAATTCGGGTAGTCACTGTTTGCTGTCGTAGTGTATGTAACAACATAATCTGCTGCCGCATCACGATCATAGTGGGTATTACTCGGGCCATCGGTATACGTTGCAAATGTCACACTGCTAAGCGTCAAAACCATCACAAACGCCAGGACTAAAGAGATATATTTTCTGAACACATTATTTTTCATATTCGTACCTCCTATTACACTAAATTTTGTTGGAAGCCCAGCATCCGGCTGGGCTTCACGCCATCGCTTTAATCACTTCATAACTTTTGCACAGAATCTGCATATAATAGCTGCAAATTGAGCACGAGTAGCATATCCTTGTGGAGAAAGGGTCGTTGATGAGGTGCCATTGATAATACTATGGCCGTAAGCCCATTGCATAGGGGCGATTGCGAACTCAGAGATATCAGAAGCGTCGTCAAATGAAAACATATTCATAGTTTTCCCTGTGCTCATTTCATATCCGGCATATTTAGCATATCGCCACAAGATAACAGCTATTTGTTCTCGGGTAACTGGATCATTCGGGCCAAACTTTCCGTTGTTATAACCATTTATGATACCCTCATGTGTTGCCCAGTGAACTGCGTCAGAATACCAGCTATTACTCACATCAGGAAATGGTAGAACCTCCGAACTATCTGGAAGATTTTTCTCCCCATCTAGCCTATATAGAATAGTAATTATTTGCCCCCTGCTAATAGTAGTATCTGGACTAAACGTATCATTCGAGGTTCCTTTTATAAGTCCGCCGAAAAAACTATGCAGAACATCATCATAAAACCAATCACTTTCAGCAATATCGGCAAACGGATTTGCTTGATTCTGCAAGTATTCAACATCTGTTGAATAAAATTGAAGTAACGCATTCCTTAAGTTATTATCCGTTTCCTCCATATAGTTGCCGTAAAAATAGCGATTCAAAAAAGACAAATCCGAGAGCGTTATTCCTTTCTTTGCAGCAAAATCCATTGCCTCGGTACTTAAACCTTTCTTGAAGTTCTGCAAAGCGTTACTTTGCTGCCACGCGGTGTACTCCGCAACAGTCATCGTATTTGAATCAATTCCACTCAATTCTGGATTGTTTTCTGTTACAGCAGCCATACCAGCTGAAGCTAATGATTGAGTTCCATTGATAACAGCATATTCCCCGTATGTAAGTTTTTCTGGATTCTTGATTCCGAGACGTTTCATTTCGGACATTAGCGTATTAGGGTATTCAGTTAACGGCGTTTCAACAAAAACTCGGCTCATGTCCAAATGAGGCTCACCAATACCCATAGAAGTTGGCAATAAAATTGCATCGAGAAGTTTTTTAGAGAATGAACCATCGCAGTTTTCATACAATGCGGTCATAATTTCCTGTGCAAAGAAAAGTGCTCCATTGAATATTGATGGAACTTTTACGTTTCCTGCGCAGAGAAATTGATCATAAAAGTCTTTCGGTACATACCATTTTCCGCCTTGTCGGATCGGCTTGCTTTTCATTGCTCCAATAATATATGTGTCTCTATAGATATATGGAGTATTGATTGACAAATAAATTTGCAGACCATCCTCAACAAAGGTCACAGCATCAGTATCCGTTTTAATTAAAATATCGGAGTTTTTCTCCAAATCATCCACACAGAAATATCCGCTATCAGATGCTTTCTGAGAAAAGCCATCTGTCACATCCGCTGCAATCGCCGTTGCAATAAAGCTTGGCAATAAAATACAAATCGCCAATACAATCGCGAAGCTCTTCCTTACCATAGTATTCATTTTACCCAAGCTCCCCAATATAATCTTGCAATCTATAGGGAGATATCGATCCGAGCGTATGGTCATTCCCTGCAGACAAAGTCGTTGTTTTACCAGAATGCACCTCAAAATGAACGTGGTATCCTGTCGCGTTTCCATTGTTGCCCTGCTTTCCGACAGCGTCATAAACGGAAACATTTGTACCGGCCGAAATGGAACTCATATGTAAATAGGAATAAGTTTTAGCCTCATCTGGTGCGTTGCTATCGTATACGGCAAGATGATGGGTCGCAGATGTCGTCTGCTTGACTCCTTCAAATACGGCATATATTGTTGGGGTGTTTGTTTGATCTGGATCCACAAAGTCGAGGCCTTCGTGTGCACCTCCCTGAGAATATGAATAGGTACCATACATATTAGTGCAGCATAGCGTTGTAGAAGTAGAATTATATAAGACTTGTTGCGTTTTCAAGGCGCGATCTGCTTGTACTCCCTGCCAGTATGTGGTGGTAAGTACACTGTTTAAGAAGTAATCTCCTGCGCCGCCATTATATCGTGGGAAATAAACATAAGTGTACTTGTCAGATGGAGGTGTAGCTCTGAGTAAGTTGGAATTGATGCCAACTCTATTTGCTGTCAACTGATACGCAACCTCAAGCGTTTGTTTGATAGATTCGTTCGACTGATCCAGAATCCCATCAATAGTATGATATTCCTTGATAAGATGGTGTAGATCTGAAACTAGGATGTCGCGCTCGTTGAGTTCCTGCATTTGTTCTGGTGAAATACTATCCACCAAATTATTATAGTCTCTTTCTTTGCAGAAATTTTTGTAGTCACCGTATGTCCAACTTGAGATGTCGACAAGATTTAATTCCGGATAAGCATTTTGGATAGATTCGCACATATCCTTAGGCAAAACCCAGGTACTTTCGATTGCATCATATTCAGAATAGGACATACTTGTTCTGTATATACCATGATCGGATAGTTCTTTTGAAAAACTGGGATCTAAAGTATAAACATCGACAGTTTGATAGACATTTTCTGGATCAATATTTGGAATTTCAATTCCCATTGATGTTGGAAGAAGAACATCATTCAAAATTACTGACTCTTTGGCCGAACGCGCATTCCTACTCTCAATAGCGTCTGCTATTTCTGCTGCAAAATATTTCCCGGAGATTCTTGGGAGATCGGTTGCTTTTGTAGCATCTCGATTTACAGCAGTGGTAACTGCCGCTGCTGGCATAACCAACAAAATAAGCATACACAGGGTCATCATAAGAGCTAGCGGCTTCTTGGTGATCTTTTGCATGTTTGCAACTCCTTTCAGTAATTTGTCATAACATTGTCAATGTAACAGGCATATCAAATTAAGTTTGTTTTTACCCCTTACGGGCAAGTACCAGTAGTAGACTCCCGGAAAGAATTGCCTCCAGCTGTACCATGAGCAATCAGAGTATATGTTGTTCCGCTGACTGCTGCATGGCTGCCAGAAACGTTTAGGTAGTTCGTCCCAGAATCGCTCCAACTATCAACCATTTCACTGCCATTCCACAGTTCAAGTGTGACATCCAGTTTTCCGACTTCGACCACAGTTACACTGCAATTTGCCGTTTTCCCGCTGAACGAAAGTTTTGGTTTGATTTGCGAAGCACGTTCGGTTGCCATGGCATTTACACATAGTCCAGAAATCATAATCATTACGAGCAATAGAACGACCATACGCTTTTTCATATTACAAAACACCTCCTTCCTTCGCCCTATCTATTAGAACGCAGAAAGGAGGTGTTTTTGGACATGATCTTCAAGAAATTTTTTAATTTGGAGATTGTAACAACTCTATGCTTTCGGCAATGTGTAACATGACGGATTTTTCAAGAGTTGAGCCGACTGAGAACATGAGCCCATTCTGCTCATCGATCCATACCAGATTGCTGATACCGGAATTCCCATCAGTTGGGACAAACAACGCAGTAAATTGATTTACATGGACTTCCTCGTAGCCAGAATGATCTCCTATCAACGATAGAACCGTACCACTGTGATATACGTCAACTTCAATGACAATGAAGTCTGAACCGGAAACGTAATACCAACTGGACCGCTGATCATCCTTGTGGTGCTCCTGCTCCTCGAAGCCCTCGGGCAGCCATGTCGGAGCATAGTCCGGCAACGTCTGCTGCGGCGTGGGATTCAGGAAACGGTAGACGATGCTGTCCTGTGAAATGCTTCTGAACCATGCGATTGTTGCGGCACGGGCCTCGGCATCAATCGTAAGCCAGCCGATTCCGGTAAGGAGCAGCGCCAGAAACACAGCGGCAACGCGCTGCAGTGTCCGATAAAAAACGGGGTGGCGTTCACGGCGGCACAGACGGCTCATTTTGCATGTAAAGGACTTGCTTGGGACGTAAGGCGGCTGTTGCTTGCTGCCCTGTGTCAGCGCCTCCGCCAGCGCAAGACTGGCTTCTTTCGCAGCGGCCCGCAGCGCATCATCCGTGATCATAGGCTTTCGCCTCCCTCCTGATAAATTTCCTTCAGCTTTGCTTTTGCCCGTTGAAGGAGCTTACTTGTGTTTGCAAGAGAAAGGTGCATGATCCCGGCGATTTCTTTTGTGCTGTATCCATGATAGAACTTCAGGAGAACGCACTGACGATAAGCAGCCGGCAGTGCCAGAATTGCCTTTGCCAGCGCGTTGTCGCCGCTATATTCTACAGAAACGCCATTGATTGATTCATCCAGCGGCACGGATGGGTGCCGCCGCTCCGCCCGGAGCATGTCGATTGCCTTTCTCTCAACTATTGTAACGATGTAGGCGCGCGTTTTTGGACAGTCCAGATCAGAAATTCTTGAAATATTTTCTGCGATGCTCAAAAAGGCGAGATGAACCGCATCTTCGGCGTCCTGTGGGCGTTTTAGAATCTGAAAAGCAGTATAGAACATCAACTGCTTGTACTGCTCATAAAGCTGCTCAAATTTTGAGCGATCTTCTGCGGTGTCAATAAGCTGCAGGTATACAATCATGTTTCGACAATCCTCCCCATGATGGATCTATTATAGCATAAGATTCCTACGATGGGGAGAGTAGATTATGGGACGATAGCGCTTATATGACGGCGTAAATCAGACAATTTCAGAGGTCAAAGAGCCATCTTTCAAGTGTGAAATCTCTGCGGTGTCCGGATTGACAGCGATGACGGGAATGCTGCGATCCTTCGCACAGAGCAGTGCCGTTCCTGCGCTGCCGGTCAGGTGCGATTGTATATCACAAACCGCCAGTAGAAGATCTGCGTGTTCTATAAGTTGCGTTGGAAGCTGCCGACAGAGCTGAAAATCTCCCGTACCATCGCAGATGCAGATGGCGTGGGAGACAAATCACGCCAATAGCACTGGCACACTTCCAAAATGGAAGTGTGCCAACGGGAATGTTTTGGTTTGCCTGCTTCACTTTTAGGCTTTTCTTCTCAGCATGGCTTTTGTTTTCAGAAGCGCTGCGCGGAAGGCTTTCTGTGCTTCGCGTTCAGCGGGAAAGACCGGGAGCAGGAAGTCCAGTGCCGCTTGAATCCGACCCAAATCGTCCTGCGTCAAATGACCATCCATCAAGTGCTGGTACACCTGTCGGTATGCCAGACGCACGGAGTCAGAAACACTTGCTCTTGAGAAATATTCTGTGATCAGGCCGCCAATAAGCGCGGATTCCTCAATAGAATACTGCATACCTACCGTCCTCCTTTCGCGCACCCGCATATCATAGCATATTACAGGCGGACAGGCAAGTTCAGACGCTCGTTCTCTTGATACGTCCGCAAGTTTACACCCATCTGCCGCTGCGCTACAATAAAGCTGTATTCCAGGTCAGAGCAGATCAAGGGCGGAGCTATTTCAGGGCGGAGGTGAAGACTTGGGGACAGGTATGCCCCCGGTTCCGCGCGCAGGACATGGAATGAAATAATGGACTCATAAGACCGTAATTGCCGTTTGGCAGTTGCGGTCTTTTTGCGTCCGGACACAAAAAATGAAAGGAGACACAGCATGACAGACACAGAAAACGTATTTGACGGCTTTGCCTTACTGGGCGATGATGAGGAGTTTGACGTAGATAAGATCTTCGGCAGCGGTTCGGATGAACCCGCGCCGCCTCCTCCCGCGCCAACGTTGGCAGAAGAAGTCAAGCCCCAGTTTGATCCGGAACAGGTTCAGACGGAGACGGCAGAATCACAGCCCGAGCCGGAACAGACGCTTCCCGCAAAAACGCAGGACGCACCGGCAGAAGAAAAACAGTCTCTGGGACTCTTTTCGGCGTTTACAAGCGCGGAAAGCGACCCCATCCCAGAAGCAGCCCCGGTCAAAAGCATTGCGCCAAGACCCCAAACACAACTGTCGCTCTTTGACAAGCCGCCCGTTTTTCAGTACGGCGGCGCCAGAGAGCAGATCACGGATGCGGATATGACCTTCGAGTCTCTGCGTATCCAGAAAGCGGATGATTTCCCAGAATTGGAGGATGCGTCTGCTGTCACTTGGCAGGTACGGTACGGAGATATTACGAAGACCGTCCCCGCACCCAAGACGGACACCATCGCGGCCATGAAAGCGGAGATTGAGAAGTCAAAAGCATTCCTGGACAGCCTGAAAAAAGGCAAGGTCAAGGACCCGGAGTGCGTCGTGAAGCCGCAGATCCGGATGCAGAAGAAGGGCATCGCAGACTACAAGGGCGTATTCCCGACGCTGGAAGCTGCACGCGCGTCCAACAAGGTCATCTGCCTCATCCCCTCGCGGGACGGGCAGACGTATGAGATGCGCCGGAGCGAGCTCGGCGAGTTTATCGCGCCCAAGCACAAGATCACGGAATTTTCAGAGGTAAGAGCCGGCTTTCGCCCGGCTCTTCCTCGCATTCCGCAAGAGCTGCTGCGCTCCATCATCGGCTTTTTCAGAAGCCAGATGGAATCGGGCGCGGAGTTTGAAGCCCTTGTCCGTATCTACTGGGATCGGAAGGAGCAGAAATTCATCCCGTTCGTCCCGAAGCAGCGCGTCACCAAAGACTGCGTGGCGGTTCGACTGACGGATGAAGACCTTCCGGATGATACGCGGTATCTGTATTACGCGGATATCCACTCCCACAACAGCATGAAGGCGGTCTTTTCCGCCATCGACGATATGGATGAACGCGGCACGCGGCTGTATCTCGTGATCGGCCGTCTGGATCGCTTCTTCCCGGAGATCTCCGCCCGCATTTCCTGCGGCGGCAGCTTCGTCCCCATCGAACCAGGTCTGGTGCTCGAAGGGCTGGATGGCAGCTTTCCCGCGGAATGGAGCGGCAAGGCCGTCCATCAGCTTCCAGAACTCCCCGAACCGCCGTCCGCACATTTCGCGGGCGTGCGCTCGTTTCTGGGAGGATTGCTTGGAGGTGCGGGATGAAGTTTGCAGAGAACCGGCCCGTGAAGATCGTCATGCTGGGAGCCGGAGGCACCGGCGGACATATCGCACCGCATCTGTACCGGCTTCTGTACGCACTGGATCGCCCCGTCCGCTTTATCATCTGTGATGGCGATATTGTGGAAGAAAAGAATCTCGTGCGCCAGAACTTCACACCGGCTGACCTTGGAGAAAACAAGGCAAAGGTGCTGGCTGAGCGGTATTCGTCCGTGTTCGGGATGGAAACGGAGTATGTGCCGGAATTTATCGAGTCCGGCGAGCGCCTTCTTTCCATGCTTGAACCGCGGGTATTTCGTACAGGGGCGTACTCCGATTCCACTGTCATCAAGGAACTGGTGATCCTCATCGGCGCGGTGGACAACAACAAAAGCCGAAAACTCTGCCACGAAGTCTTTTACAAGCTGGATGATCTTATCTACATCGACAGCGGCAACGGCATGCACACCGGGCAGATCGTCTGCGGCATCCGCAGCGGCGGGCGCACGTTCTACCGTCCCGTCGGAGCGGCATTCCCGGAGGTTTTGCAGGACACAGACAAATTCCCGACGGAGCTGAGCTGCGCCGAGGCGTCTGTTTCCGCGCCGCAGAGCATCGCCGCCAACATCACAGCGGCCACCGCCGTCGTGGATATGATCTACAACATCCTGACCGTCGGAGAAACGCGCGTGCGGCAGATCACGTTTGCAACGGGTTCTGTCAATATGCGCGCAACCTTACAGAAAACAAGGAGGAAAGCAGCATGAGAAGTTCCGTAGACGCAGCAGCCTTTTATAAAGCGATGACAGCATTGATGGACATTCCGGCAAAAAGTCCGGTCAAAGTCCTGCAGGAGATCAAGGTGGAATTTACATCGGATCACTGTACGCTCTCTGCAACGGACTTTGGTACATGGCTGTCCGTGACGATCCCCGCAAGCGGTGACGACTTTGCGTTCGTATTTTGGAACAGTGCCGGTATCCAGAAGGTGTGCCGTTACTTTACGGGCCAACTGGAACTGGAGCTGTCCGGCCAAAGGAAATCACAGATCATAACCATGCGCTGCGGAGACAAGGGCGGCAAGTTCCCGGTTTATGAAACTGAGGAATGCCCCACATGGCCGGAGTTTGAAGCCAAGCAAAGCTATACGGCAAACGCGGCAAACATTCTCAAATGCGTCAAGCAGGTAAAGTATGCCGTAGATCTGCGCAGCACCAGACCGGAATATCAGGGTGTTCTGTTCCAGAACAAGCATATCTGGACGGTGGAAGGTCATCGCGCGGCCTGCTGTGATGACGGTGGGCTGGACGTTGAAAAGCCGTTTCTTGTCGGTGTTCCGGCACTGGAGCAGCTCAAAGCGTTTGGTGACGCGGATATGCAGATCAGCGTGGCAGATAACTGGGTTCTGTTCCAGAATGAACACGTTCGGCTGCTTGCAAAACGTATCCAGAATGTCACGCCCATGACCTATGAAAGCGTTGTTCCGCAGAAGTGGAATGAGGAATTCTGCTTCCATCGGAAAGACTTTGTGCAGGCCCTGAAATATCTGCTGGCCTGCGTCGGAAAGGCAGACAAGCCTTATGTCCGGTTTGAGAATGGATTGCTGAACTTGCGTGCGAAGGACTGCCTCTATAAAGCGGCGGTTTCCATCAGCGCAGAAAGCAGCATCATCTTTGGCTTTGACGCAAGATTCATGCTGGATGCGCTCACGCAGTTTGAAAAGCAGGAACTGGTGACAATGCGGCTGACCAGCCCGCTGGGCGCGATCTCGCTCATTGCGGGCAACAGCTCCGCCATCGTCCTCCCGGTACGGCTCAAGGAAGAACAGAAAGCAGCGTAAAAAGAAAGGATTTTTGAGCATGAAAACAGTCTATATTCCCGCCGGTGCGACGTACAACTATGAAACGCTCGCCACGGACAACGTGATCGTCCACGGGCATCTGCACGTCACGAACGGTCTGAAAGCGAAGCATATTTCCGGCCGAGGTTTTATTACCGCCGGTGAGGTTTCCGCTGATATCGTGGATGTGACCGAACTGGAATGCGGCACGGTCATCTGCCGGAGACTGCTGGCGCAGCGCGTCAGCTGTGGCGAGGCCATGATCACGGAAAGCGCCGCCGTTTCCCGTTTCTTCTCCGCCAACTATGTCAAGGCTCCCAGCCTGACCGTGGCGGTCAGCGAGATCGGCGAAGCGGACGCGGAGGAAATCGTGCATTTGACGCCGAAGCCGCGTGGGATGCTCCTGACGCTGCTTCTTTCCATGCTGCGCACCTTCTGGCTGCGCCTGACGGCAAGCCGACCGCAGGGCAGGTTTGAGAAGCCGCGCACGGAAGCGGAAGAACCCTCTGACACGCCGGAAGATGCTGAAACAAAGGCAACCATCGCAAAAATTGTGCAGGAGGTGCTTGCACAGCAGGCGGCGGAAAAAGCCGCCTGCGCAGATGATGCAGACGACTTTGAGCTCCAGCGCATGATCGGCACGTTCAAGCTGCTGCGAAGCAAAGGCTACACGCTGCGCATTCTCCCCGGCACGCCGGAGGAAAACGCACCGGTCTTTGACTTTGCGGCTGAGAGCATCCAGCCTGCAGCGTGAGGGCACAGGATGGGACAGGAATTGCAGAAGGAACCCAAACGCTCCTTTTATGCCTTGGAACAGCTTCGGCAAACGGCAGAAGCCATTCTGCGCGTCAGCCAGCGCCTTCTGAAATGCCGCGCTGGTGTGGAGAAATACCGCACGGTGCAGCCGCAGCGCGCGTATGCGTACTATCTGGAATTGCAGAAAACGCGGGGCGCGCTTCTTGCGGCGTTCGGCGATGCACAGCGGAATCTTCTGGAATTGGAGGAATCCGCGCTGGCAGGAAAAGCCGGGCAGCTTCAAGCGGGACTGCGCCGCTTTGATCTCATGTCCAGAGCGTACAAGCCTGTCTACGAAGTATTGACCAGCTTTGCGAAATCACTTCCGCAAACGGATACCGTCAACGCGGCGGTGATCGGGCGGCTGATGAACCATGTCCGCATGGGCTACTACCCGACGGACCCGGAGAATATCACGCACATCCTGCGCGGCATTGCATTTCCGGAGGGCGTGACGACGAATCTGCTCGATCCCTGCTGCGGCTGCGGCAAGGCGCTTCGGCAGCTTGCCGACGGCAACAACTGCTACACCTACGGCATGGAACTGGACGAACACCGCGCGGAGGAGGCCCAGACGAGGCTCCACCGCGTCGGCTTCGGCAGCTTCTTTCACAGCCAGATCAGCCGCGAGGCGTTCCATGTGCTGTTTCTGAACCCACCGTATCTGTCCGTTCTAACCGAGGGCGGCAGCCGGGTGCGCAGCGAAAAGCAGTTTCTGGTGCAGAGCATCCGGACGCTTATGCTGGGCGGTCTGCTCGTCTACATCGTGCCGTATTATCGGCTGACGCCGGACATCTGTAACATTCTCGCGGAGAATTTTTCAGACCTTTCCGTCTGGAAATTTACAAGCGGCGAGTTTGCCAGATTCCATCAGGCGGTCGTTCTGGGGCTTCGCAGAAAACCCACAGAGGATGACGAAACAGCCGACCGGCTGGGTGCGCAGACGCTGACCCCGGAGATGATCCCGTGCATTACGGAGCTGGAGGAAAACCGATATGTACTGCCCGACGTTGCAAAGACCGTCGAGGTCTTCCGCGGCGAACGGTTCAATGAGAAGGAACTGGAACGGCAGCTGACGCGCTCCGGCAGCTTTACACGGCTGCTGCATGCAAAAAGCGCGCTGGACAGCACGGAAAAGCATCCGCTTCTGCCCCTTTCCATTGGGCAGATCGGTCTCATCGGCGGCTCCGGGATGATCAACGGGCTCATCGAATGCGATACCCCGCACATCATCAAGGGCCGTATTGTGAAAGTCAAAAATGTAGAACGCGAAGAACAATTTGACCAACGTGGGAACCATATCGGCGCAGAGGTGCATGAGGTCATCAGCAACAAGATGATCTTCAATGTCCTGACACCGAACGGATTTCTGGCGTTGAGCTAGGAGGAATTATGTTAACTACAAATCTTGCAATCGTTGCACCCGTCACAGAAGCAGATGACCGGGCGGCACGCGAAGCTGTCTGGCAGCAGGTCACGGAGCGGATCGTCCCGCAGATGGGAAAGCTCTGTACCCGGTTTGAGCCGTCCGGCGGCGCATGGGGACAGAAAGTGTCCAGTCCATACAGCGTCATTCTGGGCAGAAACGAACCGGCGCTGTTCCTGTATTTCTACGCATCCGCGAAGCATCAGTTGGATGAGCGCGCAAAGGCACATCTGGCCGGCTTCATGGAGCATCTGGAAATTGGGAATGAGCAAACGGTCGGTGACACAAAGATGTGCACGGCCTACCTCAAGGGCGATACCGCCGAAGCGCGCTCCCACATGGAGTGGCACATCGCCAACATGTTTGGAGAGCTGATGCCAGACTGCGGGATCTACTTCCTGCGCGAAGGCCGGTCGTATCTGAATGAAGCGGAGCATAAGAAAATTCTTTGCAATATGAAGGACTATGCCATCTGCGTGGTGAAGCTGGTATGGGAGAGCAAACATGATTCAAACTGATCTAACCGCGCTGATGACGCTCCTTTGCGGGGCAAAAGAACGCGAGAAAAAGAATCAGACAGATTCTACGGAGCGCTTAAACCCCTACCTTGTGTATCGTGTGGTTCTCCCGTTCTTGACCGGTCAAGACATCTTCCTGGAGGATATTTGCTATGAGGAATTTGAATTGGAAGATATATGGCCTGTTGCTGATTTCTTTTATTACAACTGGCCAGGCAGCTACTATAGCTGCGTTCTTGCAGACGGCGCTGCATCACTTCCGGCGCAGGCACAAAAAATGAAACAGTTTTGCTAAGGAGAAGTTATGGAGCTTACGCTTATCTTTTATGCGATCCAAATCGCAAAATCCTTTTATGATCACGGACGGTTTGATGTGTTCAAAAAGGCGTTTCCCCAGCATATTTTGCGGGAAGATTCCTTCTATGAGCTTCAGGAACTGGCTCTGGATATCGTCTCCGAATTTCATTGTTTCAACCAGAAGCTGGACTATGAATATGATATATCCTCCTATTATCATTATTTTTCGTCTGAAAACATGACCGCTTATATCCGCCTTTGCAGACAATATGAATCGCTGCTTCACATGAAACCCGAAGAAAACCCATTTTGGCGTGAGGCCAGCACGTGCATCAAAAATGCTTTATGGCTGGATTCCTACTGCTATGATTGGGCATTGAAAGAGAAAACCGGGAAAAAGTTTTCCAGCGGCATTGTTTTCGCATATGATGACGAATTTTGTGATTATGTCCAATTGATCGATGGTCTGCTTGACATTTTCACATTTTTTGATAAGAGGCTATGCGGGATGGAAAAAGCGGTTGAAGCAGCACAGCGCAATGCGCGGTGTACGGAACGGAGGGCTGCGTGATGGACAGAACACAAAAACTGGTTATTGAGATCGATCCCCAGCGGGCAACAGTGGTATTGAAGCAGGAAATCCTTGGTGTGATCAGCAGAAAGGAAATTTGCCCGGAGGATCTGTTTCAGGCAATCATCCACGCAACAAACCGCAATTCGTTCATTTCAAGCGGTCTGCTTCCGAAGGGGTGCTTTTCCGTCGAGATCTGTGAGAGCGGCGCAAAACGGTACTGCCTGCTCTGCCAGCAGCGTTATGCGGACATCACCTACCATAATACGCTTTATGAAAGATTTCCGCTGCCGAAGCTCGTCTTTGGGTTTCAGATCTCTGAACTGGGCAAGGTCAGTGATTGCCGGGTAGGTGTCGTTGCGGATGAAGATCTGAAAAGCAGCACAGAAATGTTCTGCTATCCATTTTCCAACGTAACACAGAGCAATTTTCATCTCTGCACCGGAAACAACGTGCTACCGGTCTATAAGACAACGGGCAGCATCTCCAACCTGCCGGGATATTTGCTTCGGTTGCCGAACAATGACGATAATTTTGACGTCAGGGATAACAAGCTGAAATTGGAGTACCGTGATCTTCTGGAGCACCTGAAGGACAAAGACCCGTCGTACTATTATTCCGATGTGCTGATCCCAAACGGAAAGACCTTGAAAGACTTTATTGGAGGGTAACGTATGACAAAAGACGCAAAGACCATCCGGGAAGAACTGGCCCGGCCATTTGCGGCGGAGGATCTGGAATGGCGCATTCAGGTGACGTCGAAAGACAAGACCAGCGGCCTTGCCATTCCGTATGTCACGAACCGCGCCATTCAGGATCGTCTGGATGAAGTCGTGGGGCCGGAAAACTGGTACAACGACTACAGGCCGTGGCACGGCAACGGAAAGAAGGACGCGCAGATCTGCGGCATTTCCATCTATTTTGAGGGCAAAGGCTTTATTACAAAGTGGGACGGCGCGGAGGATTCCGACATTGAGCCCATTAAGGGCGGCTTGTCCGACTCCATGAAACGCTCCGCCGTACAATGGGGCATTGGACGTGTTCTCTACAAGATGACGAAGCCGCTCTGGGTCAAGATTGAGCAGAAGGGCAACTCCTATGTGATCTGCGATACCGAGCGGCCGAAGCTGAACGCTGCATATTTGGAATTACTGGATAAGCTGCATCAGCTTCCCACATCTCCGGGCGCAGCACAGGCACAGCTCAGCTATAAGCGCGACGGACAGGCTGGACAACAGGCGCAGAATACAGCGCCGACGGCCATGCCGCAGACGCAGCAGCAAGCGCCGCAGAAATCGTCGCAGCAAGCACAGCAGTCTCAGCCGCTCCCGTTTACGACGCGGCAGGTCTGCCAGTACGTTGTGCTGTCGGTGAGCAATCAACAGGATATGTCCGGCCAGCCGTTGGTCTGCGCCGTTCTGCAAAACGCAGAGGGCAAGCAGGCGAAGGTCTACGCGCAGGGCAGTCATCCCATGCTCGTGCCCGGTGCACAGCTCTATGACGCGCAGGTCACCATGCGGAAGCAGGGAAACGTCGCATTTTACACGCTGGACGGCTATCAGGTCGCGCAGCAGGCAGCGTAATAGGAGGTGTCAGTAAGCAAAATGGAAAAGATCAAAGGCTTTCAGATCATCAGCATGACCGTCTCCGGCTTCAAATGCTATGAAGCTCCTATGGAGATCACGTTCGGTAATCCTACCGTTGTGACCGGCGGCAACGGCCGCGGCAAATCCAGTCTTGCGGACGCCATTGCGTTCGCCGTCACAGGACTTCCCTTTTTCGGGGAGCGCGGCATTGACCGGCTGCACAACGAGACGAACCCGGACTTGCAGATCACGATGCGCTTTACGGACGAAACCGGCAGAGCGCACGAACTGACCCGCAGTCGGCAGAAGGATCGCATGAGCATCACCTACGACGGCTATGCCATCCGGCAGACGGATCTCAACGAGATGTTCGGCGAACGGGATGTGTTTCTCTCCATTTTCAATCCCCTGTACTTCATTGAAGAACTCGGCGAGGACGGAAAGAAGCTGCTGGAGCGGCATCTGCCGCCTGTTCAGCAGGCCGACGTGTTATCCTTGCTCAATGCGCAGACGCAGCAGCGGCTGTCCGGGCTTAAATTGTTGTCTCCTGAGACGTTTCTCAAGAATCGCCGGGAGGAGATCCGGGAACTGGAACAGAACGCAGTCTATCTGAGCGGCAAGCTGGATCTGGCGCAGAAGCAGCGGCAGAGCAGCAAAGATCTGTCCGACAGGCTGACTGCACAGATTCAGGAATTGCAGAGTGAAATTGCATCGTTGGAAGCACGGCGGTTTGAAAACATCAATTTGGAGGATTTGCAGGAGCAGCTTGTGCAGGCCAGCGAGCAGTATGAGGAGCTTTCCGGCGAAGCGCCGGAAACGCCGGATACGGCAGAACTGGACGCGAAGCTGCAGGTACTTCACGCAAAGCTGGGCGCTCGGTCGTCCGAGGTCTACCAGCCAAAATACACAGGCCCGCTGGCGGAGGATACGGCAAAGGTGCAGGCGCTGGGGAAGCGTTATCAGCAGAACGCCGCGCTTTTGAAGCGGTTTCAGCCGGGTACAAGCTGCCCGGTCTGCCGCCGTGTGCTCTCGCAGCAGGAATATCCGGCGTTCCGGGAGGCTTTACAAAAGGAAACGGAACAGATCGTTGCCGACGGTACACAGCTGAAAAGTCAAATCGCAGAGCTTCAGGAGCTGGAGCAGAAAAGTCAAAGTACGTTCGAGCAGTTCAAAGCCGAAGATATTGAAAGATATCAGGCTGAGATCAACGCGCTGAACCAGAAGCGAGAGCAGCTTCAGGCCGCTGCCGCACAGCAGAATACGCAGCGCCAGCAGACCTTGGAGCAGCTGCGCAGACGCATCCAGAACCTGACCGCAAGTATCGAATGCGGCACGCTGAGCCCCGCGGACAGCGAACGCCTTGCCGAGTGCAAAGCGTCTCTGGAAGACTGCCGGGTGCAGCTTGCTGCCGCGCAGCAGGTTCTGAGCGCCGCGCCGGAGGACTTTAACACGCGCATCAAAGCCATTGAGGAGGAGATCACGGAAAAGAAAATTATTATGAAAGACGTGATCCTCTACATGAGCAAGCGCGCAGAGCTGACGTTCTCCAAACTTGCGCTGAACCGCGTAAAGATCTCGCTCTACGATGTGGTCAAGACGACCGGAGAATTAAAGGATGTGTTCCGGTTTACCTACAACGGCCGCCGCTACGACCGCCTCTCACTCTCTGAGAAGATCCGGGCAGGCGCAGAGGTGTCCGAGCTTGTGAAGCGGCTCACAGGCCGAAATTATCCGGTGTTCTTCGACAACATGGAATCCGTAGACGATCTCAGCAACATCCGTCCGACCAGTCAGATGATCCTCGCCAAATGCGTCCGTAATGCGGAGCTTTCCGTGCGGGCTGGCAGCACTGCAATGCCGAAGGCGGCGTAACCTTACTTTTCAGAAAGGGGGCGCGCCGTCTGGCCTATCAGAAGCTGCCGATCCTGGAAGCCGCCAGACGGTGCGGGCTTGTCCTCAACGACCGAACGCTTCACAGCGAAGAAGTTGAGGCAAGCTGCCCCTTCTGCGGCGACCATGGCACCGGCAAATATCATCTGAGTCTGAACACGAGAACCGATCAATACCGCTGCAATCTCTGCGGTGCAAGCGGCAACAGCGTGACGCTGTATGCGCGGCTGAATGGTCTGACAAACAAAGAAGCATACTTGGAGCTGGCTGTAAAGAGCAACGTGTATAAGCTGCCCTTGCAGTCCAGCTCCCCAAACACAACGAGCCGGGAGCCGTATGCGCTCGCGCAGCGCCATGCGGCGTATTCGGAGATGCTGTCCCTTCTGACGCTCTCCGACCGGCACAGAGAAAACCTCCATGAGCGAGGACTCCCCGACGAAATTATCGAGCGGAACGGCTATAAATCCATGCCGGAAACGGAATCCGAACGGCGCTTACTGGCGTCACTTCTCCGGTGCGATCATGAATTGCACGGACTGCCCGGCTTTTATACGAAGGGCGGGACATGGACGCTGGCAGGCGCAAACGGCTTTCTCATTCCGGTGCGGAACAAGGACGGCTTGATCCAAGGCATGAAGATCCGGCTGGACGACGACGCGGCGCGAAAGTACCGCTGGCTGTCCAGCCGGTCAAGCCGCATGGAAAACGGCACACGCAGCTATTCGTGGATTCACGTCACTGGTGACACGACACAGAAGCGCGCTTATCTCACCGAGGGGCCGCTCAAGGGCGATATTGCAAGCTACTTTGCAAACGATGCGCTCTTTGTGTGTCTCGGCGGCGTGAATGCCCACAAGGGACTGCGGGAAACGCTCTTGTCGCTCGGCGTCACGGAGGTCATGGAGGCGATGGACATGGATCAGTTTACAAATCCGCAGGTCCGGCAGGCAATCACCACCTTGCGCCGCGAGGTGCAGTCAATTCCGGGCATCCGGTACTATCAATGTACTTGGAACCCGCGCTTCAAGGGCGTGGACGATTATCTGCTGGACTGGACAAAACGAAAGACGGCTTAAAGAAAGGAATTGTGTATGACAAATATTACAAATTTTCAGGACATCCTTGGCGCAACGAACGGTGACAAGACCTCTGTACTGGGCAAGTTTCTCTATTTCTCGCTTGCCAACATTCTGGTGGAGAAGGAGGCGCTGGCGCAGCTCTGTGAGGATCTGCGCATCCCGTACTCCGGCAGCAAGCGAATTTCCGTGTCGGATGCGTTCCGCTCCGCGACGGGCGATATCAAGGATCGGATCACGGTAAAAAGCCCCGGTGCGCATCATATCTATGCGGTCTACTGCCGCGACAACGCGCACACCGAGGATGTTTATTCCCGTGAACTGGTCAAGGAAACGCTCAACCAGCGGACGAATCAGTATGAAAAGTTGGCAAATATTTTTTACGATCGGCGCGATAATCGGTTTGGGTATGACAATATTGGCTTCGACGCCGACATCGATCCCCTGAACTATTGCCGCCGGGCGGAGGAACTGTTCGAGCTTTATCAGGTCTGCGCGAACCGCAGACAGATCGAGACGATCTGCCTGAGCTATCTGCGGATGCTGGAGGCCACCAAGGTCAGCTCGACCGGGCACCTCTATTTCATCCCTCGACAGCACATGGACAAAGTGGATACGTTTGAAACGTTCATTGAGCAGCTCAGCGCGATGAATCAGAACGACAATTCCCTGAGCGTCAACAGCTTTTACATCATTGACGATGCCAAGCAGCGCGACAAAATGACAGAGGAATTTTATTCTGCCGTCAAGAAAGAGATCGCGCTGTATCAGGAAAAGGCCGACTATCTCATCCAGAGCGGCAGCCGCAGCCCCAGCGTTATGGAGCGGTGGGTGGGCAAAATTGTCACGCTGGAGCAGAAAAAGCAGCACTACGAAGAAATTCTCCGCCGGGAGCTTGACGGTCTCGACGACGAATTTGAAACGCTGCGCCTTCTGTCGCAGGAGCTGTCCGTGCGGGCAAACGGCCTGCGATTTCGGAAAGCGGCTTGACATGGATTTCTGATGGATAAACGGCAGCCCCGACTCGGAATACCGAGCCGGGGCTTTTTAATTGACTACACGATACCGGCTACGTCTCTGTTGCCGTGTTGTAAAAAGCGCAAGACGCTGGCAATATACAACTCGATCCCGATCGGAATACATCGCTCATCGATGTCAAAGAAACAGCTGTGTCCGATGCGTCGCTTTTCTTCTGGATGCGCACAACCCAGATGGAAGAAGCAACTTGGACGTTCTGCGGCAAAATACGCAAAATCCTCCACCCCCAACGATGGCACGTCCCGCAGGATCACCTTGTCTGAGCCAAACTGTGCGCACGCTACATTACGAACCAAATCAACCATATGGTCATTGTTGATCAGCGGAGAGTAGCTCGGCTCGACAATCAGCTCTGCTCGTCCACCCATCATGTTTGCAGTCTGCTCACAAATTTCGCGGACGCGTTTTCTGGCAAACAGACGTGTTTCCGGCGTAAGTGTTCGAATAATGCCGGACAATTCAACGTAATCAGCAATTTGATTTCGCACAGTTCCGCCGTGAATGGATCCGAAGGAACATACAGCGGAATCGGTGGGACTGATGCTTCGGCTAATCAGCGACTGTACTGCCGTCAGAATCTGTGCCGCGATCAGGATTGCGTCCACGCCCTCGTTCGGATGTGCACCGTGACAGGACGTTCCATAGACCTTAAGCGTCAGCATATCAGAAGCTGCATACATTTTTCCGTATTTCAGCCCGATCTGTCCGGCAGGCAGATCGCCCGCAACGTGCAGTCCAAGCACGGAGTCTACATGTGGGCTTTCAAGGCAGCCCTGTGCGATCATGCGCGCTGCGCCGCCAATGGTCTCCTCTGCCGGCTGGAATAAAAGCTTGGCGGAGCCATGCAGGGATTCGCGCATGGACTGGAGCAGCTTTGCCGTTCCCAAAAGGATCGCCGTATGCGCGTCGTGACCGCAGGCATGCATCACACCCGCTGTCTTCGAGCAATATGGCGCGTCCGGATGATCTTCCTGTATCGGAAGCGCATCCATGTCCGCCCGCAGCGCAATTACCGGACCGGGGAAAGCTCCTTTAATCAGCCCTACGACGCCACTTTCTGCCACATTCCTCTCGTATGGAATGCCCGCCGCAGCTAAATGCTCACATACCAATTCCATCGTCGGAAACTCCTGCTCGGATAGATCCGGATGGGCGTGCAGGTGTCGCCGCAACGCAATGGCCTCTTCCCCGATGTGTTGCTGTGTAATGGCTTCCCGAATATAATTCATAGTTTTCTCCCGTTAAAAACCTGTCAGCACGGCGATTTCGACCAACACCATCTGTGCGGCAAACAGGATCAGGAAAAGCTTTCCGAACCATTTCAGCCAGCGGTCATAGCGTACATCACCCAGCCCGCAAATGATCACAATACCGCAGGTTGGCCATAACAGGTTGCTCAAACCATCGCCGAATTGGAACGTCAGGCAGGCCACCTGACGACTGACGCCCAGCACGTCGGCCAATGGCGCCATGATAGGCATGGTAGCGGCGGCCTGACCGGATCCAGACGGGATCAGGAAGTTGATCAACGTGTGCGCCACCAGCATGAGCTGTGCTGAAATTGCAGAGGGCGCTTTTTCCAGAAGATTTCCAAGTGCATAGATGATGGTGTCCATGATCTGCGCGTGATTCATAATGACAATGATGCCCTTGGCAAGGCCGGTCAGAATGCAGCCCCACACAACGCTCCTGATACCGGCAAGCATCTCCTGACAATAGTCGTTTGGCGACCACTTATCGATCAGCGCGGCCACGGCAGACATGATAATGAACAATCCGCAGAGTTCTTTATAGCCCCACTTCCAGCGGATCATTCCCAGCATCAGGATGACCAATGTGGCAAGCACATCCAGAAGAATCAGCGTATGTCGCCATGTAAATGTGTACGAGTCTAATTGACTGCGTTCAAACGAGTGCGTACACGAATCTCCATAAACCACCGAAAGCTCCGGCTTCCGGCGCACCTTGCGTGCATACAGCATCAGATATGCCACTGCTGCTCCCATCAGCACGACAAAGCAGACTGCGCGGTAACCGATGCCAGAATATAGCTGCACACCGGCAATGGACTGCGCAACGGCTACGGTATACGGGTTCAGCGTTGCAGCCATAAACCCAACATATTCTCCGAGCGCGATCGTGGCAAATCCCGTCATCGCGTCATATCCAAGAGCCATCATTAGTCCGACGATCAACGGGTAGAACCCGTAAAACTCGCTGAGCATTCCAAAAAGAGAACCTCCCAGGCCAAAGACGAGCATCAGAACAGGGATCAGGATCAGCGAGCGGCTACCGTTTTTTTGCACCACGCGACCGATAAATGCGTGGAAAGCGCCGGTTTTGACAATGACACCGAATGTCGCGGCGCAGGTCATGATCACAAAAATAATGTCCGCCGCGCTGACGCAGCCCTCATACAAAGAAGCAAACAGTCCGAGAAGTCCAGTGGCGGATACTTCAGATTTGCTGATCTCATGGTAACTTCCCGCAATTGCGACCTTTCTTGCAGTGCCGTCTATATCTATTGTTTCATAGTCAAACGAACCGGAGGGAACGATCCACGTCAGAATCGCGATCACGACCAATATGAAAAAAACGACCAGCCATGTATCCGGCAGTTTTCGCTTGCTCGTTGTGCTTTTGTGCATGAAGGATCTCCTTTCTTTCTGTTGCCGTGCGGCAAATGTCTGGCTTACATGTTCTCAATTATATGACATGGAGTGCACGCCAGCAATGCAATATCCTGCCTAAAATATTGCAAATCATGCTGAATGTGCGCACAATTGCTTCTTTTTGTGAACAGGAAATCGCGAGAAAGGCGTTTCGTATGTCCAATTTCCCAATCAGGCAAGGAGCATACTGAAAAAGAAGGCGCATCCGGTCGAACCGGATGCGCCAAAGCAGGGGGAAGCTTGCGTTTTTACGGAAGTGAGACAGTTTTGCGGGCTGTTTTGTCATACATGCGGCTGAGGATTGCCGCGACCTCGCTCCGCTTGATGTCGTTCGTCGGATAGAAGGTGCCGTTTTTGTCAGAACCGGTCAGAATGCCCGCGCGATAGAACGTATAGATCTCCAATGCGTAAGTATCCGTTGTTATGACGTCCGGGATCTTGTTATCCGCGACGGTATTGATCTGCCGATAGTCGCTCATCGCGCCATAGAAAATGTGGACAAATTCATTGCGCTTGACGGGGGTATTCATCTGCGCAGGCGTATAATCCAGATACATCTTTTCAATGATCCCGTTATCTACCGCATAGCTGACATAACTGCTGTACCAGTACGGAGAGCCATTGCGCAGTGTGACCTTTCCGTTGTTGTTCAGCATCTGGTGCAGTGCGGCGGACAGCTTGATAGCCTGTGCAACGGTGAGCGTATCATCCGGCTTATAGAGCGTTCTCGTTACACCGTCGATCAGATCCTTTTCCCATGCGGCGCGGACACTGTCATAATACCAGCTGCTTCTGGAGACATCAGTGAACGGGAAAGGATCTCTTTCCGGAACGCCGGGTTTGGTCGGCACAGACGGCGTGACAGGACCGACTGGCGGCGTATAGTGGCCGGAAACACGGACGGTTTTGCCGCCAAACCAGTCCGTTCCGTTCAGGCTGTACTGCACCGTATAGCTGACGGAGCTGCTGCTGTAATTAGCAGGCAGAGACAGGGTTGCCATTTGCTCCGCTGCATCGCCACTCGTCTTCGCAGTGATCGTGCCAGCCTTGATCTGAATGCCATTTTGCAGGTTCGTGCCGGTGAGCGTGACCATGATCATGCCGCCGTTGGAGGGAAGCTCCGTGGGCGCTACGCTATAGTCCGTCACCGACGGCTCAGTGGGCTGTGTGCCGCCGCCCGTGCCGGGAACTGTTGCGGTCAGCTCTCCCGCGAGCGTCGTTCCGTCCAGACTGTAACGGAAGTAGTAGGTCACAGCGTCCGTTCCTGTATTTTCCAGGATCTTGACTTCCGCACTGCGGGAGGCATCCGAGCCTTCCGCATCAACGGGAGTCAGCATAGCCTGGTCTGTGCCCCAATAGAACTTCGTGCCATCCGGCAGGTTCGTTCCGGTAAGGGTCAGCATTGCCTTGCCGCCCGCAGAGGTCAGCGGCGAGGGATCTGTCGTGAGCCGGAAGTCGGTCACTGTTGGGGTTGGCCCCGCGCCGCCCTTCCGGATCGTCACATTGACCTGCCCGTTGTGCGTGATGGTCAGTGTGTAGATGCCGTTTTCATACGTTTCCGTGTAGAAGTTGTCATCGGCGAGTTTTGTACTGCCGCCATTTCTGGTGACAACTGCGGTCGGCCGTTCTCCGGTGTGCAGCGTGATCACCGTGCTTCGGAGATCGCGGTCCTTATCAAGCTTGGGATTGGAAATATGGTATTTCATATAGTCCTGTACATAGTCCTTATGATCGCCGTTCCAGTCGTTCCCGAAGCTTGTCCAGTCCGGATTCTCGCTTTCGCCGGGAACCCAAAGCTCGTCCTTGTCCGTGCGGAAGTTGTTGAGATCGATCTTAATGCTGTCAGCCGTCTCATGCGCAATCAAATAGGTATGTGGCGTCAGAGTAAAGCCCATACTGGTTGCGAATGTCGCGTCTGTGGGAGTGAGCGTAGCAGACTGATTCTTGTTTTCATTAAAGAGACTATTCATAATGAGAAGCCGTCTGCCGGTCTGTCCTGCTCCGCCGCCCAGGAGTGTCTCCACAAAGGCGTCGCCTGTGGAAAGCTCCGGATACTGCACATTCAGGATATTTATCTTATCTGCCAGATCTGCGCTTTTCAGCACCCTGCCGAACGCGGAAGCCTCTGCAGCAGACAGCTTACTGGACAGAACGGGCAGTGTGCGGTACCGGCCGCTCGTTTGCAGGAGGTTGTTGTCCTGCGCTGTACCGTACAATCCTTCAGCAAAGTTCGTCGGGAGATAGCTGTCCGTATGATAGACGGCTTTGATTTCATCCTTGACCTGCTCGCGCGTTGCAGCGGGATTTGCGATCATATAGCGCATTGTTGGGATGATCGACTCCTTGAGAACCCAGGATGCCTCATCATAGACACCGGTGCAGTAGAAGGGATGCTCGGCGTTGAATACCGTGCCGCCATTGACGTAGGATTGGAGCATATTCATGGCAAACAGCGTTTCAGGGAAGGTATAAACGCGGCGCACGTCTTCGTAGGTGGTATTCATGACCGGCTCGAAGAGCTTGTGGTAGCGGATTTCGTACCACGCCCACGCATCGGTCAATGCACCCCAGTTGTCTGCAAGGCCACTCAGCCATGTGCCAAGCGCGAAGCTGCGCACCGTATTGTAGCCGCTGCTGGAGGTGCTCTTAGAGTTGATGACAAGCTCGATTGCTCGGTGGCGCTGCTCAAAAACGTTGTCAGCAATAAGCTTGGCCGCAAGGACATCATCAAAATTGACCGCATTCTGAACCTGGACTGGGACGTGATTGGCTATGTTGACCCGGGCATTACGGTGAACTTCATCAAGGACGGCAAGCAGGTGGAAAAGCGCCAGCTCAAGCTCCCGACGCGGATCAAAAATGTCATCCACTGCAAAAACCCGCGCTGCATAACCTCCGTGGAACAGGAGCTTCCGCAGGTATTCACGCTGACCGACCCGGCGACACGCACATACCGCTGCCTGTATTGCGAGGCAAAGGCAGAAAACGCCTGATTGAAAGAATAGTAAAACACAGCCACCGGCGAAGCCGGTGGCTGTTCTTATGCGGGCATCGCCCTATGTTCCTCGCGTGACGCGT
>ERZ827496.1627-NODE-1627-length-25543-cov-5.600126_pt1 | contig 25543 bp, 20 predicted proteins | sample MGYA00519769_ERZ827496 | MGnify/ENA primary metagenome ERZ827496 (study PRJEB31778, sample SAMEA3449327) | human gut metagenome | biome: human gut; feature: human-associated habitat; material: faeces | place: United Kingdom | collected 2010/2012 ...
GTGACTCACGTAAAGTTGAACGTAAGAAACCAGGTCTTAAGAAAGCTCGTAAAGCTTCACAATTCTCAAAACGTTAATCAATACGATTATCTCAACGTTTCGAAACACTTCATGGTTCACACCATGGAGTGTTTTTTTGATGATTTTTAGCAAAATTCACACCACTTTTCACACCAAATTCACACCATTACTTTTTAAGATTACGAAAGGCAATTTCTCCAACAGCCATTGGGATTACGTTTGAAGTGTTGACATAAGTCTTAGTTGTAATCGTATCACTATGAGTGAGTGCTTCAGAAATAGCCTCCATAGAGGTTCCAGCCTGTTTAGCGAGTGTAGCTCCTGTATGTCGTAATTTATGAGGGGTTACATGTGCGAGTTCTGGATGACGACGCTTAACAGATTTCATCTTGTTGTTAAGATAATCAGCATGGAGACAACTGTTTACATTTCCCTTTGTATCAATATACGTAAAAACATACTGTTCAGGAGTTTGCATGATGTTAAATGAAGCCAGTTCAGATTTTTGTTGCTTCTTCCAAGAATTTAACAAGTCGGTAAGTTCTTGTGGAATCGAAAAAATCGTCTTTTTATTCCCTTTAGTTGACTTTCGATTTTTATATCGATCTAAGGCTTGAACCAATTGAATTTGTTGATTTTTGAAATCAATATGTTTCCATTGCAAAGCGTAGCTTTCAGATTTTCTATCTCCTAAGAAAAAAGTTGTATAGAATAACACATAATCTTTGAACAGGAGTTTGTCATTTTTTAAATCTTCTTCAAAAGCTGTAAACCATGCTTGAAGTTCTTCTTGAGATAGATATAAATCTTCATCTTTTTTAGATTCCTGTAGCTTGATTTTCTTAGTGGCTTTGATACGGCTTATAGTTTTTGATAGGCGATTAGTTTCGATATACTCTAATTCTTCTGCCCAGTCAAAGATAGAGTTAACGTAGCTCCTGATAACTTTGAAATTTGCATATTCTTCAGCCTTTTGAGTCAATAGATTTAGTACAACTTGCTTATTTTGATTAAGAAAGTCTATTGAATAATTCCCAAGTAAGGGTAAGATGTGTTTTCTAAAAGCAATTTCTGTTCCAACTATGGTTGCTTGAGAAGGTGGTTTAGCAGTAGAAGTAGTCTGACCTGCTTTGTAGGATTCCCACCAAACGTTTTGATAAAAATCGGAAAAGAGGATTGAACCATTTGTTTCCAATGAGGTTGAATCTCCGCTTAAAATTTTATCAATCCTGTTTTGTAATTCAAGTTCGTATTTTTTAGCCTCACTCCTTAGTTTGAAACGTTTTTCAATCACTTTTTTATCAATTCCCAATGATGATTTGACTTCTTCTGGGATATAGATACGTAAGCGATAAGTTCCATTTTTAGTTTTTGTAATTGACATAGTATTCTCCTTTTGAATTGAGCTAGAAAATACCATGGTTACATTATAACAAACGACCATAGAATTTCTACTGCTTTTGTAACCAACGATTGATTTCTGTTTTGCTAAAGCGAACAGTTTTTCCGACCTTAATACAAGGCAAACCTTGCTTAATCCAGCTGTCTAAAGTATTGTTGGATATATTTAAATACTCACAAGTCTGCTTTTTATTTAAAAAATGATGAGTACTTTCATTAGTATCTAAAAATTTATTTAGTTCTTTCTTAACAATATCCGATAATAGTAATTGAACTTGCTTAATCAGTTCTTCTGGAATAAATACATTCATAAATAGTACCTTTTTTCTTTCTGTTAGATTTAAATTATATTAGTTTAGATTTCCCATTTTTTAAGTCTTCAAGGGTTGAAGAGTTAAAAAGTGGGAAAACGTTGCTGTATTAATACTTCTTCTTTTTTTTCAATCAGAATTTATATTAAAATGGAAGAATTATTTATTTGAATGTTGTTTAAAATAGAATCTAGGATTGAACCTATGTCTTTATTCTTGTTTTTAAAAACTTTCTTAATAAATGCATCTTTTTCTTCAGCTGTAAAAGTAGGCATTTTAAACAAATGAAGTTTAGTATTTTGATTACTCTTGTAACAACCAAAATCAAGGATAGTAACAAGAGATAGAGTATTTAGCATTAAGCTAAAGAGATATAGCACTTGCCATGTAATCATAATAGAAAGAAAATAACTCTCATTTTTTAAATCATTCCTCCTACTTTCTTTAATCAGATTTTTTTTAGTTCTTGCACAGTTTTTTGGATTTACAAATTCAGATGCATCAATAAATAAAAAAATAGATTCATCCAATGTTATTGGATATAAATAATCCATAGCATGATTTAGTTGAGTTTCAAAAAAAGTTTTTATATATCCATCTTTACCTTTTTCTTCATACAATTCTTTTAACTTATTTTGGGTATCTCTTACTGAAGTTTGAACAATTATCTTAAAGTTGCACAATCCTTTCTTAATCACACGATATACAAATGAATAGAGCTGATCATTGTTTAGTTTATCCAAGTCAGTACTCTTGAATTCACTTTTAATTTTTTGTTTATTCAGTGTCATTTCATATCTATAGATGCGATATTTACGAGATACGTTTGATTCAATCTGGTTATTATGTTCAGCTTTTGCTGTTTTATCGTAAAGAACATGCAATAAGTTTTCATTTTTTTTACTTGAAAGAATATGGTGATCTTCGGGAGTTGAACATTCTGTATAAACTTTTTTATCTACTTGAGATGTTTTAGATAGACTCCTCAATAATAAATTTCTTGTTTGAAAATGAATAATCGCATCAGTAGCAAATGTAAATGAGATTTCCATTTTATGAATCCTAATCGTTGTTGGGATAATCCAAATACCAGTTTGCTGTTTGATTCCCGTTATAACTTTTATTAGTTTCTTTCGTATTGCAGAAATAGAGAGAGTTTCAAAATTGAGACCTCCATGATTCAGTTGTAGTAAACAATAATTAACAGTATCTCCGATTTCTTTTTTATAAATTTTTCCAATTTCAAGTCTTCCAAATTCCCTTGATTGGATAATTAAATCTTCTATCCGATTTGAATTGTAATTTAATTTTTTAACTTTATCAGGATTCTTTTTTCTGTATTCTATCAGCTTTTCGATGTCAACAATTAGATTTTCACCTAAGTTAAAATCCATGCGATCAAAGCCCCAGAAGGAATTCATTAAAGTAAAACAAGATTGAATTTCTTTCTCATTTAAATGCTTTTTTTCAGTAGAAGCTTTTGTCTGTCTTTTCATGTTTTAACGTTTCCTTTTTACTATTATTTTTGATAGGAATTATGCTAGGAAGTATTAGATGTCGTAAAATCAATATATTATCACAACCACATTTTGGTTCAAAACTAAAATTCCCTATTATAGGTATGCCATTTTTTTGACAAAAAACGCCTTTTTTTTAAAAAAAAATAGTGAAAAAATGGAAAAATTTTGAAAAACAATAAAATACACAATGTTTAATTGTTTAAAAAACGCGTAATGATAAGGGTTTGGAGAAAAAATTAGGTTTTTCCCTACTTTATTTATTTCAATGAGAGATATACAATTATTTTTTAAATGTGCTTATTAGTTTGCTTGTGCGATCAACTTATATGCATAGGATTTTTGAAACTCTTCTGGTCGATTGTGTCCGAGAGCACGAGATACAATTAAGCAGGCCTTTCGATCCAGGACGACTCCCCTTAATTCTCCTCTTAGAAAAATTTTTTCTTTTTTATTCTTGATATCTTTGAGATCTCTTGCGACAAGAAGATAAAGACGTTTTGCGTATTCTGCCCTATATTTATGTGGCTTTAAAGCGGTTGGAACTTGAAACACACGCTTTTTACCAGCTAGTTTAAATTCTTCAACAAGCTTCTCTAATTCTTCTTTGTCTCGCGTAATAATCGGAACCCAACGGTCTCGGGCTCCTTTTGTTTTATGCTTTTTACCAATGATTTTAAGATAATATCGACCATCTTCACGTTGGTAGAGCGAGTCTCCAGTAATTGCTTTTAATTCATTTTTTCGTAGCCCGGTGGCAGATACGATAGAAAACCAGCGATTATTTGTTTCTTCAGACATTCTGTCGTCATTAGACTTCAGGCGATTATTCTTTTTGTCGGCTCTATATCGAATATCCGTTGCAATAAAAGCGGTAGAAGATACACCCAGGACTTTTGCCAATGCTGCTTTATAGGTTGACTGAGTAGGAGCAGAAAGTCCTGATTTTTTACAATGTACTAAGTATTGATTTACTAAGTCAATCCATCCATCTATAGAGTTAGATATCTCAAGAGCTTCTAAATCTTCGGCAGTAGTTGTTGCGGCAACAAAGGAAGCAAATCTGCTCCAAGACCCAGCGTAATTGTGTAAGGTTCGGTCTGTATGGATTAGATAAATGTCCTCTCCCGTTTTTTTGGATTCATTTCGCTTGATACCTTTTCCTTTTTTAAAGCGCGCGACTAGATTAGTCAATCCTTTTGACTGGATGAATTGTTTACGGCCTTCGAAAGTCGTTAGAGAATCAATTTGTTGTTTCTTAGCTTTCTCCTTAGCTTTTCGTCGTTCAGCACGACTACGTTTCTTTTTTGCCATGGTTCTTTCCTTTCTATAGTAGATAATGTGCTTATAAAGATGATCTTAAGAAAAATCTTAAGGTCTTTCTTATTCAAGTTGAAGTAGTGCAGTGACATAAAGCTTATATTCACTGGGATAGTATCTTCCCTTTGCTGAGGGCGCTTCTTAATTGTGATGGCCAAGAAGATAACCAAGCCATTTTACAACATGACAAGTTGACTCAATTCAAATAAGATGTAGAGTTCCATCCTACAGATAAAAATCTGTTGTTTTTTCTTTTTACTCTTTTTCAGGTTTAAATGCTATGGATTTAGCGACTGTGTTAAGCTAGTTTTTTGTATTTGATTTTTAGACTTTTGTTATTTACTTTCGTTCTTATACTTTTATACTTTACTTTGTTATGATCAAAAAATTTTTTTACTGCTATTGACATTACTTTTATTATCTATACATTTATTTTTTTAGTTAGTGAAATACAAAAATTGGTTCTTTCTTAACTCAGCTTAAACCTGCTGTTTCCACGATAGCTACCTCCTTTTAAATATTAAAAAAAAACGTAGCTATTTAGTTACGTCTCTACTTAATCAATCTTTAGATATCTATAGTATGCCATAAATTGATACTTCTAAAAAACAAATTTTTTCTTTTTTGTGTTATTCGGTTTTATTTCGGACTGTGTGTTTAGCGTGACCTACACATACGTTTCTGTCAACGCTAAACACACAGAAAAGTCAGCGACGCAATAATAAGGACAGGATTGATTGAAGGAAAATGCATTAAAGTTTCTTATACAAATTGAAAATCAGAAATCTCAGAAAGCAATTTAAATTAAAATCACTCCATTTTTTAAAATCCATTGTAAAAAATTTTTTTATAAATTCCTTTTTCTGGCATACTATTAATATCCAGAAAATTTTTTTAATACAAGAGGTATCTGATATGTTTAAATTAAATTATTTAATTATTAATAGTGTCCTTTTCAAATGGCGAAGAGAATTCGAAAACTCATTCGATTGTATCCCAAAAAAAACTGTTTATGAGTTTCATATTTATGAATCAGGAGGGGGAATGAAAATTAGACAAAAAGAACATAATGCAATTCATATTTGCTTATATTCCAGTAACAGGAGTTACGTTACACTTTACTTAAGAAATTTTACGCCAGATGATTTAGAGGCAACGATGAATTCTATAATCAGGCAGAAGAAAGAGCTTGGATATGAGCGGTTGATTTGTTTATTTTCTGAGCTCAAAAATGAAGAATCCTTGAGTTTACTAATGAAGTTATCTTAAAATAAAATAAACACACTGGGACAAGTATGAACTGCACCCCAAAACCTAGACAAAAAATTATCCTTTGGAGCCAATAGCTTTTATAGTACTTTTTTGAAAAATCGTTTTTTTATTTTTATCAAAAAATGGCATAATAATATTGAAGATAAAAAAAGGCAGTGGTGAACTGTCTTTTTTTGTTTTCAATAAAGGAGGTAGCAGATGATCAAGCCAAATCATTTAATAATAATATTAAAGAGAGTAAGGCCGCCGTAAATCTAAGGATAAAAAAATCTTTTTCTAAAAAAATAAATGGAGGAAAACAAAATGAAAACATATAAAAAGTATGTAGTTTTTTCAACTCAACAATATCTTTCAGAGTTAATTAATCGCAATGAAGAAATTAATATTAGAATGTTTTATTCAACATTTGATGAGGATCAGTATATTTCAATCTTGAATGATCAAGATCAAGAAGTATCATTCAATTTTGTAAATGATAGTATTGAAATTGAATTAATTGATCCGTTGTGTGAGAAAATTTTGATTACATTTGATACTGTAGAACAAACAGCCAAAACCCATCAAGTAATTAAATTTCTCTTAGATTTGTTTTTTAAATTCAATTGGCATGAATCAGTTGCAGCGTTATCAGTTGCAGATTTCTGGGAATTGATCAAGAATTACGAGAAAGATAACCTTGATATGACATTTGGTTACCCAAGAATCGCAGGCTCTAATAGCTAATAGCCATATTTTTATGCACAAAAAAGTGGAAAAGGAATAGTTTTTATACTTATCCTTTTCCACTCTTTTTATTTTGTCTCGTTAATAATTGTGTTAATAGCTGAAATGACTTTATTTTGTTTGTACTCTGGTAAAGATTTGATAGTGTCGATAAGCTGTGCTAAGTCAGTGCTTTCTTCTTTAAGTGTTAAATCAAAAAAAGTTTGTAGATCAACATTTAAGGCTTCTATAATTTTTTCAAGCGTACTAATTTTTATATTGGGCTCTAAATTTTCTAACTTATACGCGTAATTGGTACCAAGATCTGCTTTTTCTTCTAATTGTTCCTGAGTCATACCTGACTGAATCCGCAAAATCCGTATTCTTTTGCTTATATACTTTTGTAATTCTGACATTGCTCACCTCGTAAGACTATTCTACAGTCTTAGAAGGTTAGATTCTAGTTCTTAAAAGGTTGGAAACAACTTTACAAAGTTGCTAAAATATAGTATAATTCGGATGTTTATAATTAAATAGTGATAATTTGCTAAATACTCTATCATAAGGTGGGAATTATGAAAAAGAAAACGATCAAAGCAACTGTATCTGCTGTATCAATAGCTACGGCTTTTGCGGGAATTTCTGTTGTACAAGCGGATGAAGTAACTGCAACTCAGCCAAATGAGTCAACATTAAGTGTTGAATCGAAGACTCCTTCGTCTACAAATATAAAACAAGTAGACGGAGTATTTGTCCATAATGGGGTTGCAACCGTAATGAAAACACCAACTTCTGAAGTTGTAGAAGAAGCAAGAACGATCAAGGAAGAAACGGATCGAACGGTTTCAAATCAAGAAAGTGTATTAGAAAACGCTAAAGCTTCAGAAGTAGCCACTTCATCAAAAGTTTCCGAGGCAAATGTTGACTTAAAGAATGCTGAAGTAAATAAAGAATCAGCTACGCCGGAAAAAATTGAAAAAACGAAGAATGAAATATCGGAAGTAAAAGCTGACATTGAGAAAAAGGAAACATTACAAAAAAATGCATCTGATAAAGTTCTAGAAGCTGAGAAAGAACGTAATCAGCAATCAGATGTTATTAAAAAAGATCAAGATAAAATTTCAGAGCAAGAAAAGAAAGTTTCGACAGCTAAGGGAGTAGTAGCAACTGCTCAAAAAAATCTTGATGGTACTGGAGCATCGGAAATCATTGCTGAAAGAGACAAAGCAAAAAGTGATGTAGCTGAAAAAGAATTAGAAGAATCAGCAGCGAAAAAGGCTTTGGAAAATGCTATTAGCGAAGAAAAAAATAAAGCTGAAGAACTCAGTAAAGCTTCTGCTGATGAAAAAACGCAACTTAGTGCCAGTCAAGTTTCTGCTAAACAATTAGTAGATGCTAGAAAGGTTGCAGAAGAAGCAGCAAGTGCATTAGTGAAGGCTCAAAAAGAGAAAGATACTGCTCAGAAAGTTTTAGATGGTACTGGCGTTGAAGAAATTGTAGCAGAACGTGATGCTGCTAAGAAAAATTTAGATGCTAAAGCAGCAACTGAAAATACAGCGAAACAGGAACTTGATCGTGCCAAAGAAGCAGATAATAAAAAAGCAACTGCACTAAAAAATGCAAAATCTGTTGAAGCGGATCAAATAAAGAAAAGCCAAGAAACGGCGGCAAACTTGTCATCTGCTGAGGAAAAACAAAAACAAGCACAAGAGAATCTAAAGAAAGCTCAAGAAAATAAGGTTTCAGCACAAAGTAATCTTGATGCTTCTGAATCACAACTTGCCCAAACAATAGCAAATCGTGATAACAAAGCAAATGATTTAGCAAATAAACAAAATAGTAAGATTAGTGCAGAAGAGGAGCTCAAAACAGCTAAAGAAAATGATGCTAAGAAAGCTTCAGAAATTTCAGTTTTAACTACTAAGAAAAACCAAGAAGAGGCAAAAGTAAATAAAACTTCAAATGAGCTAGCGAGTGCTACATCAGCAGCTCAAGAAGCAAAAGAGAATAAAGAGAAGGCCGATAAAGCGGTTGAAACGCTCAATAAACAAATTGCAGCAATTAAAAATCTCACTATTCCTCAATTGCCTCAAGATGTCATTACTGCCTATAAGGCTTATCTCGCCGATGACTCGGATGCAAATAAAAATGCGTTGAATGACATTATTCAAAAATGGTTCAAAGATAGTAAATATGATTTTGGAACAGGTATTGTTGAATACTCACCCGAACATCAAAATGTATACATAAAAGAATGGTCAAACAAGGATATTGTTTTGCCGATCGATGATTCAGTCGTAGATTTAGACAATTTAACTGATAAGCAAATTGAAGCCTTGAGCCAATATTATGCACTTCTAGCAAATAATCTTCAAGACCAAGTTTGGGGTAGTCACCATTATATTGTCACTGAAGAATCTGTTCAGGGTGTCAAAAACATTGCAAAAGCCTATGCTGAAGAAAATAAACCATACAGCACAAGTCACAGCGATACTGCTCTAGCGAAAGATGGATTAGATTCCATCGTATGGACTGGAGAAAACATGAGCTATGATAATACTTTACTGGGTTATGGTGCGTATTATTCAGAAGCTAAAGAAACTCGTAAAGCAACAATGTCTCAATTGTATCGCGAGGTATATGATGCTGTAATTAGTTTTATGACAAATGATGTTCATGCCTACTTTGGTCACATGAAGCTAATGATTGGGGAGAAAGCTCCTTCAAATATTCGGGCAATTGGAGCTGCAAATAGTTTCACACCAAGTGGTGTTGGACGCATGCACTTTATCGAATTCAAAGGTCAAGATGCACATCTTGAATATGTTAAAGATGAGCAAACTGGTGAATATCATTTTGTAACTGTTGACGATTATTATGATAAAGGGATTGCCAAACCTCTAGCTACTCCATTTGATACTTCAAAAATGGAAGATGAATTAACAGCTGCTAAAGCCAAACAGACTGCAACAAATACAGCAAATGATTCTGCACAGAAACGTTTGGAAAAAGCTAAATCAGAAAATGATTCAAGTTTAAAAGCTCTCAAAGAAACGACAGCAAAATTAGATGCTCTCAAAGCTACTTCTGATCAAACACTTGCAGCAACTAGTAAATTAGAGATCGCTACACAAAATTATAATGAAGCACAAAGCCAATTTAATAAGGCTCAAGATACACTCGATCAATTAAATGCTGATATTCAAAGTAAACGTCAAGCTTTAGCAAATGCAAAAGATAATTTAGACCAGGCCACAACAGCAGAAGTAAAAGCTAAATCTGATCTTGAAAAAGCAAAAGTAGAAAATCAAAATGCAAATCAAAATCTGAAACAAACTCAAAAACTAGTAGCAGAATTGATGTCAGTTCCTGATCAAACTCCAGGTGCACAGAAGAAATACGACAATGCGAAACAACTAAAAGAAGAAGCTGAAACAAGATATATCAAAGCTCAAACAGCTCTGGATAACTTAAATTCAGACCTTCAAGTTAAGCAAAAAGCATTAGAAACTGCAAAAGAGGAGCTTGAAAAAGCAATAGCAGCAGATAAGACAGCAAGAAACAATTTAGATGAAGTAACTAAAATTCATGAAAAACATTTGGCAGCCTTAAATACTACACGTCAAACGATTGCAAGATTAAACTCAATCTCTGATAAGACACCTCTTGCACAAAAGAATCTAGATGAAGCTTCTAAACAATTAGTTGCTGCCAAGACTCGTTATGCAAAAGCACAATCAGCAGTTGAAAATCTAAATGCAGATATTCAAACAAAACAAAAAGTTTTAGCAGATGCGCGTGCAGAATTGGATAAAGAATTTAAAGTTCTTTTAGATCTTAAAGCTGAAAAAGCTAAGGATGAAGCAGAACTCAGAAACCGTCAGAATAAAGTTGAAGAGTTAAAAGTTAAAGAAAGTCAAATTAAGGATGAAATTTCTAAATTAAAGACTCACTTAGTTGCTTTAGAAACACTTTTGGATCATCTTGAAAATGCTGATGCATATTTGAAGAAAGCAAAAGAAGCATATGAGAATGCAGTTGAAGAGCATCGTTTAGCACTTGAGAATGTAGCAAGAGAGGAAGCTAAACTTAAATCACTTCTACAAGATCAATTGGATGCAACTGCACAATATGAAGCGGTTAGGGAAGCCTATTTAAATACTCGTACAAGACAAAGCGAAGTCTTTAACGATAAAGTAGATCACAGGATGATTTCTCTGAATCCTACGTCAGAAAAGAGTATACCAGAGAATACTTCTAACGAACGAGTATATAGCTATGCTGGAAATCAAGCTAAATATGCTGCAAATAGAGCCTTGCCTAATACAGGTTCAATTGAGAATTGGTTAGTGTTTGCAATGGGAATTGTTCTTTGTAGTTTTGGTATTTCAGTATCACGGAAACATCGTGATTAATAAAAGTTAGTTAAGTATTTCTTATTGTAGGAATGAATAAAAGTTTATCATTCAAAATTTGATTTTTACTAATGATGTTAGTGAAACTAGGTATATGAAAAAAATAATAAATATCTTTAGATATTTATAGGAGGAAAAATAATGAAAAAAATTATTGCTTTAGTTGTTTTAGTACTTGTGGTTGCCGGTGGGGTATTCTTTTTCTTGAATCAAAATTCAGGACCAGAGAAGCAAATTATTGGTACTTGGTATGATAGTAAACACGATTCAACTATCGTTTTCAATAGCGACAAAACACTAGAAGTAACAAATAATAAAGACGAATCTAGAGATGGAACTTGGAAAATCGCTGGAAAATATGTCAAATTAAAGGTTTCTAGTGCAGCGAGTGCTAAAGCTGAATTACCTGGAAAAGATGAAAAAGAAGTAAAATATTTAAAGATTCAATTTAATTCAATTGAAACTGTTAACAGTGATTTTCGTGTAGCAGACGGAACTTTTGAAAAACAGTAATATAATTTAAGTATCTATCTTAAATATAGTTAAAAGATAAATAATAAAAGGATTTAGAATTAAGGTTATTGTTAACATGGTTCTAAGTCTTTTTTATTGAGATTTTATCAAATTAAAAAATATTAGATAACTATTGGAGATTTAAATCAACCTATTCTAAGATCATTTGAAACAGAATCTTGTCAACTAGTTTTAATGAAGTCTTGTAAAGCATTATAATTCTCAAAACGTATCAATCAATATTTCTATGATGTTTTAACCCATTTCAGAAATTATAGAGTCATAAGAAATAAAAATTTTGTTACATTATTTTTGTATGGTCTTATTTAAAATTGTTATTTGGTATATTGTTAAAATTATCTATCATCTTTTAAATTAAACATATATCCATGATGTGTATTTTTTAGATAAAAAATTTGAATATTAATATCGTTCGTGCTAAAATTGATGATGCAATAAAGTGATGAAGAGGATATAAGTTTGAGGACACTATTAGCAACAAGGTTAAAAAATAGACGAAAAGAATTAAAAATGTCGCAAAGAGAATTGGCTGAAGGAATTTGTAAACAGGGTCAGATTAGTCGACTAGAAAATGGAGACTATACTCCAGGAGCGGACTTCCTATATGCTCTAGCACAGAAGTTAAAAGTTAGTATGGATTATTTTTTTGAAGAACAGGTTGAACAGAAAACAGATGAGCTATCTGAGTTTAAAAAATTAGCACATATTTTTATTCTGAATCGGAATTATGAATCTTTAAAATATATATTTGAATTAGAAAAGATAAAGAGTCATCGCTTATCTTTATCTGATAAACTTTATTTGGAGTGGATAAAGTCTTTTATTGATTTTTATTTTTATGGAAAGAAAAATGAAGCGGTTATAAAGTTAGAGGAAGTATTAGAACAGACTAGTTTATATGATCTTAACTACCTTCAAGTATCTAATACATTATTTAATTTTTACTATGAAGTTGGGAGTTTAGAGCGGTTTAATGAGATAAAAGACAAATTGGAAGAAAGAGTCAGCCAATTGAGTTTAAATACTGTTGAAGAATTAGAATTGTATATTAAATTCAATTACAATATATGTCGCTATTTATGGCTCCAAAAAGACATTGAGGAAGCAATTACTAGAATTACCACTACTATAAAAAAATGTAAGGATTACAGAACGACTTATCTATTAGCTGATTTATATTTGTTGATGGGAAATATAAGTGAAATTATCTCCTCAAAAGATATTGCAGTAGAAAATTATGAATTAGCTCGTTTTTTGTATAAACTCGATGAAAATATCCCAATGATGTTAAAAGTGGAGCATTATATTGTAAAAATGGCGAATAAAGTATAAGAATGTCCAAAAGTAAGTTATGTTAGATTGAAGAGAAAGTCCATTGTTGATAATTTCTTCAATCTTTTTTATTTGTTCTCGAAGAAAGATTTCTAAAACAGTTACAGTAAATAGGTAAAATATTAAAAACAATCTAATAGATTTCAGAAATTATTTGATTAATCTAGAGTGTTTTGTTGTATTAGTACGATATTTTGAACAATTGATTTTTAGATACAAAAATGTATAAAAAAAAAAAATATAAAAAAAGATTATAAAAAAGATTGACTCGGATGATATGAAGTGCTAAAATGTATGCAACAACAAAAAGGAGAAGACTATGAAAGTTTTTTTAAAAAAGATTACAGTAATTCTATTTTTAGGAGTCGTATTTATAAGATTTAATTCAGTCACGAATTTAGACTTCAACATTGTACAACCAAATAATATAGGAACAGGTATTGATCCTGGTCCTGCTAATTTTAAATAAAATCTTTTGCCAAATTGGCTTTCCGATGGATATCTGTAAATGCTATCTATCGGAAAGCTATGTGATGACCGCTAATATGGCTTTTATAAATATTTTTTCTGGAGGATTTCGCAGATGGAAAAATCAATTAATGACTTACTAGTAACAGTAAAAATCGAAACAACACCAGCTAAGCAACCTGAAGTAATGTTGAAACATACGGGTGGTTCAGGTGGATGTTCCTCAACTCCAAGTTGTTCATAGTTTTATTTTTAGTAAATAAATTAAAATTAAGTTAAGTAATATTCATTGCGGTCGTTTTTATTGCTTATATACATGACATCTGAAGTTGTTATAATGGGCTAAGTTCAGGATAACGATTTTAGATGTTTTTTTGCTATCAAATATCTTAATATTATAATTTTCAAATAAGTGTGAGGTGAAGTTATGAAATTATCTAGTGAAGTAATAGTCAGATAGTCAAATTTTAATTTTAAAGAATTAAAACCTATTTTAGAGCAGGTATCTACTTTTTTTGAAAATGAAGATTATATAAGAATAATTGAGATTGTAAAAAATAATAAAAAAATAAGAGATAGTATATTAGTATCTTCACCTGATTTTTTAAAATCCTGTTTTAATTTTGAAAAACTAAGTGATAAAAAGAAACGGAATGTTTGTTTAACGTTTTATAAATATCTAAATAGAATGTTATATCGAGCAACACCTTTTGGTATTTTTAGTAGTATTGGAAAAGCTATTACTAAAAATACTGATACTGAAACAAATTTTTTAATATCTGATTTTGAAACAAAAAAACATCTAAATTTTTCTTTAGAGATACAAGAGTATTTCTATGATAAATTGGTTACTAATATCGCATTCGTTAATCAATCCTCTATTTTATGTAAGGCGAATACAAGTATAAAAGAAACAAAGAATTATATTGATTATTTTCTTCCAAATATTTCTTTGGATGAACGAGAAGGTAATAAGATTCTCTTCCAGAAAAATAGAGTTTTAGAATTTATATACGAAAAGTCTTTAGAGGGAGTTTATTCAATTAGTAAACTAATTTCGTTAACAAAAGAAAAATTTTCGAACGATTTTTCAAACGAAATTATAGAATCTTTAATACTGGAGTTATTGAAAATAAGATTCATTTTGTTAGATGTATATCCGTTTGTATTATCTGAAGAATCTTTAAATGTGTTAAGAAACGATTCCAAATTACCAATTATAGATGAAATAGAGGCAGTTATTAATATAGGTAAAGAATTTAATGAATCTGGGAATATTGATATTCTAAAAAAAATAAGTTTTCATTTAGAAGATGCAAATAGACTGAATAAGTACAATATAACTCAAGAAATAGCGAATGAAATAGAATTCTTTTTATCAAATACTGATAAGAAACAAATTCAACATCTAGCACAGTTTGTATTTTCTAATTTCAATAAATCAGTATCAGATAGTAGACATAAGGTAAATATATACAAGGAAAAATTTTCAGAAAGATATGGCCACTATAGGGCAGTTTCTTTAATAGAAGTTTTTGATGAGATTTCTGGATTGGGTTCCCCATTTACTGAAGAGCTTATTATTGATAAATTAAAATATGATGAAATAAAATGGAAAAACGAATTAAAATTGGAATACTCCAAAAATCAATATGAGATTTTTGATTTATCAATTTTTTATGAGCATCAAAGAAATATAGAGGAGTTAGGATTTGATTTAAACTTTAATATTTATGATATTGATGGTAAGGTGAATTTAACACTTGGACGTTCGGCCTATTCAAGAAGTCCCAGATCATACCACGGAAGATTTGTTTTTTTAAATTTAGATGAGAACGACAATTACACTCATGGCTTAATTTATTACCCCAAAAATACCAAAATTAAAAATTTAGGAGTAGCTTTAGAAAATCAGTATCAATCGAATCTGGTAATTAATGGAATAAAAAAATCTTCAGAAGATTTAACTTTATCAGAAATATATTTGAAATTAACTAAAGACAATGAATTTATTTTGCAAGATGTCCACGGAAGAGTATTGAATATTGACATAAGAAGCATGATAAACCTAGACTTAACAAATGACTATATAAAGTTTATTGGATTATTATCTTCTAAAACAGACAAAATTGGTTCGTTACTTGGAATACTAGAATCGTTGAATGAGTTTCATCAGAAAAGAATAGTTTTTGAAGATATTGTACTCGTTCCAGAAAAATGGAATTTGACAAAAGATATGTTACTCTCGTATGATATTGAAGGAGTTATAAATTTATTTAATAGTTATTGTATACCTAAAAAAGTGAAGCTTATGATTGAAGATCAAGTATTGGTTTTGGATATCACTAAAAAGATAGATGTTGAACTATTTATTGATATTTTAAAGAAAGAAGGGAAAATTGAAGTCTATGAATGCTATGGAGAATGTTACACATATACAAATTTGGAATCTCTTGCAACTGAGTTGACATTTACTTTTTATAATCGTAGAGTAAGTAGTCATCAAATTCAACCTGTTATTGAAGTGAAAGATAGATTGCAAATTATGGAGAATAATTATGGATGGTTTTACGTGAAATTGTATACGTATAAAAATTTACAGGATCAATTGTTGACATATTTGAATAGATACTTTAAAGATATAACTATGAGTTGGTTTTATCTACGTTATTCGGATGATAGACCACATATAAGGTTCAGAATTTATATTGACTCTGAAAGTAAGTATAACTTATACGATATTTTTCATCTTGTTACAAGTTTATTAAGTAATGGGGTAATTGATGATTATTCTATTTGTCCATATGAAAGAGAATATGAGAGATACGGTATAAAAAACTATCCTTTGGTTGAAAAAATTTTTGAATTTGACTCGAAGCTTTGTCTTGATTTGTTAGAAAAAAGAAAAGAGTTATCTGATCTTAAGTTTAAATGGTTAATTGTTTATAGCTCGATAGAAATTTTTCAACAATTATTAAAACAAGTAAATAACTATGAATTTTTGTTTTATAAAAAAGGAGAACTAGAAGATAAAAATATTTTAAAATCTATAATTAGATTAAGTGATTCAAAAAATTTGAATTTAATTAAAAGTAATATAAATTTTAAAAAGCTTGTTGAGTTTATTGGTTTATTACATCTTGAAAATGTTGAACAACTATTAGACAGTCTATTACATATGCATTTTAATAGGTTGTTTGGTGATTTAGAGGTTGAGTCTAAATATAGAAATTATATTCTAGGAGTATTAAATTTTGAAATTAAGAGAAAATAAATTAATAAGAGATTGTTTAGAAAATTTTACAAATTATAATGACGTTAGTTTATTGGATGGTAGTTCAGGGTTCCTTTTGTTTCTATTAAACTTGTATTTAATAGAAAAAGATGATTTTTATGAACAGAAGGCGATAGAAGTACTATATCAAACGGATTTTAATTTCAGTATTTCGAACTATAATAGAGGGTTGTGGACTGGTGTCATAGGTTTATCTTATGTTATAAATTTGTGGGGAAGATATTCTTGCAACGATATATTTAAAAATTTAGATTTACAATTAACGGAAGCCTCTAAAAAGATTATAGACACTTATTTAAATGAAGAAATAAAGAACTATTCGGATTCTACTACTTATGATATTTTATATGGATTAGCAGGAATTATTATTTTTATTAAATATCATCCATTATTTAAAACTGAAAGAAATTTAGATCAATGTTTGTCGAAGTTAGTTAATAAAATTATTAAAAATAATGACAACTTTAAATTATTCTTTTCCAATTTTGAAAGTAAAGAAGCTAAGAATTTGGATAAAACAGTTATTATTAATTTAAGTTTATCTCATGGAATGGTTTCGTTACTGAATTCTTCCCTATTGTTAGACGGCATAGATATTATGGTGCCAAATAAGTTGAATATAATTTATCAAGATTTTATTGACAATATAGCTTGGATTCCAGAGTATGTAGAAGTAGATTTACAATGTAATAAAGATGTGAAATTTTTGTATAGTAGAGATAATGAAAATTTTTCGTGGTGTTATGGAGTATATGGACACTATATATTTCAAAGAAATAAGGGGCTAAATTTTTCTACTTATCTAAAAGATAGATTACTGGTTCGTGTGAATGAGTTTATTAATAATGAGACATTAGAGACAAATAATGTTTGTTTTTGTCACGGATTAGCGGGGCTACTTTATTCGTGTCATGATAGGTATTCAACTAAAGATATTCAGAAGTGTTGTAGGTTATTGGAAAGTAATTATTTCAATAACAAAGTACTGGATGAGTACAGTATATGGGGAGTATTAGATGGAAAAATAGGAATTTTATTATCTTATATTGCAATTAAATATCAAAGAAAAATAATTGGTGAAGAAATATTTGGAATTTTTAAGTGAGGCTGGGATATGACATTAAAAACTTATTTAATTAGATGCAAACGAAGTAATTCTATATGGTTGTTTTGGATTTTTATTAATTCATTATGTGTTTACTTAAATGGTATATTGAGTGCCAAAGCAATCTCTACAATTGTAAATTTTGATTTACAGGGATTTTTGTATTTAAGTGGAGCGATTTTAGCTGTAAATTTAATATGGGTATTGCAAATATATCAAAACTCAAAAGCAAGTGAAAAAGCCATACAAGAAATGTGTACCGAAATACGTAAAGATATTGTAAAAAGTATTGAAAGTAAGGGTGTAATACGTTTTGGCTCAAAAAGTGTTAGCGCCTATACCTCATGGCTGACAAATGATCTTAATACTATTCGAGATCTTGGCTTTGAAACACTTGAATTAATGATTAGTCAAGCATTAAATATCATTTTTGCAATTATTGCCTTTTTTAGTTTCCATTATTCATTATTGTTTACAATTTTGATATTCTTCATTCTAATGGTAAATCTCCCTAAAATATTTACAAAGAAAATGGAGAATAAAGCTGTTTACTTTACTGAGAAGAATGAAGAATTAGTTAAAGCAATTGATGATTCTTTAAGTGGATTTCGAATGTTATCCAATGCTAATCAACTTCATTTTTTAATGGTAAAAATTTTATCTTATTCAAAAAAATATTCGAAGTCCAGAGTTTCATATTCAAAAACCTTTGGTGGACTTATGTCTGTTCAAAATGGGACTAGTTTTGTGAGTCAAATTGCCATGTTGACCCACGCAGGGGTCTTATATTTTAACCGATTAATTCCGATTGGTGCTGTATCTTCTTCTCAATATTTTTCATCAATTATCTTTGCTGGCTTAACAGGCTTAACGGCAAATTACGCTGAGTTTAAAACTGTAAACAAAATATTTGAAAAATTTGAATTGGAAGGTGACCAAAGTATTAATGAAAGTAATGTTAATAAACAAACTTGGAAGAAATTTATAGATAAAGTAGAATTTCAATCGGTAACTATTGAACGTGACGGTAAGATTGTCTTAGATAATTTAAATGTTAAAATTGAAAAAAATAAGAAGTATGCAATATCAGGGTCATCTGGTTCAGGAAAATCAACTATATTAAAGGCTATTAATGGTGAAATCCCAATTTCGAAAGGCCACATCTTCTATGATAATATCGATTCAAAAAATATGAATTTCAAGGATCTTCATGAAAATATTTCTTATGTTAGTTTGGAAGATCATATTTTTAACGAATCCATTTTATTTAATTTGACATTAGGCCGAGAAATAGAAGATTCAAAAATCAAAAGAGCATTGGAATTATTTTATTTAAGAGACTGGATTAATGGATTGAGTCATGGATTGGAAACTACTTTATCGGAAATTAGCCAAGACATTTCTAGTGGACAGAAGCAACGAATTAGTCTAGCTAGAGCTTATCTTGAAGAAAAACCAATTTTAATTATTGATGAGGCAACTGATGCGATTGATAAAGAAAGACGGTATCAAATTGAGAAACATCTATTCTCAATGACAGAAAAAACTGTTATTTTTGTAAGCCATCATCTAGATGAAAATATAAGATCTCTTTTTGATAAAATTATATATTTGGATTAGTTTTAACATACTGAGATCAGTAGGTTAGATTGAAGAAAGATTCATCTACCAGATTTAAAAACGCACCATTTTTGGTGCGTTTTTAAATTTTGTGCTATAATAGAAATAAATAAAAGGAGGGCCCTCATGATCGGAGAAAATATTAAAGCGTTACGTAAAACACATGACCTAACCCAGCCTGAGTTCGCAAAGATTGTTGGTATCTCTCGAAATAGCCTGAGTCGTTATGAAAACGGGACAAGTTCAGTTTCGACAGAATTAATAGATCGTATTTGTCAGAAATTTAATGTTTCCTATATCGATATTGTAGGAGAGGAAAAGATGCTCACGCCAGTAGAAGATTACCAGCTCACTCTAAAAATTGAAGTAATTAAAGAACGAGGGGCGAATATCTTAGCGCAACTTTATCGTTTTCAAGATGAACAAGGAATTTCATTTGATGATACTTCTAATCCTTGGGTTCTAATGAGCGATGATTTGTCTGATTTGCTGAACACGAAGATTTACCTTGTGGGGACTTTTGAGGAAGTAGAGCGATATAATGGCTATTTGGACGGCATTGAACGGATGCTAGAACAAGCCAGTCATCTGGTGGTGGCCTAATGAAACTAGAAGAATTTAGTCAAGGTGATTTTGAACGAGCATCCAGACGACTCGTTCGTTCTTTAACTCGTGGTAAAACAACTTCGTCTCATCCCAAGGCTATTTTGCTCGGTGGACAGAGTGGTGCTGGTAAGACAACGATTCATCGTGTGAAACAAAGGGAATTTCAAGGCAATATCATTATCATTGATGGAGATAGTTATCGCTCTTTTCATCCGAACTACCTTGACCTACAGGAAAAGTATGGCAAAGATAGTGTGGATTATACCAAAGTATTTGCGGGAAAAATGGTTGAATATCTCGTAGATGAATTGAGTAAACAAGGTTATCATTTGTTAATCGAGGGCACCTTGAGAACAACAGAAGTTCCTAGAAAAACGGCCCAATTATTGGCAACTAGAGGTTACCAAGTCTCACTTGCACTGATTGCGACCAAGCCTGAATTGTCCTATCTCAGCACTTTGATACGTTATGAAGAGCTCTATGCTATAAATCCTAGTCAAGCCAGAGCAACTCCTAAAGCACACCATGATGGAATTGTAGAAAATTTGGTTGAGAATTTACGGGAGTTGGAAAAGGATCAGCTTTTTAGACAAATTCAAATTTATCAAAGAGATCAATCGTGCGTTTATGATTCGCAAGTAGATCAAACCTCAGCAGCAGAAATTCTACAAGAATGCCTCTTCGGAAAATGGAGTAAGGTGGAGGAAGAGATGTTTAAGATGGGGCAGGAACGGTTGAGAGAATTAATGGAAATGAAAAAAGGGATAATTGATGGAAATTAAAAAAATCTATATTCAACATTATCGTTCATTAAACGATTTTTCTTTAGAGTTAAAAAATGATTTATCCTTAATTGTGGGTAAAAACAATTGTGGCAAGACTTCGGTTTTATCTGTGTTAGAAAAAATATTCAATAAAAATTCCAATCGCAATTTGGTATGGGAAGATATTAATTTAAATCATAGGAGGGAAATCTTTGAGAATATAAAGAGAGTCTCTGATATTCCTGATTCGGAATTATCGTCTATTTTAGGGATTAATCTTCAAATTTGGATTCAATACTCAGAATTAGATTCTTATCAAAATATCCAAGGATTTATGATGGATTTAAATCCCGAAAATAATTTTATTATTCTTGAATTTTCGTATATAATTCCTACTCAAAAGCTTCGCGAGATAAGTAGTTTGACTTGTGATTTTGCAGATGATTTTTCAAAATTTGAATCATTTATGAAGAAAAATCTGAATAAATTTTTCGAAATACAGATTTATTCACGTGGATATAATCCTATTACTCAAGCAATGACAGAAGAAAAGTCTGATTTACATGAAATGAAAGATGTTCATAAAATTATTAAAGTAAGAGGGATTAGTGCTAGTCGAGAAGTATCTAATAAAGAAAATAACCATTCATTATCTAAGACATCAAATCGATTTTATAAATTAAATAATGGCGAAGAAATTAACAGTAAAGCAAATAATTTACTGCAATCTGCTATTTTAAAGGCAGATGAAACTTTAACCAGAGCATATAGTGGTGATGATAGCGTCGAAGGAATTTTTACTTCAGTCTTTGAACGCGTCAAAAGATTTGGTGGAAATGATAGTGAAGCAGAATTAGCAATTCATTCATCACTATCTGAGAAAGATATTTTAAGCAATAATACGACATTGTATTATAAGCATGACGATAGTCTATTACCTGAAACATATAATGGTTTGGGATATTTAAATTTATATGGAATTATTTTTGAAATTGAAACTTTAATGGCAGATATAAAAAGCGAACCTGCTGATATTAACCTAATATATATTGAAGAACCAGAATCACATACACATCCACAATTACAGTATATTTTTATCAAGAATATTAAAGATTTGCTAAAGGAACATAATGATGAACTAAAAGAAAGTGGAGATTTTAGTTGTATTCAAACTTTAATTACAACTCATTCCTCTCATATAGTTTCTGATTGTAACTTTGATGATCTAATTTATTTTAAACGTGATAACGGTACAGCAGTATCAAAGGCTTTTAATTCATTGAAAGAAGAATATGGTGATGAACAACTAGGATATAAATTTGTAAAGCAGTACCTTACTCTCAATAGTAGTGAATTATTTTTTGCTGATAAAGTCATTTGTGTTGAAGGTGATACAGAAAGGATTTTAATTCCTACGATGATGCAAAAGGTAGATACAACCAATCCAATAAATCAAGCTTCTAATACAATGCCATTGCTTTCTCAAAATATTTCAATCATTGAAACAGGTGCCCATTCACAAGTGTTTAGGAAGTTATTTGATTTTTTAGGAATAAAAGTATTGATAATTACGGATATTGATCCAGCAAATAAAAATGAAAATAATCGCTTAACTTCTTGCTCAGCAGTAGATGCTACCTCTACGACAAATGCTTCAATTAAAAATTTTTTTGATATTTCTGGAGATGAAGTTTTTTCAATAGTAGCTCAAAAGAGTTTGGCAGAAAAAATAACATCAGATGGTAGAATTCGTATTGCATATCAAATTCCCGAAGATGAAAATGGTTATCAGCCTGCTAGTTTTGAGGATGCTTTTATCAGTTTAAATAAACAATTCATTATTGATCAAAAAGCTGGTTTTATTCAATTTGAAGCTTTAAAAGACTTTGATGATAGTGAAATAGAAGATTTCTATAAATTTGCTAGGGATAAAGTAAACAAAAAATCTGCATTTGCATCAAGTTTATTATATTTTGAAGGTGAAGAAAATACTTGGAAAGTACCTAAATATATTTCGGAGGGATTATTATGGTTGAGAAAACAGTAGAACCAGAGGTAGAAAAAGTATTTGAAGTAATAAAACAAGGTCAAAATTTTATCCTTGAGGGTGGTGCTGGGAGTGGGAAAACTTATTCATTAATTTCCATTATTGAAAAAATATCTATGGAAGAACCAAAAAAATCGATTGTATGCATTACTTATACTAACAATGCTGTTGCAGAGATTAGATCTAGAATCATTAATGATAATTTACGGGTTTCAACTATTCACGATTTTATATGGCATGTCATTAAAAATTTCCAAAAAGAGATTAAAGAATGTCTTGTTGAGTTAATAAATGATGATGAACAAATTCTATTCGTTGCTCCAAAGGAAGTATTAGGTGAGGAACTTATTTCGCTTGATTACTTTGATAGTGTTCGTGTTGAATATACTGAATGGTATTCTATGAGCATAACTGAGCAAAATAAAGTTCAAATAAGTCATGACCATGTTCTTATAGTTGCTGAAAAAATGTTTTCTAAATATAAGAAGTTGAGTGATATTTTAAAGGATACTGCAAACTATATTTTTGTTGACGAGTATCAAGATACGAGTCCCTTAGTTGTAAAAATTTTATTAGAGCATCTCAGAAAGAGTACTAGAGATAATATTGTAGGTTTTTTTGGAGATTCAATGCAGGCTATCTATGACTCAGGAGTGGGAAACATAGATTCCTATGGTCTTGAAAAAATACAAAAAAATCAAAATAGACGTAATCCACGAAAAGTTATTAATTTAGCAAATAAATTTAGAAGCGATGGATTAGTTCAGATTCCTTCTAGTGATGTAGCGGCTCCAAACATGAATAATGGTAATGTAATTGAAGGAACGGTGAAATTCATTTATGGTGATGGTATTACCCACCTTGAAGATCTTAGAAATAGCGAACTATTTAAAGAATTAGAGTTTGATATACCACAGAAAACAAAGGAATTGCGATTAACACACAAACTTAATGCAGAAACGGCTGGGTTTTCTAAACTATTTGAATTGTATAGTTCTGATTTGCTTGTGAAATTAATTACAGATATGAAGAAAAAATTTAATGCAAGTGAGTTAGTTGATAAAGGAAAAACTTTTGAAGAATTAGTAGAAGAAGCTCAAATTGTTGTTAGAAAGGGTGGTCCATTAATAATTGATATTGTCAAATCTATTCCAGAACTTTTAGCCATTTACGAAGAAATTAAGACATTTTCATTTGAAGAAGTGATTAGTAAGAGTAAAGTTAATAAAGATTCTTTATTGGCCTATAAATTTAATGGTTTAAGTAGTAGATATGAGGCGGGTACAGATAGAGATAGGATTCTTCAAAGATTAGATCTAATCTTTGAACTAATAGAACTATATAAAATAGGTAAGCATAACGAATTTTTGCGTATTACTTGCTTTAAAATAACTTCGTCCGCTGATAAAATTAATCTATCTAAAATTATGGAAGAAATCTCTGATAATGATATTACAATTGGAAAAGTCATAAAACTTGCAGAGAGAACTGGATTAATTCCAAAGGACGACTTATTTACTAATTTTATAGAAAATAAGGGCTATTATTTATGGTTACGCCTTGAGAAATTACCATTTCAAGAATATGTAAATAGTATTGCTTATCTTAGAGAATATGTATCTGTCATAACTCAGCATAAGGTTAAAGGCAGTGAATATGAGAATGTCTTAGTTTTGTTAGATAATGGAAGATGGAATCAATATAATTTTAATTCTATATTTGGTAAAGGTTCATCTAATGAGAAGGTTCAAAACAGAACTAAGAAACTATTTTATGTTACAATCACTAGAGCAATGAAAAACTTAATTGTTTATATGCCATGTAATGACCAACAGATTCTTGAAAAAGCTAAAGATTATTTTGAACAGAGTGATATTGTTGATGTTCTGTCATTAGTTGATTAGTAAATAAACTTTAACAATTGTTGAACTGAAAGTTGAAGGAGCAATTATGATTACATTGGAAAATGATTTACTTGAATTTGATATTACAGGAATTTTAGGCTATGAAATCAATCAACATATTGATTTTTATAATACTGGAGTAGAAGAAGCTTATGTGGCAATAAAAAATAAAGATGACAGTACAGCACTGTCCATTTTAAGAATATTAAAATCACAACTAGATATGGAGTATAAGTATTTTGATTCTAAAAGGTTTTGGGATTTTGGTCAATTAAATGATGCTTACAGTTATGTTGATGGTATAAATAGAGCTAGTCGAGCATTGGTGGGAGCACCCAATTATCGAAATATGAAATCTATGCTCTATGACATTCAAGATTATATGGCTAGAACAAGATTTGACGATGATAGGTATTATGGAAATGTATTCGCTTTAGCTGTTGACAAATATTTAGATGAGATGACAACCTCGGAACGTCATTCGCGTTTTGGAATATTCCTTCAAGGGATTAGAACGTTTTACCATCGACCAGGAAAAGGCACAGCAAAACAATGCCTTAGTCTATCTAAAGGTCTCGCTTATAAAGATATAGAACCTTTTATCTTCGTAGAGTATATTGAGAGATATTTGAGATAATTTATAATGCACTCCGTATATCAAATGTACAAAACAATAACAATTCAAATGGTGTGAACTTTTTGGTAAAATCTAGCTCAATTTGTGTATTTTTAGGGTAAAATTCACACCATTCAAATGAAATATATTCAAATTAGATGAAATTATTCTTTCTGAAAACGTGGGAAAACATTGATTTTAAGCGGATATTGAAACTTATTCAAATAAAAGTGTTTCCAACCAGGTCTTAAGAAAGCTCGTAAAGCATCACAATTCTCAAAACGTTAATCAAT
>ERZ827496.1634-NODE-1634-length-25426-cov-5.834181_pt1 | contig 25426 bp, 34 predicted proteins | sample MGYA00519769_ERZ827496 | MGnify/ENA primary metagenome ERZ827496 (study PRJEB31778, sample SAMEA3449327) | human gut metagenome | biome: human gut; feature: human-associated habitat; material: faeces | place: United Kingdom | collected 2010/2012 ...
TAATATTTCTAATAGCATCCCCCTGAGCAGACAGAATTCCGCGCCCCGTATCAACCCCGCGCCCATCATCCCAGCCACGGATAAATTCACCGCGCAAATCAGGCAATTTTAACGCTGGATAAACTTTTGCCAGCTCAGGGTATTCTTTAGCATAAAAAGGTGCACCGTTGCATTTAATCCAGCCTGTTGGCGGTGTGGCTGAAGGCCACGGAACAGGTACACCAACAGGCAATGCAGAGCCTTCCCCCAAGCCAAGGTATGTGAGAACAGCAGCAACATCAGCCTTGCCAATGATATCTCGGCCGACAGATGTCAGGTCAGTCAGAGTTGCGGTATCAGCACCATTGAAGTACGGGAGTTTATTGGCTGCACCTACTAAGCCAGCTAATGCGGTCAGGGTGGCGTCGAGCGGTTGCGATGTCTTATTCATTGCGGAAAGTAGATTTGTTACCAGGCCTGCTACGTTACCGTCATCAAGCACGTCACTGCCGCTCTTGTCGCAGATAAACTGGGCCAGAGCTGAAGCAATAAATGTTGCCTGTCTAATCGCCTTGTTCACCTCTTTAGATTTGGCCTTTCCGGAAGAAAAACCCGTAGACAGTGCAGCCAGTGCGAGGTATTCCGCTTGAGTTAATACATTCGCTCCACCGGCTGCGGCAAAAGGTTTAATATCATTAGTTGGCATTGTTACCTCCAGTATCCATTATCAAATCCGGCAATCGCCGTATCCTGAATATCAAATCCGAACAGTGGGTGTGCGGGATCGATAACATCAAGGCTTTTAACCCTGACGCCAGCCGCTTTCACTGTTAATTCACCAGCTTCAATTACTTCAATTAACTCTGCTGATGTGTTGGCAATACCGTTTAATGCAATTGCGTTAATGCTTATCGACATATCCATGTTGTCGATTATTTGCATCTCAATTCCGGTCCCTTCAAATACTTGATCAAGCAAATCATCAAGATCACCTACTGTTCCATCCCACTGGTTAATCGCTATCTGCGCTTTTAAGACCAATCGATAAACATCATCGCTGAGTACGGTAAAACCTGAGTCCGGATCATATGGTCCCTGCCAGTTTCCCTGGTCCCAGCCAAGCCCGTCCGTATCCCACGAGAAATAGACATTGGAAATTGGCGTGGTCACATTCCTGTCTCGCCCTACCCACAACCCAACGATATCAAGTTGCTCACCCTGCGCAGAACCCAGATCGAACTTGCGAAGCATGTCAGATGTTAAAACGGAGATGTCAGTGAAAGGTCGGGTTATCAGGTCAATGTGTTGCTGGAAGAGCGGTTTAATAGCGTGATAGTTCGTTATCAGTTCAGTGTATTTACTCATGGCGTTGGCGTTATTTTGATGTTGGCTATATTGGAATGAGCAGCCTCATTAAATAAGATATCTATATTTGAAGCGGCAACTGTTGCTGCACTCTTACCGATTTTCAGCGAGTTAATATCATAATATTTACTGTCACCACCACTCATTACACCAAGGTTGGCGGGAGAATAAATACGGCTTAACAGAACATCATCACCTATGCGCAGTGAATTTATATATTTCGAAATCTCCGCTTTCATTTCCTCGGCAACTTGTGACGTATAGCCAGGGTAAGTTGCGATGACTATTTCGATAAACGCTTCAACCACCATTGGGCGAGAAAACTTAATCGCTTTTGGCTCGCCATATTTGCCCACAAGATTCACTGTGGTAGTGCCGAAGGTCGATGTACCCTGGTCTTTTTTCTTAGAGATTACCGTAGCAATAGTTGTCGTATCCCCCCCATCAACAATGCAACTGATAGAGTGTGCTGGCAGACCATTAGCATCCACGGTATCAGCATCGTTCTCGTAAATACGTACGCGTGTTACGCCGGGAATATCCAGTAGCGTACCGTCTAACCCATCAATGGTGGTCATTGATGGTAGTGCAGTACTCCGTGATTGCCTCTGGCGCAACTGTGCGTCATTTTCACCAGGAGAGCCAACTTTAGCCGCCAATGGATTTGTTACGGTTTTCCACCCTCTGTTCGGAGTAGCAATCTGCGTGATGGTGTTAGCCATTGCCGCGACAGGACCAGCCAATCTACATGTAGCGGTAACTGTGACCGTACCTGACCCAGGAATATTCACATCAACGGGCAAGTCCCATAATGCCCCATTTGCATCTCGAACTGTACCGGCAGCAATTGGCGTTCCAATATCGCCGGAGATAATTACATCAGCGGTTGAGTTCGTCGCGATCTTGCGGGTAATTCCGTTAATTTTAACGTTGCTACCAAGCGCCCGCCCTATCCCTGTAGCGGGTGAATAGGAGTTATATACCGCAATGGCCGTGTTATTAGCATCGTGAATACCCAGCGCATACAGAGCCACCATCTGCCCGTCTTTACTGTCCGGATCCAAATAGGCGTCGGTGCCGTAAATCTGCTGAAAGTAGCCGGTTAACGTGGTGAGGATTGTCTGATAATCAGGTGCGCTGATCCCCTGAGCTGTTACCGTTGCCGATAACCCCAGTGTGTCTAGGTTCAAAGCCATTTATGCCTCGCTTGTTACTGTCGTTTGCCCATAGATGGTGTCGATGGTTGAAGTGAATTGAACGCGCCGCGTCGTACCGTTGTTATTCGTGTCAAATGATAGAATGGAAAGAACACCGGGGGTTTGCCGTATGCGATCACGGATTGCTAGCGTGTAAACGTCCGCACGCTGTTTTCCAAGGACTGATTGAACATAAGGGGTACCTTCTGTCGTATCGAGGAACCATTGCCCCTTCCATAGTTCAAAGCGCGTCTTCACTGCCTGCGCAACACATTCCGGCGAATTCACTAGAAAAGTGCCGTCACCCTGTCCAAATGTATAATCCCCTTCTGGGTCTTCTCTGCGATATCGCATCAGTTAGGTGCTCCTGTATTTCCTCCGCCGGTCTGAACGCCACCATGCGTGTGCTTCATTAGGCTCTTACCACCAGCAGTAACATCATTTGTCACCGCGACAGGGCCAAGCATAGAAGCTCCACCACCAGCCGAGCCTTTACCTTGAGTTAAGGGACCGTTGATAGTGACAGCGCCATTAAACACTATAGTTGGCGATGTAATTTCAGTGCCGCCTTCAGCAGTGGCCGTTAATTTGCCCGGAGTTTTCACGGTAATATCATGACCGGTTGCCACCTCAACAAATGCCGAACCGTCGTCAGATCGAAGCTGTGCTGCACTGGTGCTGATATTGCTAATTTTCTGTGCCTGAGATTGTGGGCCAACTATCGCAAAAGCATCAGACAGGTCATGTTGTCTAACGTCTACCGGCTCCTGTATACCTCCGCTTTGCCACCAGAAATCAATGCAGCGATCTGCGAAAATAAGTAGGCATTCATCACCAGTGCTAATGGGGAATGTAAGAGTACAGCCGCCGCCACGAGGAAACACGACGGGAACGTCAGTGATCAGTGGATAGTCTTTTGTCTCGGTGTTGCCATCGTTATCGCGCCGAATAGCCCTAATTGCTGGCTGAACTACACAAGTGACAGTATCAGGATCGAAAGACTGGATGATTCCGGGCATTGCGACACGGATCTGGTCTCTCGTATCGGCACCTTGAGAGTCAAGAACTGCCGACAGATCACCGCTACGAGTCTGGTTGGATATTGCCATTTTGTAAGCTCCATAAAGCACAAAACCCGCATAATGCGGGTTACTGTTCAAATGTCAGGATTTACTTATCTATATAACGTGTATATTAAATAGACCACATTGTTACTGTAAGTAAGGAAACATAATGGGGTTTAGATTTAGAAAAAGAATAAAAATCGCTCCAGGCTTATCAATAAATATAAGCAAAAGCGGTATAAGCACCTCTATAGGAGGAAAAGGTTCAACAGTTAATATTGGCAAAAAAGGAGTGAAAGCAACAACAAGTATCCCCGGAACAGGAATTTCCCATTCATCTAATCTTCTATCGTTTAAAAACAAATCTTCAAAAGAGAGTATCTCTGATGACTTAAACGCTGTTGAGGAATCTCATTCTAAGCGTAAGACTTATCGGAACATATTTCTATTAATAGCAATATGTTACATAATTATGAGGATTATTGAGAAGTAAATAGAAGCCCACTTAACTCAGTGGGCTTTATTTAACCCGCAACCTTCTTACACGGGAACGACCCAATCAGCTTCGGTGCATCCATGCTGTTCTGTAGAAGTTGGACGTTTAGAAATCTACTTTTGCTTCCCGGATGATGGATATACTGAAAGCCGTAATTGTTACCATCTTTAGCAGGCATCAGCCCCATATCAATTTTAATGCCCGTTTCATCGGCTCCTAGCATCTTAATTTTTTGAGATGTCACAGTTTGCCCATTAATTTTATTCATGGCATCTGGAATAGCTTCAAACTTGTAATTTCCGCATTGCATCGTAATCGTACCGGCATTTACCCCAAAAGTAGCAAACGCAATAATGCAAAAAATGAGTGATTTCATTTTTATAGCCCTCTGTTGTAAGCTGCCTGAGAGCCTACATCTGCCGCGCCACGCGCTTCACACATCATGTCCATGTACCACGCTTGGCCCCTAGTATCACCAGTGTACATAATGCCCCTGACAATATAAACGCCATCGGTCGCAATACTGGCAGGGTTTGACGTGGTGCCTTCAAGAGAAATGTTTCCGTTATTGGTGGTATCAGTGATGCGGCCACCAGCCATCGCGATTTCGTTGTTACTCAGCGCGGTTCGGTACACTGACGCCTGATCCAGTTCAATCAGACCGTTGACCCTGATGTTCGGGTTAATCAGACAGCGAACATTGACGCCGTTGCCGATGGTCTGCTGAGGCATGCCTATCAATCCAGTACGACTATTCAATTTAATGGCTTCATGCACATATTCGGTGTTAGATACCATCTCTCGCTTTCCATCAACAAACATCCATGTGGCATTACACTGCTTGGCCACGTTATCCATTATGTTGCGCGTCATGCCGAAAACGACGCGACCACGAGGAAAAACCGTGGGTGGTGTTTCTGGATTGCGGCCTTCGGTAACCCCATTGACCGAAAAGTCGTTCATTACCGCTTTATTTAGATCCGCGACCGTCCACCCCGCCGCCAGTGTCTGGCTAGACATCGAGGTCACAAAGGCCTGATCACTATCAGCGGCCTGAATCAGAACGTAGGAGTCAATCGGGTTATCTTTTCCGGTGACCGTATAGCGTATTTCACCACTGAATATCAGACCGTAATTCTGACCGTCCATCTGCCCAACGTCATCTATATTGACCTCTCGCACCTGTCCTATTTCACTTTGGTCAACGTTTGTGGCAACCCCATCGTAACCGGCAATAATCCGAACCTGAGAAAACTCCTGACCGGTGATCTTATTGATGGTCTCTGCAGATAGGTTGTAAATTTTGATGGTTCCAATACGATTAGCGCTACTGATGTTGAACCAATCAATGTTGAAGGTGACCTTAAAGTCAGACAACGTAATACCTTCACCTTTCTGGTCTAAAAGCTGTAACTCAAAATGACGTAACCAATTCTGACTCATGATTATTCCTGAATAAAATAGACATGGCTCATTAAGCCGAGATTTGTTTTCGTTGGGTACTCGAGAGCGTCATCATCCGATAAAACGACAATCTTCCCGTTAATGCCAAGCTGTGGATACTGCTCCAGTAGGTCAACCCCAACCACCAGCGGGACACCCGACAAGATAGCCTCACCGTCGGCGCTGGACACATCCATAATCCATCCCGCTACATCACGCCATATCAGGCGAATAGTCGTCGTAGAACCATTCAGTTGAATATTGAATTGCTGATTATCAGGGGTTAGGGGGATTTCTACAGCGTTCATCCTAATAGGCCTCCCACCGTTGATTTAAGTAATGACACATTGGCTGGTTTTGCCGTTTTATTGCCAGTATTGATAACGCCAGACGTGCTCACCCCCTGAGTCATATTCTTCTTATCAGCCACGGTGATTTCCTGCGTTTGGCTGACAAGCACCTCACGCAAGGTTAATACGCACATCAGTACATTTTCGCTGGTGCGGTCTGTAGTGACCTCAATACCGCGGATCAACATATTGGTGTATGTTTTCTTGCCCGTAATAACGTCAAACGGCTGACGTGACTCCTGCAGCTCAAGGATTTGTTGATAGGTCTCTTGTGGGCTTAGCCCAAGGCTCAGGCCGATTGAAGACGTATCCACCAAGTCTAATAGTGAACCACCGCCAGCAAAGCCACATTCCATTGTGACTTCACTTGGTCGTTTATATGCATGGTCAGATACCGCCGCGCCAACTTCGACAGGGTGCTCAGTGATTTCCAACATGTCCTGATGTTTCTCGGAAACAACGACGCTTGGCACAATCACGCCGATACTTCGGTTTTGCTGACGAAATATTGCAGAAAGAATATCCATTACGAGTTACTCACTTGGTTTCTACGCAACACCTGCGCATTAGCGTTAACCTGCCGACGCTCTACCTCTCCGCCTATTTCGGCAGCATTACCCCCATAGATATGGTAGGTATTCTTTTGGTCAACCGTTGTCGTTAAGCTTCCTCGCCCGCCCATTGCTGCGCTGGCAATTAATTCATTGCTATAAGGGTTACGGCCGTTTTCATGATGAATAATGCCACTCATAAGGGACGCCATAACTTGTGGGTCCTTAAGATTCAGCATCGCATTTGGTGATACACCCATCATTTTAGAAAGCTGATCGATATAAGCTGCCGTGTTGTTCTCATTACCCGGAGCCCAAGTTGAGATAATATCGGTGAGGGATGTCAATCGGCGTCCCGTGGTCTTTCCTTCAAAATATCTCATTAACTGGTTTGCCATTGCCTTTAACCCGTCATAGGCAGTGTTAAACCTTGCAAAACGCCCTCCTGGTCTTTCTAACTCAGCGCCAACCTGACCTCGATAATCAATATTTCCGGGGTTGTTGTTGCGTATCCCTCTCGGGGCATGGGCAAACTGTGCATGCTGCTCTGGTTCATTATCACCACGCATCCAGCGGCCAATACTCCGCGGATCCAATCCCGTTTTAGACTGAAACCAGTCTGCAGCGCTGTTTGCGCTATCGGTAACGGCGGGGAGAGCATCAGGCTGATCCTGCCCTTGTGACATCAACTGCTTGCCGATGGCATAGGCTTCCTTCCAGTTGCCCTCTTTGATGGCGTTGAGAAGGTCGCCAATCATCGTCATCATCTTGCCGAACTCACCGAATTGCTTCGTTAAATCTTCAATATCACCTTTAAGCGTCCAGTTTTTCAGGTTGATATTGAGAAGTTTGGCAATTTCAATGCCGACGCCTTTAATGGAGTCTTTTAAGTCTGTTAAACCTTTCAGCGCTGAGCCTATTTCAGACTCCCACTGCCCCCAGTCGATCAGACTTTTCCCGCCTTCCTTCCATGTTTTGTAATCGTCGTAGAGAAGCCCAAGCCCTACAACCAATGATGTGATCATGCCGATAGGTGACATTAAGAAGGCGCTATTCAACAGTCTCCAAGCTATCAAGACGGCACCGAGTATTTCTAAAAACTGTTTGCTCCCTGCATCGAGTTTCTTCCACCATTCGATAACCTCACCGGCACCTTGAATCACACGATATGCCATGCGACCAAATGCATCAGCCAGCCAAAGAATACCTTTGATGGTCTTGGTTAATGTCCCTTCTATTTTGGGGAAGTTATCCAGCAGATTTTTGCGTAGATTGTCGATGTCACCTGACAGCCCACCAGCCAGATTAGAGCCAATTTTATCGCGTAGAATACCGAATAATCCGGTCAGCCCACGCATGGAGGTCATAAACTGGTTAGACTGTTCGGCTGCTCTCTCAGCGTTAAACCCTGTCTTTTGCAACATGGACTGATAATCAGCATTGAAACTGCCAAGCCCGCGCCGCATAGCCATTAACGTGTTTTCATCAATACCCAGCATCTGTGCATACTGGTTAGCACGGTAGTAAGGCATCTTGCTGAGTTGCTGGCCAACACTCGTGAAGACAGCGGCCGTGTCCCGCATATTGCCTTGGGCGTCACGCGTCTGTATGCCTAAGCGATTTAGAAACCCTTCCGCGCCCGGATTATTACGCATAAAGCGACTCAGGCTTTCGAGTGAGGATTTCGCGGCTTCTGCACTGCCGCCTGTTTGTGAGGCGGCATATCCCAGCGCTTTAATGCCGGCAACACTGGCTCCGGTTCGCTGAGAAGCCCAATAGAGATTATCGAGACCACTGGCGATTTGAGTTGTGAAACCATAAATGGATAGCGCGGCCCCTTCAACAACCGTCCCAAGCTTTAAGACGTTGGCTGTCACGCCTTTTAGGACGGCTTCAAACTTATTGGCACCGGCCTCATCAATATCAAACCCCAATGAGACCAGAAAGTCCTTGATGGTGTCAGCGCTCATTATCCTGTCTCCAGCGTTCTATTCTGGCATTGTTATCAGCCTTCATATCGATGTAATCGTTCATTAACGCGATATCGTAAAGGTCGATATGGCCTGTCTTGATCTCGGCCATCGTACACATACCCGCATCGACCGGGCGAAGAATGTAATCCTCTCCACCCGGCAACGTATCGAGCACTAAGCCGCTGGCTTGTCCTGCGTCTGAGCTTCTGGGAGTTCGCGCAAAAAATTTCCCAATGAATCGGCGACCACCCGCGCCACTAACTGAAGCATCGTAGGCAAGTCGATATCGTCAAAAGCCATCACGCCTTGACCAAATACCGGTACCCAGCCCTTCATATGCTGGCGGGATACCACGGAGAGACAAGGATAAATGATGGCGTTAGTGTCCTCGTCACTAAGATCAGAGGCGGCCTGCGCTATCTTAGGTAAGATGTCTTCCAGCACACCTTCGGTATCACCGGCCGCAAACTTACCTTGTACGGTACGAAAGTCAGAGACAACGCCAGCCAGCACAGGTAAGAGCTTTCGTGATACCTTCAATTGATCGAATACGCTCAGTTTCGCTGTTCGGTACTGAATACCTTTAATTTCAAATTCCATTGGTTAAAACTCCCCAAGTAACTGGTCGACCTTGCCGCCATCGAATACCCAAGACACTGTGCCGCCGTCTTTGGCATTCTTCCAGTCAGGCTGTTTTTGGAAAGCGCAGGCACGGATGGTTGAGATGTCGCCCGACGCGGTGTTTCGAATAACAAACACGTTGTTACCCCATGTAGATGAGGATTGGCTCTGCGCGTTATATGCCAGAGATAACTTTTTATTGACCGGAGATGTTTTCAATAGCGTCACCGTCACGGTACCCGCCTTTCCCGCATGCAGGGAATGCATGACCTCACCATCGGCACCTACGGTCATGGTGTTTTTTGCTTCGGTCATGCTAACAGTGATGCCCTCTTCCGAGTTGGCGGAGCCATAACCAAGGTCAATAACGCCAGTCGGTCCCGTCATGGATGCTGTAACATCAAGAAATGAATAAGTAGACATTTATCGCTCCTTAGCGAACCACGTTGATCTGAACATCGGCGTAGTGAACAGCCCCCGCCAATTTACAAGCCACCTGAATCAGGGGAGCTTTACGCGCTTCGCGATCGGATTGCGCCTGCTGAGCCAAAGGTTGACCATAGACGTAATAACCCTTGGTTAGCATGTCACCCGATGCTAGCTGCCCGATTGGGCCGCCGTTCCAAATACCAGATGCAATCAAGCCGTTACTGACAGCCTGATCCATTGACTGCTCAACATTCGTCAGTAGGCGAGTGACACCTGCGTCAGTCTGTGGAACTTTGGTTGTCGAGGTATAAAGGAGGTTATACAGATTGGTTTGTACGTAGTTTTGCAGCCAGTCCAGCCCGTGGCGCTCGTCGAAGAAATCACCGTTAGCCATGACACCTTGCTGCAAGATTGCGGTGTCATTGGCGTAATACACATAGACGTTAGCGTTTTTTGCATCGACTGCCGCGGCCTGATTAACTGTGAGTGTTTCATAACTCACCGTCGGCTCTTGCTTAAACTTCAGGGTAATAGTGGTGTTGTTACCCGTGAAATTAACGGTAAACGCACGACCGAACGCAGACAGCGCAGCGTATTTATTGCTGGTTGAATACTGAATGTAGGTGCGGGCATATTTTCCGGCCTTAAGCTTAGAAGCCAGATCATCAGTCGATGTCGTACTAATCGTCTTGGCATCAGAAGTGGTTACACCGAAAATACGGCTCAGGCTAGACGCTTCAATCGCAGTCGCCACCCCAAGTAAGTCATCATCAGGAATGGCCTCATCATCGGCAACGCCTAGTCCATACCAATTCGTGAACTGTAAGCAGGCATTCACCGCCTCTAACAACTTCTCAGGATCCCCTGACTCTGCAGACGCCAGCGTTTTCGCCCAGCGCCCGATATAAACCTGTGTCGGTTTAGGTGACTGTGCAAAAAACACCGCGGCTGCCTCATACTCTGGACTATCAATGCCAAAGTCCCCGCCGATATCCTCTACAGAAGCATATAAACGAATACGCTCAGTAACCGGAATTACTGTGGATGTTCCCAGAATCAGCAGGGAACCAAAATTTCGACCCGTGGCCGCCGTCGGCGACATGATCACATCAACGTTCACCACGTTGGATACAGGTAAGCCCTGTGCCATAGATTAATCTCCAAAAAAGGTTACTGATGCATCCACCAGCGATTTAATGCCGTATTCGCGAACAACTTTTCGACGCAAAGTGACCGTCATGTCATACCGTCGCACCCACTGCTTGTTAATTTGTTCAGGGAAAGGCGTGATCGCGCTGTACTCCTTCAGCGACAAACCTAGCGTGTTCAATTCAGTGTTATTTTGTTCAACAGATATTCCATCACGGAATATTGAGGCGAACTGCATTCCTGATGGGCCATAGAATGACGCCATGCACTCGAACTCTTCATGCCGCCACAACTGCGAGCCATCTTCCGTCTGGACAGCAAACGCCGGACTGTTATCAATGGGCCACCCTGTCACGCCAAAAGCACACCAGTTAGTTTCTACCGAGGGCATTGCAGGCTGATCTTTCTGCCAGCGAGCTCTAACCATTGTGTTAGGCAAACCAGAGACATTGCACATCCACCGGCTAAGCAATCGGTCAAGCGCCTGATCGTATGCAGGGCTATCACTGACGGGCCTTAACCAGCCAGCCTCTGTGCTTGTGTTATTGCTCAATTGGCGTCCCTCCATCAAACGGAAGGAGCTCACAGTGCGCCTGCACAAACCCAGCACCATAGGCGGTATAGGGATCGACAAATGTCACACGGTAATCACGACTCTGATACGTCACGATGTCAGCATCACGACCAGTTTGGCCTTGTGTTAATCGTTCGGTGGTCACAATCAAAATTGCCCCGCTGATAATCTGCCCTGACTGCATTCGCCGGTTCTCCAAAGAGCGGTCTACCGTAACCACACCAGAAAACTGTGCTTTCACTTCTTTGTTTATACCAAACCCATCATCATCAACGGTCTGGAGTCTGCGAGTTACCCACAGGTTGGTATCGCAAAAATCAGGATCAAACAGGACATCAGTCACATCAAGAGTTGGCATCTTTATCCCTCACTACGTGGGTTATCGCTCGGCGGTATTGCCCCGTGTCAATCAATGGGCGTGCATTGGCGTTATCTGGCGCGTTACCTGCCGCTCGACTTTCCAGCTCAGCTGCCGCACCTTTGCGCCCACGTCGCGCGCGTGCCGCTACCGTGCTATCCGCAAGTGGTGTAAATCCCGCAATTGTCATGTACCGCTTAACCCCGTTGACAGCTACCGTACCGGCCTGATTCAACGAGCGTTCTGCACTGGACATGTTTCCATCAAGTGCATGTTTCGCTGCCTCTTTTAGCAAGGGTACCGTTTGGCCTTCTGATGATTTCACTCCGGGTTGTAAGTGCGGACGAGGTGGGATATTTTGAGCGGGAGAGCCGTATTCGTTTAGATAACCGATCCCCGCATTGCCAAACGGCACATCCTCACGCTGGCTATCTCCCTCAGGGATACCCACCAGTACCTCTTTCTTTCCGATAGCCTTCAGCGCGTCAAGAATGGACTGAGCGGTATCCAAGCGAATTGAGACGCCACTTTTCATAACTGTCGCCCACCTGCACCGAACATCGTAATAAGCTGATAAAACTCGGCACCATAGCGCGTGTTATTCCAAAATCCCGCGTCAGGGTTAAGTGTCTGACTGGTGTCATAGCTAACACTGACCTTATCGACTGATTTCGAGGCCTGCACGCCGTTGGTTGAACCTCCAGCGCCGCCGACGAGCATTGCCCGGCTGTCAGCCGCCCACAACGCCATGTAATGGGCGACAAACAACTCTACAAAGTACGGAAACAGCGCTTTGCCTGTGACGCTCTCACTCAGCAGCACATCAGCCAGATTTAAACGAAACAGGATTTGTACTTCGGGGTATTTGGTAACATCGGCGAACTGGGGGAAGTCGCGGCGAAAATCACTTACTGTCGGTAGACTTTGATTTTTTGCCATCGGTATTTTCTCCGCCGACAAGGGATAACTCATCCAACTGATTCTGCAAGCCGTCATTCAATACTTTGGCTTGCTCAAGCGCACCTTTCAGCTCTGTAATAAAGGTCTCTTTTTCCGCGAGCTGTTTTTGCAGATCTTCAACCAGAGGTTGTAGATCATCAATGCTAACGACTGATTTATCCGTAATCTCAGCGTGTTCCTTAGTGAACCAGTGTTCAGCAACACTCAAAGCCACATCGTGAAATCCTTTGGCAAACTGGCGCTTTTCACCATCGGAAAAAGTCAGTGTGAAAGGTGTATGAACGAGGATAGAAACCATTTTTTCTTTGGCCATTGTGACAATCCTTTGGCCCCCATGTGGGGGCCGTCATCGTGATTAAATCCCGTCCACGTAGGACAGCGTTTCTTTGTACACAGGCTCAACCGCACCCAATTTTCCGTAATAGGTCACAATCTGGTATAGACCGCGATACTGCACAGGGATGCTCTGCAGAGGAACAAGCGGGAAACGGACATACTTTTTATCGTTGGTGTAGGCAACCATGCGATCCTTGCCACCAGCACCACGACCTTTCAGCCACTTAACCGCGCGGATATTCAGAGGAATACCGTTTTGATGATAAGTAATGGTGTTGGTCTGTAAGTAAGTCAGCAGTGACTGATTACCTGCAGAAGAAACGATGATGCTAGCCAACAATGCAAATTGCTCTGGCGGGATCAGCAAGTCTTGCGGAACGACGGAATAACCCGACGCCGCCCATGCGTGAGAAAGCACGGCGTTAATACTCTCGCGAATTTCATCCGGCGTCGAAGTGGCCCATGTTTTTGGTGCGTTGTTCAGTGCAACACCACCTAAGTTCACCAAGCCATTCAAGCCCAGAGAAGTATCGCCGATGTATACCTGCTCATCAGTATCCATATTCCACTTAAGTTGCATGCCGTCGTACTTCTGGGTATCGATAGGACGACCCACTTGCTGCGCTGCCTGCAACTCAATGACTGTCCAACCCAACTCCATACCCCAGAGGTTAACTGGATTGCCGGATTTAGTGATATCGACGTTCACACCCGCAATCGCGGTGGAGTCTTTACCGATCCAGTTTTTGCCGTTTGGGTTCGCCCCTGTGCCAGCAGCGCCAAATGTGGTGTTAGTCCAGCTTGAAATGTCATCTGCGATAGAAACATCTTCACGCAGTTGGATATCTCGGCTCCACGTATACCCAACTAATGGCAGGTTTAGTCCTTGGTCAAGACGTTCCAACTCGCCAATTAGAAAGGCACCTGAAGCGTCTACAGTTGCCTGATCAAAAGTTAACATTCGTCTTTTCCTTAAATCTTCCAAGAAATCTCAGCGTTGCCTTCGGCATCGCCAGCACCCGTGAATTCTGCATTCGGCAGCACCACGTTTTTATCAGCCACAGCGGTGGACATGAACCCGCCTAATGGCACATTGATGGTGTCATCTAGAGAAACCACCACATACACTGGGTCACCCTTTTTAATGGTGCTGGCATCAACGCTAGAGCCAAGGTTTACGGTCATGTAGCCACGCTTCATAGCGTCGCCGGAGAAGTTCTTATCCGTACCCACTTGACGAACCATGTCAGGCTGAGAGGTCGTTGGATAAGGACGAACGTAAATCCCCTTTACCTTGTCGGCGGTATCACCATTCGCCAGAGGTACGAAAAATCCGTCTGCGTCGTATTTGCCAGCCAGACCGTAGGCTGCGAAGGCGTTAGCGGATTTAAGGATCACCGGTTCAACGGTCAAATCCTGAGGGCGTGAGATAGCCCCGGCAATGCCTACAGGCATCCGGTATAGATATGCTGTCATCGTTAATTATCCTTTGCGATTAGCCCAGAATTCGGCGTTAGCTTTGTTGAGGGCGGAAATGCTCGGTGTACCCAGTGGACTTTTGGCATCACCGGTTGTTGTGCGGGTGTTGCGGCCTTTTGCCAATTCAGAAACGGCGGTAAATGCCATCTCAACAGACTGTTTCGGTAATTTACGTATATCTGCATCACCGACGATCTGGCGGACAAGCGCTTTGTCTGCAGCGGCCAGCACTTCACGCTTAAATGCGGTGGGTTTCACCTTACGGGTGAGGTCTATACCGGGGATGATAACTTCAGCGCGATAAGCAGAATCACCCGTGACGGTGGACTCCTCTTCGTTGTCTTCGCCATCACCAGTCGGTTTATTATCCTTATTAGGATCATCAGCGTTATCGCCCGTAGCCGTTCCCTCTAACTTAGCCAATAAGGCTTTGAGCAAGGTTTTGATATCGTCCTCGCCGTCGCCGGTTGGTTCTCCGCCCATCTCCGGCTTTTTGTCCGGCAATGGTTGCTGTGGTGCAAGATTAATATTGAGATTAACGCCGCTAGGCAGATCCCCTTCATCACCAGTTACCGCCGCAGGGGCAGATTCAACCAGTTCGTTCATGGTGTCCGAGTCACCCGTTTTGATGGCCGTGCGCATGCGGGTCCACCAGTTTTTCTTTTGATTTGCCATTGTGTCTCTGTCTCCAATTGCACAACGATTTCCGGCTCTGCCTTTAGGGACAAGAGCCACATGGTTTCCGGTAATATCGACCTGCTCGGCTTTTCCGGGTTCGATCTGCTCATACTCCGCGTCATAGCCGCACGACACTTCGCGCAGACCATCTTCGATCAGCTGAATCGCGCTTTCGTCTTTGACGATAAGATCAGCCAGCATCAAATCAGACTGGTCACCAGTCCCATGCCGAATGTCCTGAAGATGCCCGACCGCAAGCTCTTTCCAGTTTTCGGGATTCACCAGCCGCACATTCCCGTTTTCATCTTCAGGATGCAGGATCGTGATGCTCATCCCTTCGAATGAGGCGAGTGTGGCCGGATGAAACACCTGCTCAGGAGAGCGCGTTACGACTATCTCACCAAGCTTGTCAGGTTTGAGGTTTGGCAGATCGGCAGCGCCGTAGAGCTGCTTACCCGTTCGACCTATCGGCACGTCTTTGCACAGCAGCGAGCCGTCAGCCAGCTGATAGCGGGTTTCCCCCAGCCGGGTATTGAAAAAATATTTCATGTTTTACCTGCGATTCAGGCGAGATAAGAATGAGGGTTGGGGAAGACAATTTCTTTGTAACAGCGGCAGTTCGGGAGCTCGCCAGCGTGACCGGTCATGCCATCAAGCGTTGGAGGTCGTCCCCATTCGACAAATTTACCTTCCATCTCTCGATGAGAATGCCGGACGTCGCCATCTTCGGCTGTACGCCAAATATAACCATTCGAGCCAATAGATAGCGCACGCGCCTGATCGAGCGCACCAGTAGCACGTCCAATCTCGGTCCGGGCGATAAGGTTCGCTCGTGAGCGTGACACGTCACCGGAAGCAGCTATCTCTTTCGCGAATGGCTCAGCGCGGCCACCAGTTACTACAGCCTCGATGGCCTTGTTCTGAATGTCATACACCCGATCGGCGGCCTCAAGAGGCAGAGATTTGATGTACTTAATTTGCTCGGCGACGATGGATTTCACCACCTGCCCAACAGGCGCGTTATCCACCATATCTCGCAACTCATTGCTGATGTTCAAACTGTGCTGTCGCCACTGCTTTTCATTCTGGCGCACAATATCAGCGGTAAAGTTCTCAGCAACCTTCGTCGCCCAGGGACTGATGATTTCGCTGTAGTGCTCCAGCGCATCCATTATTTCGGTGACGCTATCGTTTGAACCATCGTAACGCCCATTGACTATATCCCCGACTGCCCGCGCTATCTGTCGTAGGCTCGTTCGATATCGGATCTCCGCCTGCTTGCTCCGGAGGTTTGTTGTCAAGTTCGCCGAGGCTTGGCGGGGCTTCATCTTCCGCATTATCTATATCCTCGTCGGTGATCGATGCACCAATACCCGTTACGTCTGAATTCTCGCGCAGGTCTGTCATTGCGGCCTTTTGGGTCATTAGCCCATCTGCCAGAGCGGTACTGATGGCTGTTGTCACGTTTACGGCTACCGTTGAACGGTCAACGTCAGACATTTGCCAGAGCGGATTAAACTCAAAAGTGAAATCGTCAGGCAGCCCCTCACCAAGCTCAGAGCGATAGATAATATCAAGCACCTTGCGCAACGGCTGTCGGAGGCGGCGTTCTTGTAATGAGCTAATGCGGTCGTAATAGTTGGCAAGGTCGGCGTCGCCAGTAGAAAAGCCCTTGGGGGATTGCCCAAATAACCTCACCAACGGGATGCCCACTGCACCACTAATCTGCTCAGCAAACTGCGAGATAACGTCGTCCAAGCCACTGAAGCTGTATTGATGGGTCTCGAAAGTATCTTCGGCATCCATTAGCGTCATGCCTTCATTGCTCTGGAACTGGCGGATCAGGTCGATGTTTTTCAGTAATGCATCAAACGCGGGCCCACCAAAAGCAATAAGATCACGGAGCTTCTTCACCTTGTAAGTACGCAGGTGAGCCTTATAGACCAGTTGGGCAGCACCAACACTCGCACTATCGAACGCTGTCAATCGATCCCAGATACGCTCTACAACAGACATCCCCCATTCATTTTCCGTCATAGCCTGCTGATAAGGCAGTGTCACTCCGTCAAATCGAATAAGGCGACTGTGATGTATGCGCCATGCAGGAATACCGGTTGCTGTTGTCACTACATCGTAGAATTCTGGCTTACCGAGCTCTGGCCCCATCTCTTTAATGCGACGAGTCAACACAGGGTTAATCATCCAGCGGTCAAGAGGTAGGATGCCTTTAAACTTACCTTCTCCGATAGTTTCTAATCGCAAAGGCGTGAATGGCGCTTGCCCTTCGATCATGATGAACCCCACCGCGCCACCGTATAAGCGCGACCATTTCAGTGCATCATTGAGCTTGTCCCACAACTGCAAGTCATCAAACGTAGACTCGACAACGCCACGCGCTTTAGCATCAATCTCTGATGTAATGCGTATTCCCTTGCGAGTCATATCGTCAGGGATAGCATCAACCGCCTCGCCAATAACCCATGACGAACGGTAGGACCATTCGATGAGGAGCCGATTGCGACTGGTGAAATTTGCCCGGTAAGTTGAAGCTGAATGCTGGTTTGACGTCTGCATACCTACGCGGGCGACAAAGTTTTCGTAACCATCCGCAGTTGCCTGAGCGGTTCGCCGCGAGGTTTGTTTATTTCGTGCCATTAGGCCTGTCTCCCTAGCAGCTCCCAGATATTCAGGGCTGAATTCATTGGTGCGTAACTGATCATCACTGAGTCAGCAAGGTTTGGCGATTTGGTGCCGTCGGGCTGTTTATCCACAACGATTTTCCCCACACCATTGATGGAGTAGGTCGGTTGCGAAAGTTCGATGATGAGTTTGTCTTTGCTCCCCATGCTGCTGCTGATGGAGATGATTTCGTCCGGGTTGTAGGCCATGCCCTCAACCACGGCGCGGTAGGTGTTCTGGAAAAGCTTGCGTAACCGCCACCAGCTCTGTGCTTTGGCGTTGGCGAAGAAGTCCTTGTTCAGACGAGCGGCCTGCCCGTTGTCACCGCGCACGGCTTCATCATCGGGATCGAACACTGCGCCGCTTCCACGAAATGGGGTGGCGAGTATTGACGGTCGTCGGGCAGCTTTTCGCAGCTCGTTGATGGCCCGCGCATCCCCGCGAACACCAGCACCCAGACCGTCCTCGTCGAAGCGAAACTCTTCGAGGTTGTCCTGTTCGCAGTAACCGAAGACCTTCTCAACGGACTGGTAAATGTCGCTGCCCACGCCGGACCACTCCCGCACGTCTTCCAACAGGAAGCCATGACGGGTAGAAAAAGCGTTTTTGTCCCTGCCCTCGTCGGCGACGTCCATCGCGCCAAGTCGTTTGCCGGTTGGCTTAATGCCCAGCTTGATATGCGCATCAACGGCAGCCTGCACCCAATCAGATGGGATAAGCACACCTTCCGCAGAGGCGCTGTAGTTCAGATCTAATTCCTGAGCCACCACCACTGGGTTATCAATTTTTTCGCACTCTTTTTGATACCACGCATCGTCTTTGCGCGGATCACTCCGCCAATGAAACGTGAATACCGGTATTTTTCCGCCGTGGCGCTTCTGTGCAAATGGATTGGCCATGCCATTGACCGAACTGAGATCGATACGGCAGCGCGTAGTCTGAGACAACGCAGCATCAATCAGCAAAGGGCGCTGAAGAAAGGCAGCCTCATCCACAAGATAAAGCGTTGTTCGGTCACCACGCCCAATGTTATCGCCTGCCTCACCTTTGATAACTGCGCCAGTATCAGGGAACTCAACACGCATATAAGGTGCGTGTTTTTTTTCATTCCATGAGCCCCTGAACTCAACAGGCAGAGTCTCTACGAATCGGCGAGCTTTCCAGAACAGCGCCTTGGGGTCACCAGTGCTATCAACGTATTCCTCTTTACGAGAACCAAAGCCGATCACCATTTCTTTATTGAACAAACAAAGCGAGCAAGCCATGCCGATCGCCGTCCAACTGAGCCCCATTTCACGGCTCTTTTCGGTTATGCCGTTCTCTAACCGTTCTCGTCGCTCCATAATCCAGTGGATCCATTCCTCCTGCTTAGGGAACAACAGAAATGGGATGGTCACCGGCAGACCGTAGTCGATATTTCGCGGGTCCGTCGTCATGCCCCAGTCGATGATGAACTGAGCGGGATTGTCTTTATAGAAGGCTCTGAGCGCTGGCAAGCTCTCGGGATTTTGTCTAATCCGCTGTAACCTCTCCATGCGCCACTCGAACACCTGCGCATAGTCAGGATTTTTGAAGTCGAACGGGAACGGAATAGGCATTGTCGCTACTCTGGAAAATTAACGAAAAACTGGGTTATTTAACATAATGACCCTTAAGCGCCCCACGCAAAGAGCACTCGCACGCCAATACGCACAAGGACATTATTTATCTAGGTATTCAGTAAGAAAGTGCGGAGTTCGGACTGCATAAACAGTGCATAAAATGGGGTGGTTTTTGCATAGCGTTAAAATTACCTTAACCGCTTATTTTCTGCATTTTTACCCCATCATTTCGCTATAAAAAGCCGCTGCTTCTTCCGCTGACATATTGGCTGGCGTAGTAGCAACCGTAGCGGAAACTTCCGTCTTTTTCGGTGCTTCCCAACCGCGCATTTCTGCTAGTTGTTTAATTGCAGCTTTAGGATCGTGAAGCTTAATCTTTAACCCGTCTTTACCGGCTGTCAGTTCAGCAATTGCGGCTAAATGCTCTGGTTTTAAATCGGCTGAGTTTTTAAATGCCCAAACGGTTTGTGAAATATCTTTCCCGTCGTCATCCTGCCCCACCACATGAGTACCGAATGTGGCCAGATCTGCAATTGAGGTGCGCCCCATGATGGTTAGCCGCTCCATTGCCTCTTCATAGGTCATGATGGCCTCATTCAGAGCTTCATGCTGAACTGCCTTGAGGAAAGTCTCCACGTCGCAATTTGTCGCAATAACATGCGCGGCCTTGCGCAGGTTGTCGCCCTTTGCTTTTCCCCCGGCTTTCTTATAAGCATCAGTTTGATTCTTGCCTTTCAGCAACTCTGTAACGAACTTCTTCTGTAGCGGAGTCAGCACATCGAAAAGGTGCTGCTGCTCTACCGTGAGCTTTTTCGATGCCATTTTTAGAATGTTCCACTGGTTAGTAAAGTCTCCCACTCGGTAGTGGTGAGACCGATATGATTGCAAACCTATATAAAATTCTGTGAAGCGCCATTATGGTGACGCTTGGCAGAGTTTTATAAATTACGCACATTGCAATTGAATGCCGGTTTCCGGTTCTTCTTTGTTTAGCCCAAAGTATCGAGATACCGTCTTTCCTGCATCATTAGCCACGTAGACAGTAGTGCCGGGACTCAGCTCAACTACATCAGTTGTCTTGTCTGGGCGCGTGACGTGCAGGTTGCCGCTCTTCGATAACCGGACTTCTGTCGCTTCGTGAATTCGCTCTTCTGCCTCTTTGTAGACAAATTTAATCGTTAACATTCTTCTGTTCCTTCTTCTGGTTTATGTCTGTAATGATTGAGAGCCGTTGTGAAAGTGGCTCTCAATTTTTCTTTAAAATCAACCAACTCAATTTCGAGGAGGCAAATTTGTATTAAATGGCAACCCAGGGATAGTAATTTGCCCTCGCTGCTCAATGCGCTCAATTTGAGCAAGCAATGATGGCTTCTTGACTCGCCCCCATCGGTTAAGTAATCGACCTGACATGCTGGCTACATCTTTCTCTTTCATATATTCGAGCATTACGGCGTTGCGTTCTGCCTCATAGCTTTCGCTGTATTTTCTTAGCTCGCTAGTCATCCAGTTGAAGGCATTGATGTATGCCTCTTTAACTGCGTCAGCCTTTGCGCCATTAAAGCCCATGACCAACATAACGAAGCCACTGAAGTCCATTCGGTAATACTTTTGCTTCTTATCAAATATCCCTAACTCATTGATTTTCTCGACAACCCAAAAGTGGGCCTTCGTGAAATCAGCCGAGCAGTGAAGGTTTTCCAGTGCGCGAATAACATGTTGATGTCTTTTGCCAAATGCCTTGGCGATCTGGAATGTGTCGGTAACCGGCTCACCTTCTGCCGCCGACACTAGCTGACGAAAATCAAAATCAGGGATGACCTGTAAATTGTTCATATCGCTATTACCTTTTGGTGATAGAGCCTGTTCTCCAGATGTAGGCAGCCCAAGAGCGGTCAGCGATAACCACTGCCCTATCTCAAGCTCTACCCCGAAAGGCTCTTGGTTTTTTTATTGCGCGGAGAAAGCGCGGTGAAATGCAGATGTAAAAAGCCCCAGCGATTGCTGAGGCCAGTCATCAAGTTACAAACCCACACTATAGGGAGCTGAATGTGCACCCTAGTACACATATAACGAATTACTCAGATATGTGACGCTTTAACTTGATGAGGAGATAAACATGCTTATTACTTACAGATTAGCCTTAGCCTATGCACCGGTCATTCTGATTTTGTGCAAAATCGCGTACCACCTTGTGCAGTACAAGTTCCCTCTAAACTAATCAGCATTCGCCCTTCCTCTGCCTTCCTAATATCTGCTTTGTCTATATTGCACTGCTCTAATGCTGAATAAAGCCGGGCATTTAGCAGAAGGCTATCTGACCATGGCATTGAGTTCGGTACTTTGGGTTTCGGCGTTTCAGCAGTCAGATTAGAAGGTAGCGGGATCACCGGAGCTTGAACGTATACCGTCCGCGTACTCCCGCAGCCGCTTAACTGCATCAGGAGGAATAAGCCGACTAGCGCAATCATCATTCGCAACAGCAGCTTTGATGTCATTCTCGGCTCTCTGTGACTCCAATGCGTCCTGAGATTTTGCATTCTGGTTAGCCTCGGAGATTTGGTTGAATAGAGTGACAGTTGTCAGGACGTTTTTAGTGATGGTCTCTGCGCTCTTCTGGCTGGCGTCCATATCGCTAACTGTCTGGTTCAACTTTCCGTTGTTGTGCCAGAGGACACCAATCCCTACAGCAAGCAATACCAGCAGGGTCAGCAATACAGTGGTTAACTTGCTCATGATTTTGGCTCGTTTACCGTACCGCCTGCCTCTTTGAATTTTGCGATAAGGTTATCCGCTTTGTGCTCAAACTGACCGTAACCAGCCCCAGGTAGTGATGCCCAGATATTGCTGCAGCGATCGATGGCCTGACGGATGTCACCGGCGTCGATTAACTCCAGTGCTCGACGTTCTTTAATCTGCTGCAATGCGACCGCATCCTGACTGGCAGGAGAGAAATCTTTCAGACCAAGCTGCTTGCGATAGGCATCCCACCAACGAGACAGTAGTTGATACCGGCCAGCTGCCGTAGATTTCAGCTTCGGATTCAGCGTTACCAGCTTTCGAGGATGATCTGAATAATCAGAGAATAGCGCCCCGCCTACAATCACGTCGTAGCCATGATCCTTTGTAGGTTGACCGGGTTTATCCGTTCCCTCTGACCATGCCAGCATATCGAGAAAAGCTTTACGCTGAGGATTAATTGCTTGCATTTCTCATCCCCGTAATACGTTCCCAAAAGAATGACAGCGCTACACTACCCATCGTCCCTGACATTCCAGCGACGACTAGGACGTAATAAATACTTAGCCCAGACTCAATGCTGATCAGTCCACCAATCAATCCAGCAAAGCCAGATACGGCAACTTGAGCAAATGCAGCTACCCAGCTCCACGCCGTCTTATTTGTTTTTGTATCGATGATGTATTTAACGAAGCCGCCATAAATGGACATAGCAGCAATAAGAACCCATACGACTAAACCGTATGAGCTCGGATCTTTGTTTGGCATACGCATATCCACCTCCCCGTAGGGAACGGCGCTTTTATTGTGTGTAGGGAATAGCGTCACCCGTATCCATGCCAGACAAGGAATGTGTGAGTGCGGTTGGTTGGTTTTGGATGACGCTAAATGCAAAAAGCCCCGAGCAGTTAACTCAGGGCTTTGAATTTGGGTTGCGGGCTTCATCTCAAGGCGGAAATGTCCCCTGCGTGCGATGTTTACTTATTTCCTCACTCCACAACTGTCATGAGCATTGCCAAGCACCACATCGTTGAGCCTTGGAGGTTATCGAATCAATACTCATGCAGTTGTGCAGCACACCAAACGCTCCGGTTTACCCTTCTTCGCTGAGTGATGTGCTGAAAACTAAAAAGGCCAGCGATTAAGCTAGCCTTTTCTTTGTTACTGCGCTCTTTCGCTTTTGCTCCCGAGCATGCATCAAATTTATACTAATGCTTGCCCTTTTGCTTTAGCTATTCGTGCTATTAAGTTGCTTGATGTAGAATTTCTTTCTCCATTTCTCTTTTAGATGAGTAATAGAGTTCCCCATCAAGAATATTTTCAGCCCATTCTATTCTATTGCGAGACTCTTTTGCTGATATCCCTTTAAATGCAGAAAGCGATCGAATCAGGTCTTGCGAGCTTTTGCGCCTACAGTATTTTAATCTAGCCATAGAACGAATCGGGTTATCTCTTCCTAACACCTTCGTTATCAGTCGCTCCATAAAGGCGGCATCATCTGATTCTTTGGCGAGAGCGATGATGTTGCCTGCTGCTGATTTTGGAATGATGATATCTCTGGCTCTGCGGTGTAGTTCTTCATCTCGATATCCTTGGGCAAAAAGCTCCGTGACAGTGCTTTCTATCTGCTTGCTTTTCTGTTCACTCCATTCGCATCGCATCATTAAGCGACCTATTACATTGACCTCTCCGCGTGGAGACTCATCGCCTCGCATATGATCACCCCAAACTCTTAGCATGTAGCGTATCCACTTCCGCTGGGAGTCGTTGATAGTTTTCCATCCATTGCCAAACAAGCGCCGCATATCCGTTTCACGACGTATGAATGCCAACTTAGATAGCTGCTCAATGTCATATCTATCTTGTCTCATCGCTTACCCCACCTGTTCTTCCCGCTGTCACCACGAGCTGTCATGAATACGCCATTCACTATTGCGTGGTGCTTGGCCTCTTTGTCGTTGAGGTATTTGGATATGGTTTCTCTGTTGATGTGCAGCCGTCGTGCTAGCTCGCTCTGATTGCCGTATGTATCGACTAGCATGTCGGGTATGGTTCGGATTTCGGCATTCATAGCTTCCCCTTATCAGCCAAAGCCAAATAGCGATCGCCCTGTATCAATGCGTAGCAATAACGAGCCCGAAGCGATCGACGTAGGAACCGTAAGCTAGGCATCATGAACACGGTGCTGATGATGCTTGCCGCCTGCTTGTTGTGTTCTGGTTTGATCACGCTGACTCCATGTAGACTTCAAGCGAATTCAGATATAGTCCGCCGAAGCTATAACGAATTTCATCGAATACGTTTTCATAGGTGGCATATGGAAAGAAGTTCAGGAAAAAGGTTTCTGCTTTATCACATTCCTCCATTAAATCTTCTGCACTGTTTGGCCTGATCACGAAAACCACATCATTGAAAATTGCCGCCGTTTCACATGGGTAAGTGATTTTTCTCACGCTGCCTCCAAATGTTGCTTTTCGATATCCCTCAATTTCTTTCTGTATAGCGCCCTGATGCCGTCCAGTTCTTCTCTGGTGTATCGGTGTTCCTCATTGTTACTTTCGAGCGCCATGACTCGCTCAAGCCCGATTTTCTTTATCAGGTTGAGTCTGTATGGACCTATGTCACCGGATTTGTGGACGTTACAGGCAGAACATTGAAGGTGTACGTTGTCTTCGTTAAATCTGAGTTGGGATGCCGCTTTCGTTGTCCTGAAATGTCCAGCGTGGAAACTGACTGCGTTCTTAGTTCCACAGCTAATGCACCCATTCCCTCTATCCCTAGCTCTGATGTAGTCGTTGAAAACTCGCTGAGTCATGTTTATCCAGTGAGATAACGGCTTTGCATCTGCTTTGCGCTTTCTCCAATTACGACGAGATTCATCCTCAGCTTGTTTTTGCTGATTCTCTTTCTGTTGTTTTTGGTATTTGTTAGCGCAGAGCGGTGAGCAAACTATTTGAAGGGGTCTATCGGGAGTGAATTTGGTTTTGCATATCGGGCATTTCTTTGGTTTCGGCTTTTTAGCCTTGATCACTATCACCTCCAATCTGGATAACAGTAAGTCCGTGACCAAACACTGCGCCAGTATCGATATAGCGCTGATTGAAGAAGTTCATCGGGCTGCGAGCTGGTGTGTGTCCGAAAATAAACTCATCTGCACCGATGATGTTGCAGCCGATACCATCCATGGAATAACTCACTCGCTCTCGACTCCAAACCACCTCCTCCTCATCAACACGCTTACCAAATACGTATTCGTTTGATGGGTAGTCTGCATGGGCTATTACGTAACGTTTGCTGGGGAAATTGACTTCGATAATCAGCGGTAAACTTTCTGCATGAGTGATTAATTCCTTAGCGAGAACCTCTTGGTCGTAATCGAGATAGAAGAACCATCCTCCGCCATTAGCTA
>ERZ827496.1643-NODE-1643-length-25349-cov-4.884083_pt1 | contig 25349 bp, 21 predicted proteins | sample MGYA00519769_ERZ827496 | MGnify/ENA primary metagenome ERZ827496 (study PRJEB31778, sample SAMEA3449327) | human gut metagenome | biome: human gut; feature: human-associated habitat; material: faeces | place: United Kingdom | collected 2010/2012 ...
CGGGCTGTCATTCACTACCGCTCGCTCGGCTGCGGCTTCGCCTTGCCTACCCCCTACACGGGGCAGGCAAACGCGCCTACCTATTTTATATGCATTATCAGCGTAATTCAATATTGCTTTGTTTGTCCGGATACGACTTCGCCTTGCTTACCCACTGCACGAGTACAATTTTGCGGTTTTGCAAAGCAGAATTTCATATTTAACTTCGCGGCGATTAAATGAGGCAGTCAAACGCGCCTTCCGATTTTATATTATTTATCGTCTTAATTATCTATTTTCTTCTTATTTCTTCTTATCTTTCTCATTGTCCGAGACTGACTGCAAAATGAAGCTATAAAAAAATCGAAAAAAATTTCAAAAACCTATTGCAATCATGGGAATAATGTGATATCATAAGTTAGCAGAGGCTAACCGACTTTGCACCACTTTTTCGCTGCCCGTGAGCACCGCCGCACGGACGGGATAATTTAAGGGTTGATGTTAGCGTAGGCTAACCGACATCCGGCGGTTTCTCCTGTTTGCCGCTGCCCGTCGTATGGGTAACCGACGTACGCCGGGCAGCGGTGTGATTGTTTTTCGGCATAATGCGCCGTATATAGACGCATCGGCACTGCGGCTGAGGCTTAGATCTCGGGCATGTGTGAAAAAGAAATGCGGCACTTTAAGATAGTAAGATAGATTCCGTAGTTCTCCGACGCAGGTTTAAAAAGAGCTTTCCCATTTAAATTTCTAATTCAACCATAAATATATAAATCATTCGGCACCGACGGCGCCGAAGCAAACGAGAGAAGGGATGCCATGAAGCTAATCACAATGAAAGGGGTCACCAAGCTGTATTCAAAGGGTGATCACGAGCAGCGCGCGCTCGATTCGGTCGATCTCGAAATTGACGAGGGCAAATTCGTCGTTATACTCGGACCGTCCGGCGCGGGCAAGAGCACGCTGCTGAACATGATAGGCGGACTCGACAGCCCGACGAGCGGCACAATTATCGTCGACGGACAGAACATCGAAGCGCTCAGCCGCGACGAGCTCGCCGACTATCGCGCATCGACCGTAGGCTTTGTATTTCAGTCGTACAATCTCGTTCCTACGCTCACGGTGCTCGAGAATGTGGCGCTTGTCAAGGACATATCCAAGAATCCGCTCAGCTCGCACGACATGCTTCGCGCCGTCGGACTCGAGGATCATATGAAGAATTTCCCGTCCGAGCTGTCCGGCGGAGAGCAGCAGCGCGTCTCCATCGCGCGTGCGCTCGCCAAGAATGCCAAGATACTGCTCTGCGACGAGCCTACCGGCGCACTCGACTCGGAGACGGGCGTTACGGTGCTCAAGCTGCTGCTTGAGATGGCGAAAAAATACGGCAAGACGATCATCATAGTTACGCATAACCAAAATATCGCGAAGATGGCGGACGTTGTTATCGAGGTCAGAAGCGGCAAGATCCGCAGCTGCGTCGAGCAGGAGAATCCGCTGAGCGCAGACGAGGTGGATTGGTAGTATGCTCGGACGTAAGCTATGGAGAACGATAGGAATCTATCGCGTCCAGTTCATCTCTATGGTGCTGATGATAATCATCGGCATAGGAATGTTCGTCGGCTTCAACATGGAGTGGTACACTATCGAACGCGACCTTGATACCTCGCTCGACGCATCGAACTTTGCCGACTACCGCATCTATTCCGAGGGCGGCTTTGATGAGGCTGCCCTCGACTGCATAAAGGCGGTTGACGGCGTTGATGCCGCCGCGCGCTACCTCTCCGTGAATGCAACGGTTGACGGCAGCTCGAATACGCTCGCAATGTCGGTCACAAGCGACCCGGCGGTGTCCTTCTTTTCGCTTATCAGCGGCGAGGAATACGATGCAGAGTCCGAGAACGGTATCTGGCTCTCGGATAAATATGCCGATGCAAACGACATATCGCTCGGCGACGAGCTGACCGTTGTTTATAAGAATGTCAAGCTCGACGGTAAGGTCGTAGGTCTTATCAAGTCGGCTGAGTATCTCATCTGTGTTGCGGATGATACGCAGCTGATGCCCGATTTTACAACGCACGGCTTTGCATACATCTCACCCGCAATGCTTCGCCGCTGCCTCGGCACCGAGTTTTATACCCAGCTGAACATAATCTCCGACCTCGATAAGCCCGAGCTCGTCGAACGCGCGGAAAAGGCGCTCGGAAAAACTCTGCTCGTGCTTTCGAAGGACGAAAACCCGTCGTACAGTCAGGCACTCGGCGAGTCGGACGAGGGCAAAACGATGGGACTCGTGCTGCCTGTGCTCTTCCTTTCCATCGCCGTTCTCACCATGGTCACCACCATGAACCGGATAACGGCAAAGGAAAAAACTCAGATAGGCACATTCAAAGCGCTCGGCTACCGTGACCGCCGCATAGCGATGCACTACACGTCATATGCGACCGCCATCGGCCTCATCGGAACGGCGTTCGGCATCGGTTTCGGCGTTCTGATAGCATGGTATATAATGAATCCGAACGGCTCGATGGGTACATATACCGACTTTGTCGACTGGTCGCTTTACTGTCCCGCATTCGTTTGGATAGTGCTCATCGTTATCAATCTTTTCATTACCGCTATCGGATGGCTCTCCGTCCGTCAGGCGCTCGGCGACACCGCTGCGGACGCACTGCGTCCGTATTCGCCAAAGCGCTTTAAGCCGCTGGCATGGGAGAACTGCCGCGCATGGAAGAAGCTCGGCTTCGGCTTTAAGTGGAATACCCGTGATACGCTGCGGCACAAGGCAAGAACGGCTATGACGCTGTTCGGTGTGCTCGGCTGTGTCGTGCTCATCATTGCCGGTCTCGGTATGAAGGATACCATGGCACGCTTTATTCAGGTGTTTTATTATGATACCGCTCGCTATGAGTCGGTCATCAGCCTTGACGGCGAGAACGTAACGCCCGAGCGCGCTGAGGAGCTGCGGGAGCTTTATTCCGGAGACGGTGCCTCCACCGTCAGCATTCAACTTGACGGCGACGCAATGGCGCTGACCGTATATGATCTGAAGAGCGGCTATATCAGCTTCCCCGACAGCGATTATAACATGGTAGAGCTGCCGGAGGACGGAGCTTATATCTGCGCCCGAATCGAGCGTGACTATGATGTCCATATCGGCGATGAGCTTGAGTTTTCACCCTACGGCACCGACGATACCTATACCGTCCGTGTATGCGGCGTGGTCTGCTCGATGACCGAGGGCATAGTCATGAGCCGCACTGCGGCGGAAAAGATAGGCATCGACTATCGCTGCAATACCATCTACACCGCACAGACCGATATCGCCTCCGACGAGGCTGTCACCGGGGTACAGTCGAAGCAGAGTATTATTGACTCGTTCGATACCTTTATGGCTATCATGAATTTTATGATAGCGCTGCTCTGCGGCGGTGCGGTGCTGCTCGGCGTTATAGTCCTCTATAACCTCGGTACCATGAGCTATACCGAACGCTATCGCGAGATGGCTACGCTCAAGGTGCTCGGCTTCCGCGATAAGCGTATAGGATTGCTGCTCATTCAGCAGAATCTCGTACTGACCGTGATCGGTATTATCATCGGTCTGCCTGCCGGATATTTCCTGCTGCGCGAGCTTATCGTTCTGCTCGCAAGCGAATACGAGCTCAGTCTCGTTATCTCGCCTCTGTCGTATTTCATTACGGTCGTGATAACGGTCGGAATGTCGCTGCTTGTCGGCTTGCTCATCTCGCGCAAGAACAAGAAGATAGACATGGTAGAGGCACTCAAGGCTGCAGATTGACGCAGCCCTCACCACAGATATGTAACTCACCTCCATGAGCATATATGCCGCAAATGCGGCGCAGCCGGACGGGTTCACCCCCCGTCCGGCTGCTTTTTGTTTTGTGCGCCGCCTGCGTAACCGAACACATGTGCCGATGCCCGCGCATAGGCTGTATGGATGCCTTTTTCGGCTCGGTGATGTATTTTTGCCGACAGTTATGAATACTCCGGAGGTTTTTCTCGGCGACGGATAACTCCCGATATATACAAAAAGGGACAATAATATGCCATAAGTTGTTATAATTCGCTGCAAATACTATTGACATGGGTGTTTTGATATGTTAAACTCGAATCGGTAATGACGGCGGCATTCTGCATGTACCGCAGTAAAATCGAGCAATGCCGCAGACATACTTTCAACGCATCTCGGATAGGTAGATTATTTAGATGCAAGGTGTCGAATTTTCACGAACAGCGGATCTGTTACTTAGAAAATGTTAATATGTGGAGGTTGATATGAAAAAATCTTTTTTATCGGTCATATTGCTTCTTATCGCTGCCGGTGCGGTACTCGGCATGACCGGCTGCTCGAGCGAGCAGGGCGGGGCGGACGAAACTACTGTCGTAACGACGACATCGACCACCGCCGAAACTACCGCAGAGACGACCGAGGCGACTACCGCAGCAGAGACCGAACCGGTGTTTGAGGCGGTTTCCGATGAGGAAGCGGAGCGTATACATGCTTATCTGCACATCTTTGCGCAGTACTATAACAGCCCGTATAAGCAGGGCGATGAGATCAAGTCGCGTGCGCCCGTCTATCTCAGTGCGTTGTATCTGCTGCGCTATGCCGATGAATATGATTTTATTCAGCTTGATGAGGGGAATCAATATACGGTCAGCGGAGAGAATATGCTCAAGATAATTCATAACCTCGTCGGTGATTATGATATTTCGTTCGAAGAATATATTAACGACGGAACAAATATTCATTATGATGCGGATACCGATACGGTCACCGTTCTTCTCGGCACCGATTATTGGGGAGGGGGTATGTTCTATCTCGATAATGACAGCGAAATGACCTTCACCCGCAGCGGAGATACCGTAAAAGCCGATGTGACCGTTGTTCAGTGGTTCGAGATAGGCTCGGATGAGACCGTTAGCTTCAAATACGAATATACCTTTGACCGCATCGAGGACGATGGGCATATATACTATCGCATCGTCAGCATTGAGCCGTCTGAGGCGGAATAAGCTGCCGATTACTTTATGTATGACAGTCGGCGGTGCGCCGATTTTCCGTAAAAACACGAAAAGAGCTCTTGTATTACTGCTCCGGCAGCTATACAGGGGCTTTTATTTGCAGTCTAAATAAAAAAGAGGAGCAGGAAGTGAATCCTGCTCCTCAATTTTTGCCCACCACCTGATTTTCGGTGGGCAGACGGTGGGCAATGTTAGTTTTTACCGTGTTTTCGGTGGACAAATCAGACCTTGTTAAAAGTCCGAAAAGCCCCAATGTTACGCGTTCTTCATAGCCTCCTCGACAGCGACAGCGACCGCGACGGTAGCGCCTACCATCGGGTTATTGCCCATGCCGATAAGACCCATCATCTCAACGTGTGCGGGAACGGAGGACGAGCCTGCGAACTGCGCATCGGAGTGCATACGACCCATGGTATCGGTCATGCCGTAAGAGGAAGGACCTGCAGCCATGTTGTCGGGGTGGAGTGTACGGCCTGTTCCGCCGCCGGAAGCGACAGAGAAGTACTTAACGCCGTTCTCTACGCACCACTTCTTGTAGGTACCTGCGACGGGGTGCTGGAAGCGGGTCGGGTTAGTGGAGTTGCCGGTGATGGAAACGCCGACATTCTCGAGCTTCATGATAGCAACGCCCTCGGGAACGTTATCAGCGCCGTAGCACTTAACGTCCGCGCGCGGACCCTTGGAGTATGCGGTCTCGGAGACGACCTTTACTGTCTCGGAGTAAGGATCAAACTCGGTTCTTACATAGGTAAAGCCGTTGATGCGCGAAATGATCATAGCGGCATCCTTACCGAGGCCGTTGAGGATAACGCGGAGAGGCTTTACGCGGACCTTGTTTGCGTTAAGAGCGATCTTGATAGCGCCCTCTGCAGCTGCAAAGGACTCGTGACCTGCGAGGAAGCAGAAGCACTCGGTCTCCTCGGAGAGAAGCATCTTACCGAGGTTACCGTGACCGAGACCGACCTTGCGGTTCTCGGCAACCGAGCCGGGAATGCAGAAGGACTGGAGTCCCTCGCCGATAGCGGCTGCGGCGTCTGCTGCCTTGGTGCAGCCCTTCTTGACAGCGATAGCTGCGCCTACGGTGTATGCCCATACTGCGTTCTCGAAGCAGATAGGCTGTGTCGAGCGAACGATATCATCGCAGTTGATACCCTTGTCGAGGGTGATCTGCTTGCACTCGTCGATAGAGGAGATACCGTATTTTTTCAGTGTGTCGAGGATCTTAGCCTCGCGTCTTTCATAACCTTCAAACTGTGCCATTGTTATCTCTCCTCTCTTTATCAGTCTTTGCGCGGGTCGATGTACTTGACAGCCTCGTCAAAGCGGCCGTATGTACCCTTCGACTTCTCGTATGCCTCGTTCGGCTCCATGCCGCCCTTGATAAAGTCGGTCATCTTGCCGAGAGAAACGAACTCATATCCGATAACCTGATCGTCTGCGTCGAGAGCCATTCTCGTGCAGTAGCCCTCGGTCATCTCGAGGTATCTTACGCCCTTAGCACGGGTTCCGTACATGGTACCTACCATGCTTCTCTGACCCTTGCCGAGGTCCTCCATGCCGGCTCCGATAACAAGGCCTCCCTCGGAGAAGGCGCTCTGTGTTCTGCCGTATACGATCTGGAGGAAGAGCTCACGCATAGCCGTGTTTATAGCGTCGCAGACGAGGTCTGTGTTGAGCGCCTCGAGAATGGTCTTGCCGGGCAGGATCTCTGCTGCCATAGCGGCGGAGTGTGTCATACCGGAGCATCCGACGGTCTCAACGAGTGCCTCCTCAATAACGCCGTCCTTTACGTTAAGGGACAGCTTGCAGGCACCCTGCTGAGGTGCACACCAGCCCACACCGTGTGTGTAACCGGAGATATCGGTGATCTGCTTAGCCTGTACCCACTTGCCCTCTTCCGGGATGGGAGCCGGACCGTGATGGGGACCCTTAGCTACGCAGCACATGCCTGCTACTTCGTTTGAATATACAAGCTCGCTCATAGAATTTATGTACTCCTTTGCTTTATAAAATGAATTACGAATTCTCCCGCTATTATACAATAAAACCGTGAATAAATCAATAGCGGCGGTGAATATTTTTTGTGCGGCAGAGCATAAGAATATATATTATCTTAAATATTTTGCGTGTTATGATACCGGCGGGTCGAGCCGTGCGTAGCAGTCGAGATAATCCTGCGCCATGCGCGCGGCGGAATAATGCTCGCGCACCACGCTTCTGCCGTATTCTCCGATCTCGCGGAGCTGCTCGGGCGACATAGCAAGCAGCTTTCTCAGGTCGCGCTCAAGCTGCTCCGGCGTTGCATCGGGGCAGCCGCGGCAGCAGAAATTCGTACTGCGTGCGGTCTCGAGCTTTTCGGACGAAAAGATTCCGAGGTAGCCCTGATTTCCCGCTACGACGGTCGGCACGCCCGCCGACATTGCCTCGAGCGCGCTGCGCGAAACGGCGATAAAGATATCCGCCATGGCGGTAAAGCGGTTGATATCCGCGCGTCCTCCCGCGAGCACAACGGCGCGTCTGCCTGCGAGCTTATCTGCCTCTATAGCAGCATCGGTCAGACGCTCGAAGTCATCTCCCGCTCCGACTATGACGATATCGGTATCGGGGTAGTCGCGGACGAGCGACTGCGCTATCGAGCAGAGGTGAAAGGCGGGGGCGCTGCGGTCGTGATCTATGCGGCTGATGTACACTATCTTACGGTGCGACGGATCAAGTCCGAGCTCGCGCTCGACCGCGCTGTGATCCACGTCGGGTGAGAATTTCTCCATGTCGATGCCGTTTATCGTGATATCGACCTGCGACGACGGAATCCCGTACTCGCGCCCGAGATAGTCGCGGATATCCTCGGATACCGCGAGTGTACGCTCTCCCCATCTTGTTATCATGCGATAGATGAAGTTGACCTTAAAGTCGAGGTGCGCCGTTGTAACGAAGCGAAAGGGTATCTTTTTGCGCACCCGCGAAAGAATAAAGTTAGGTATGCGAGCATGCCCGTGAACGATATCAAAGCCGCCGCTCGAGATGAGCTCGCACAGACCGCGATAGGATTGGCGCAGGGCGGCGGGCTTTTTTGTGTTCAGCGGCAGCGTTACATGGCGAACGCCGCAGCCCTCGAGCTCGTCGACGTAAATTCCGCCCGCAGAGGCAACGGTTATCTCGTGCCCGAGACGCGAGAGGGCGCGCGACAGCTCGACGATATGCGTCTCCGCTCCGCCGATGCCGAGTCCCATTGTGACCATCAATATTTTCATGATTATTCTCCGATGTATTTCGGCGTCGGCTGAGACACCGTTATTTTTGCCATAGGCGCGGCTGTATCTATGCCGTATCATGATCGACACAAGGAATGCCGCTTTGACATTTGACCGCCGCAGCTCTTATTTCCCGACTTCGTTTTCGCACCTCCGCACGGAAACGAAGTGTACCGTGCATCGTGCATTGCCGAAATGGCAGACAGACCGCGCGGCGCTATGCAAAGAGGCTGAAAAAACAGTGTCTTTCAGCCCCCTGTATTGCGTTTTATGCGGCGGTATTTACTCCGCAGCCGTTGTTTCGGCAGAGGCGTCGCCCGAAGAAGAGCTGTTCGTTGATGTATCTATCTCAACGATCGCACCGTTCTCAAAGTAGCCCTGGAATGTTCTGCCGGACGGCCATGTGTAGGTTCCGCTGCCGTTCATCTGATTGTTTGCAAATTCGCCTACGTACTTTTCACCGTTTGCCCATGTAAAGGTGCCGGTGCCGGAACGGACATCATCCTTGTATTCGCCCACGTAAACATCTCCGCTCGCGTAGGTATATGTTCCGGTGCCGTTTTTCAGGTCATCCTTGTATTCGCCGGTATAGGTCGCGCCGTCCGCCCATGTGTAGGTGCCGGTTCCGTTCTTGCGGTTGTCCTTGTATTCGCCCTCATAGCTCGAGCCGTCTGCCCATTTGTAGATGCCCTTGCCCTCCTTTTTGCCGTCGACCATCTGTCCCTCGTAGGTGTCGCCGTTGGCAAAGGTGAAAACGCCGGTTCCGGTGACCGCATCGGCTACAAAGTCACCCTCGTAAACATCTCCGCTCGCATAGGTGAGCTTGCCCTTGCCGTTTTTCTGCAGGTCGCGCAACTCACCGATGTAAACGCTGCCGTCCGAATACTCGATCTCGCCCGTCTCGCTGTTGACGGTGGCGCTCGAGCCGTCGGCAAAGAAGAGCTTGCCCTTTATCGGTGTGCCCTCCGCGTTTACCATGCCGCTGAACTTAATGGAGTCGCCCGCGGCGGAAACGACCTTGATATAAGGACGGAAGCCCGCGCGGTAGAGACATATGTATACTATGATGAGCACGAGCACTGCGGCACCCGCTATGATGCCTATCTTAATGAAGAGGCTCTTTTTGCCGCTTCCGATGCTGCGTGCGGCTCTCTTTTCGCTTTTTTCGTTATTATCTTTCTCTTTCATAGCCCTATTCTCTCTTTTGACTTAGACTTATTTTATGCGTTGTGCGCGGAATTTCGTCCTCTTACTTTGACGGCAGCAGCGCGGCGAGCATTTCTATCAGCTTAGGGAGCAGACGAACAAGTGCGATCGCCGCTACCGCGAGCAGTATGACCGATAGCGGCAGCAGCAGGGGATTCTGCTTTTTGTCGCCGTATATTGCTTCTGCCTTTTCGCGGCTGCTCTCCGGCAGCCAGTATGCCGCCGAGCCGTCGCGCTCGACCCGCCCGACAAGGCGGGAGAGCAGCCCGCGCCGCCGCTTGAGCGCCGCACGGACGAATATGTTCTTTCCCACTCCGAGCTCATCGAGACCGAGCGCCTTTTCCTCGGCGTTCGCACCGTGTGATATCATGGCGCGCACCGCCGAGCCTACTGCGGCATTGACAAAGGAGGATGCGCATGCCGCCGCGAGCGCGCCCGCGAATAGGCATACGACAAGCAGTCCGGCGCCGGAGGAGGTGAGTGAGGACAGCGCCTTGAGGATCCCGTTCATCAGCTATTCTCCTACCCTGCGCTCAGACATTGCCGGACTGCTCGGGACCATCGTCCGTGCCGTCGAAAAAGTCCTCTCCGCAGAGCTTGCGTATCATTCGCTCGAGGTCGTCGCTGTCGCGGTACTCGAGCTCGATATGCTTCTTTTTGCCTCCGACTATACGAACGCCGCGCTCGAGACTGTCCGACATTTTCCTGCACAGCCAGTTCATATATCTGTCCGCCTCGGACTCTGCGCGGGGCGGCTTTTTTGCATCCTCCTGCGCGCGATTGAGCGAACGGACAAGCTCCTCGGTCGCACGGACCGACAGCCCGCGCGAGATAACGGTCTGGGCTGCGGAGATTATCTTCTCGCTGTCGCGCAGACCGAGCAGGGCGCGTGCATGCCCCGCGCTGAGCTTGCCGTCCGAGACCGCCTTCATAACCGAGTCGGGCAGATCGAGCAGACGGATAGCGTTTGAAACGGCGCTGCGGCTGCGGGAGATCCTTGTTGAGACCTCCTCCTGCGTCAGTCCGTATTCGGTCATCAGGTCGCGGATAGCAGCCGCTTCCTCGATGGCATTCAGATTTTCACGCTGGATATTCTCTATTATTGCCAGCTCGAACGCCTTTTTGTCGTCAGCATCGGTAATGATCGCGGGCACCTCGGTAAGTCCCGCCATCTTGGAGGCGCGCCAGCGGCGCTCTCCCGCTATTATCTGATAAAAGCCGTCGCCCTCCGCGCGAACGAGCAGCGGCTGAAGCACGCCGTTTTCCGCGATGGAGTCGGCGAGCGATGCGAGCGACTCGGATTCAAACTGCTTTCGCGGCTGATCGGGGCGGGGCTCGATGTCCGAGAGGCGCAGCATTGTAACGCCTCTGCCGCTCTCATCGGTCGTGTTGTCGAGAAAAATTGCGTCAAGGCCTCTGCCGAGGCCGGTATTCTTGTTCTTTGCCATAGGTAACTCCCGTCTGTCGCTTATATACGCTCGATCAGCTCTCTTGCCACGCTCAGATATGCCGCGCAGCCCTTTGAATACTTGTCAAAGTAGAGCACGGGCATTCCGAAGCCGGGCGCCTCGCTCAGGCGTACGTTTCGCATTATCGTAGTGGAGAAGAGCTTTCCCGCATAGTATTTTTTAAGCTCGTCCATGACCTGAAGAGAGAGGTTCAGTCTGCCGTTGTACATGGTAACGAGTATGCCGGTTATGTCAAGTCCGCGGTTGTACAGACGCTTTACCTGCTTTATCGTCACCATGAGCTGAGACAATCCCTCGAGCGCATAGTATTCGCACTGCATGGGGATGATGACCCCGTCGCTTGCGGCAAGCGCATTCATCGTCAGGATGCCGAGTGAGGGGGGACAGTCGATGAGTATGTAGTCGAACATGTCGCCGATAGGCGAGAGCCCGGTCTTGAGACGAAAGGCGCGATCCTCCGCCGTTACAAGCTCAAATTCCGCACCCGCGAGCGAAATATTTGCGGGCATTATGGAGAGATTTTCGTAAACGGTGGGGGTTATTACGCTGTCCGCGCCTGCACGGTTGATAAGCACGTCGTAGGTCGACAGCTTCATGTTCTTTTTATTTATACCAACTCCGCTCGAGGCGTTGCCCTGCGGATCCGAATCCACAAGAAGCACCTTTTTTCCGAGCGCACCTACCGAGGCTGCAAGGTTGACGGCACTCGTTGTCTTTCCGACGCCGCCTTTCTGGTTGGCAAGGGCTATTATCTTTGCCAATTCGATTCCTCTTTCCGTTCGTTATTTGCCGTGAGATCGTCACAGCTACACACGATATATTATATCAGCCCCGACCGTACTTGTCAATGCTTTTCGCACGTTCCCGCCGCTGCGGCGGACGGTGCGCCCGGCGGCGTTATCATTATTCTTATTTCGACGCTTCCGCTTCCCGGAGATACGCTGCGTTCGCTGCTGACAGCCGCCCCGGACTGGCGAACGAGGTCGAGCGCCCGGTCTATGGTGTTGTATAAGAGCCTCAGGTCATGCAGCACGAGCTTTCTGTGCCGACTCCTGCCGCGCCCGCCGCTCTCTGCTTCGCTTGCCGCTCTGTCGGCTTCATCGTTACGGTTTACCGAGATGGCGGTCACCGAGATGTCGTCACAGTCTGCCGATACATCGTCTGCGGATGTGTTGCTGCTCGCTGTATCGTCTGTACTGTCGGCGGTTGATGTGCATTTTGATATTGTTCTGCTGCCGCTTGACGTGCTCTTCAGCAGTATTGCGGTGCCGTTATTCTCGGCTGTGCCGCTCCGACGCGAAACAAGTCCGAGCCTGCGATCTATGTAATCCTCTGTCCGGCTCACGCTGAGTCGATTTTCGATTATATGATCCAGTATCGATGCGCGCAGCTCGCGGTCGCTTATGCGCAGCAGCGCACGGGCATGCCGCTCCGACAGATGTGCCGAGAGAACCGTCTCCCTCTCCTCGGGCGAGAGACGCAGCAGCCGCAGCTTGTTTGCAACATACGACTGGCTTGCAGACAGGTGTGCGGCTATCTGCTCCTGCGTCATTCCGTATAGATCGATGAGCGCCGCTATCGCGCCCGCCTGCTCAAACATGTTCAGCCCCTCGCGCTGTATGTTCTCTATCAGCGCAAGCTCCGCCGAGGTTCGGTCGTCGACATTGATAATTATGCACGGCAGCTGATCCATACCCGCCTGCATTGCCGCTCGGTATCGGCGCTCTCCCGCGATTATCTCATATTTGACGCCCTCCGCCGTCGTAGGCAGTCGGCGCACCGACAGCGGCTGAAGCAGTCCGTATCTTGAGATGCTGTCTGCGAGACTTCCTATGGCATTTTCGTCAAAGCATCTGCGCGGCTGCGCGCGGTTCGGTACCAGCTTGTCCGCCCTTATGCTGAATATTTTGCTCCCGTCGGGCACTGCCGAGGTGCTCCGTCCGGTCTCCGTAAACTCCCTTGTGACCGATAGCATATTTTCCTCTCCCCTTTATCGTTTTTTCGGTGTTCGGGATATGTTTTTTTCGTTTGCCGTGCCGGGCGCGCAGCCCGACACCGCAATGGATCCCCCGCAGATCCTTCCGCAGGGGCTTAAATTATAGCCTAAAGTGCCCGTGGTTTATCGGGAAATATGGGAGCAAATAAAATTTTGTTTTGTAGCAATCGGTCGTGATGTGAAAAACAATGCACACCTGCGGCGAGGCACGGGGAACGCGGGGAGTACGCGGGGAGTACGCGGGGAGTACGCGGCCTTTTGAAAAAGGCCTGGCGAAAACTTTATAAAGGGAGTTCCTTTACGGGCAGATCGACTGAAATGATTACCGATCGAGGGATTTGCATGCCGTTGAAAGGGTAAAGCGTGAAAGGAGCTATGAAAAAACTGTTTTTAAGCAGCCCGCTTTAAATTGTGCAATAAAAGAAAAAGCGGTTAAGCTTCCGATTCCGTAAAATTCGCAGTTTTGTTATCGGGCAGGTTATTTATTGAGTTTGCTTGTATTCACGGCAAATCGGGCTTTAGGTGTGTTATATAAAAAACAGCGCATGTCGAGCTGGCAGCCCGGCATGTGCCGTTTTTGTTGATCATCGTATGATCGTGCGGTATATTTGAGGTTCTGAGTAACAAGGTTATATTATAAAAGGGGGGGAGATTACAGCATCGTGCCCGGGTGATTCTACACAGCGGCATTGCCCTTTCCGGGTCATATACAGCAGCTCAGAGCGGCCTTTTTGCTATCTTGGAGAACTGTCTCGGGTACTGCGTCGGGGTATGACCGCATTTTTCTATGACGAACAGCGGATGGCAGAGGTGCTCCTCTCCGAGTCGGATTATCGTCTCATGCTCTGCGGAGAATGCTCCTCCGAGCTTTTCTATTGCGCTGCCGGAGGCGGCAAGCTCCTCTCTGCCGGACGGACCTTTCATTGCAATAAAGCTCCCGCCTACGCGAACGAGCGGCAGGCACAGCTCACACAGCACCGGCAGCGACGCGACCGCGCGGGAAACGACCGTGTCGAAACCTTCGCGCAGCTCGCCCCCCTCACCGCCGAGCTCCTCGGCTCTTCCGCTTACAGCGCGAAATCCGTCGAGCCCGAGACGGTCTGCGCCCTCAGCGACATATGCTATCTTTTTTGCGGTGCTGTCGAGTGCGGTTATTCGCAGGTCGGGACGGACTATCGCGAGCGGCAGGGCGGGAAAGCCTCCTCCGGTCCCGACGTCGCAAACGGCGCAGCCATGCGGCAGATACGGCGCGACGGCTGCGGAATCGGTGAAGTGCTTTGCTATTATCTCATCAATGCTGCGGATGGCGGTGACGTTCAGCCGACTGCCCTCGTCGAGCATATAGCCGAGCAGTATATAAAAACGCTCCTCCGCCTCCTGCGTGAGCAGCTCTCCGAGCTCTGCCTCGTCAAAGCTCCTCCGCAGCGACGCAAAAAAGCTCTCTCTGTCGGGCAGCGGCGGCAGCTGTCTTATTTTTTCTTCTGTACTCATATGTATCTCCGTTGTCGTGTGTTTGAAAGCGGCGCTTCCGAGAGTGAAATTTGAATATACCTATCCTCCTGTACGCGGTGAGGGCGCATCGCTTTTTGCGTTCCGAATGCCGTATGCGGCTGCTTGTGTGCGGGGAACGCTGCACCTTTCGGCTTGCCGGCGTTTCGTGCGGCACTGCCTGATGAAGGAACGGAAGAATGATGTCGGTCATGCTTCGTCGTTCTCATTCCTGCCGCTGCCTCCGAGCCATACGAGCAGCACGGAAATATCTGCGGGGCTTACGCCCGATATGCGTGATGCTCTGCCGATGCTTTCGGGGCGAAGCCTATCGAGCTTTTCCGCTGCCTCGCGGCGCAGTCCGCGCACCGAGAGATAGTCGATATCCGCAGGCAGCAGCCGACGCTCGTATTTCTTGAAGCGCTTTGCCTCGGCGAGCTGGCGCTTTATGTAGCCCTCGTATTTTATCTCTATCCATGCGCCCTCACGTACCGCGCGCGGAAGGTCCGGTCGGGCGGGGTCGAGCGGCGCGGTCAGGTCATAGTTAAGCTCGGGACGGCGCAGCAGCGCGTCGAGCGGAGCGCCGGAGGCGATAGGTGCACTTCCGAGCGATTCGAGCACGGCGTTGTTTTCTGCGCTCGGGCTGACCGTCGTATGACGCAGCCTCTCTACCTCATCGGCTATCATGCGCTTCTTTTCGGTATAGATGCGGTACTGCTCGTCGCCGACGAGACCGACCCGTCTCCCGATATCGGTCAGGCGCGCATCGGCGTTATCCTGACGCAGCAGCAGCCGATACTCGGAGCGCGAGGTCATTATGCGGTACGGCTCGTGCGTTCCCTTAGTCACAAGGTCGTCTATCAGTGTGCCGATGTAGGACGAATCGCGTGTGAGTATCATAGGCTCCTCGCCCTTTATCTTCAGTGCGGCATTGATGCCCGCGACAAGCCCCTGCGCCGCCGCCTCCTCATAGCCGGAGGAGCCGTTAAACTGCCCTGCGCCGTACAGACCGGATATCGCACGGAACTCAAGCGTCGGCTTGAGCTGCTGCGGGTCGATGCAGTCGTACTGGATAGCATACGCTGAGCGCATTGTCACTGCGTTTTCAAATCCGGGAAGCGAGCGCAGCATCTGCCGCTGCACCTCCTCCGGCATAGAGGAGGAGAAGCCCTGAATGTACATTTCCTCGGTGTCCCTGCCCATCGGCTCTATAAAGAGCTGATGCCTCGGCTTGTCCGCAAAGCGCACCACCTTGTCCTCGATGGACGGGCAGTAGCGCGGTCCGGTGCCGTGTATCCTGCCGCTGTATATCGGCGAGCGGTCGAGATTCTGTCTGATTATCTCGTGTGTCTGCGCGTTTGTGTAAACGATGTGGCAGGACAGCTGATCTGTGCGGTTCAGCTCGTCCTCATCGCTGCGCGACGAGAACGGGACGATGTATTCGTCGCCCTCCTGCACCTCGAGCCGAGAAAGATCTATGCTGTCTCGCGCGACGCGCGGCGGCGTTCCGGTCTTGAAGCGCTGCAGGGTGATCCCCTCGCGCAGCAGTGCCTTTTCAAGCCCCTCGGATGGAAGCATGCCGTCGGGACCCGACGGGTACTGAACCTCGCCGATTATGACCTCGCCGCGCAGATATGTGCCGGTAGATATGACAGCTGCCTTTACCTGCCATTCGGCGCCGAGACGGGTTATTACCGAGCGTACGGTGCCGTCCTCTACGCGAAGGTCTACTATCTCCGCCTGAATAAGGCGCAGTCCGGGCTGATGCTCGAGAGTTTTCTTCATTATTGTGTGGTACAGCGCGCGGTCTGCCTGAATACGCTTTGAGCGGACTGCGGGACCCTTGCTTGAATTCAGCATTCGGCTCTGGAGCGTGACCGCGTCCGCCGCCCTGCCCATCTCACCGCCGAGCGCGTCTATCTCGAAGACCAGATGACCCTTGCCCGTGCCGCCTATCGAGGGATTGCACGGCATGTTGGCAACGCCGTCAAGGTTGATAGTGAACAGTAGGGTGTTAAGTCCGAGCCGCGCGCAGGCGAGCGCCGCCTCTATTCCGGCATGTCCCGCGCCTATTACGGCGACGTCCGCCTCGCCTGCGGGGTATGTGTTTTTTATCTCGTATTTTTCGTTTTTCATATCAGCTGTACGTTTCTTTATATCGGATTTTGCTGCCGGGCAAAAACGGCAAAGAACCGCCGCATATTTGCATATCCGGTGGTTCATGCCTTTTTGCTTTTAGCCGGTTATCGCAGCGGCATCAGTACATGTCTGAGCTTGAGTCGAAGCCCTCGTCCTCCTCGTCGCCGCGCAGCAGATCAAACTCGCGGTCAAGTCCGCTGCCGTCTGTTACGCTGTCCTCCGTGCCGCCGACCTCGAGTCCCTCGACGAGCATCTCCTCGTCCGGCTTTGCTTCCTGTGGAGTTATTCCGTTCTCGGCGGCTGTCTCCGGCTCGGTCTGCTTCACTGCATCGGTATCGGCGCTGCCCGAGATAGAGTCTATCAGGCTGCGGCGGACGGCGCTTTGATAGCCGGCAATGCGCCTGCCTGCCTCGCTGTCGATCGGCTCGGATTCGACGGCACCCTTGCCGTCGGTCTCCTCAGACTCAAATGTCGGATCTTCCGTGATCATATCCGGCTCAAAGGCAGTGTCGGAGGGTGCGGCTATATCCGTACTGTCGATATTCGCCTGCCCGAATGTATCTGCATCAGGCTGCTCGGACGGCGGTGTTATCTCGGTATTGATAATGCTGTCAATAAGCCCGTCCGACGGAAGGTCGGAGGTGTGAGCCTCGATGCTTTCGGTTTCGATATGCCCGGCGCCTTGGTTGTCGGAGAAGTCAATATCTTCGGTAATTGTTTCGGCTTCGATCTTTGCCGATGCGTCGGATGCCGTATCGGTCTCTGACGGCACGCTTTCTTTCACTTCCGCAAAAGCTGTTTTTGCCTGACCGACTTTCTCGGAAACAGCTGATGTAGGATCGGGCACAGAGGCGATGGACGATATCCGATTCTCATTTGAGGGAGCGACGGAGGATGTATCGTCCTTGCTCATCCAATGCGGTATGCCAGACAGCTCCGGCTCGTCGGGGCAGTCGAAGTGTGAGCTTTCGCTCACGGTCGCATCGTCCGTTTCTATGCTCGGCTGTGATGTGCCGACGGTCTCGAAGCGCTGCTCGGCATTTCCGGCGGGAGCGGTATTCTCTTTGTCGGAATATTCGGTACCGAAGGCATCGCCTCCGAGGTCGATATATCCGCCGGTATAGCCGTGCTCGCGAACGCTCTCGGCGCTCTCTTCCTCGGTCATTCCGTGCGCTGCGTATGCGCCCTCGCCGTTGATATCACCTGCATCCTCCATCAGATCTCGCAGATATGCATCCGCCTCTCTGTCCTCACGGACGCGGCGCAGCTCCTTGAGAGCACGCTTTTTTTCATCTATATGCAAAGCCGCCGAAAATTTGATTCCGGCGGGCAGATAGAACATATTTACGGCGATATACACACCGATGCACAGCTCGACGGCCTTGAACGGAAGATGCGTATCGCTGATGCCCCATTTCAGCAGCAGAACCGCCGTCATTGCCGTGTCGAGAGCTATCGCGATGAGCGCGACGGCAGCCATAACTCTGAACAGAGCCGCTCTTTTTGCGCCGACGCGGTAGCGCAGCTCCTGCACGAGGTAGAGCATTATTCCGATAGGTGCGAGCTGACCGAGAATACGGGTCGGGCTGCGCAGCGAAAGATTCATTGTAAAGTAAAGGCGGAGCAGGAGCAGCGCGACCCAGAGGACGGCAAAGCTGCCGAGCACCGCGACTGCGGGCTTCTTATATCCGCCGAATGAGACTACGATGAAGTAGAGCGCGGCGGGAACGGCACAGATGATGAGCGCGGCGGTGACGACATCGACCGGCTTATTAAAGAGCAGAAGCGTGCCGGAGCGGTACATGCCGAGCGCGAAAAATACAGTCGCCGCAGCAAGCGCAAAGCCGCATACAAGTCCGGTGAATACCGACAGCCCTGTGAGCGACGAGGGGCGCTCGTCCGGCTCGGGCGCGCGGCGCTGCGCGATAAAGCCGAATATGACGATTATCGCAGCCGCTGCTGCCGATACAATATACAGCACGGTGGGCAGAACGGTATCGACGGAGAAGAAGCAGAACAGCTCCTCTCCCGTGGAGGCGGTTATGTACGGCTCGAAATATCTGAGCATCAGTACCGCCTCGAGCGAGCCTGCGGCGAGGGCGAACAGCAGTGCTATTACCGACAGCGGGGTGTAGCTCAGCCTTTTTTCGGCGGTGGCGTTTTTATCTTTCATAATATAAATCCTCTCGGAAGAAATGTTTGATTCTGAGGTATGTGAGCTATGTCGGAGCACATGTCGGACAACGCGCCGCGCGTGCATAAGATCACTTGCCTAACGTATATTATATACTGTTTTTGTCCCGATTTCAATATGCAGATGAAAAGATGCGGCGGTTTTTGCAATTTTCGGATGCAGTATTTGCCTGTGCGAATGGAAAGTTCACATTTTGTCAATATATCCTTCGCCGCATAGCGGTATAATATTATCGGAAAAAACATAATGCGACAAGTACACATGCGCTGCGGCACCGCAGTATAGGCTCGGGAGAAAAGATTCCGACGGTATACGCGCACAGCCGCAAGCTCGACCGAAAGGATGCCGCCTATCGGCGGCGAGTAAAGAATATGAAATCGAAAATGCTTATAACGACCCTGCTGCTCGCGCTCTCACTACTTGCACTGCCTTGCGCGGCGGAGGATGAGACCGAGGAGCAGCCCGATCCGCCGCTCACCGGAGAGACACTTATAGTGCACGAGCGCGAGCCCTCGGTAATAAGGCGTGTTCCGCTCGATGAGGTTGAAGAGCCGGTGACTGCGGCAGACGGCGAGAACAGCCCGTCTGCCGATGCGGACGGCGGCGGAGATGCAGTCGACAGCAGCGAAAATGCAGGTACTGCCGCCGACGGCGCTGCCGGTGAAGGCTCGGCGGATGCAGAGACGGCAGAGACCGAGGAAACGCTCGTTACCGAGCTCGGTGCGATAGATCCCGGACCGGAGTCCGACGGACGCGGAGGCGCGGCGGTGCTTGTCGGTGCTGTAATAGCTGCGGCAGCTGCTGTCGGAGCGATTGTTGTGTTCAGACGCGGAGGAGCGCTTGACCGCAAGACCGCAGCGGACGTTGAGGCTGACGGTGAGATCGACGGAGACGGCTATGCGGATGACGCGGCTGCTTCCGAGACCGATGATTCGCATACCGTGGATGACGGCAGCGACGGCGTGACCTATCCTGAGGATAAGACGGACTGCGTAGAAAATAACGGTGCGGAGACAGCCGACAACGGTAAGACCGATCACGAGAGCGAATCCGACGACGGCTCATCCGGCGGTACGGCTTCGGCTGAGGATCCCGACTGCGCTGCGGAGAATAGGACATGAGGATAGAACAGGTCGGATCGGATATCGAGCTGCGAGGAGTAGAGAACTACCGTATAGCGCAGATATTCGACTGCGGGCAAACCTTTCGATTTGATCCGGCAGTGCACGAGGACGGCTCGGTCACTGTCGGCGGCATTGCGCTCGGACGGGTGCTCGAGCTTGAACAGCGCGGGGATAATGTGACTATTCGGAATATGAGCGTGGACGAGCTTGACGCATCGTTTCGCAGATATCTTGCGCTCGACGATGATTATGATGCTATTCGCCGAGAGCTTGTCGAAGGTCACGGGTATGACCGCATCATGGAGGCGGCAATGAGCTGTGGCTCGGGAATACGTATATTGCATCAGGAGCCGTGGGAGGCACTCTGCTCGTTTATCGTTTCGCAGAATAATAATATCCCGAGAATAAAGGGGATAATATCGAGAATGTGCGAGCGCTTCGGCGGGAGCATTGACGGCGTGAACTATGCTTTTCCCACCGCGCAGAGCCTCGCGCGGGCGGGAGTGGATGCGGTCTTTGCCTGCGGCACCGGCTTTCGGGCAAAGTACATAATCGACGCTGCCGAGCGGGTCGCAGACGGCGATATCGACCTCGACGTGATAGCCGAGCTGCCGACGGCAGAGGCTGCGGAGCAGCTGATGCGTATTAAGGGCGTGGGGCCGAAGGTTGCCGCGTGCGCACTGCTGTTCGGCTTCGGAAAGACAGATGCTTTTCCGATAGATGTGTGGGTCAAGCGCGTGCTTGCTAAATATTATCCGCCGGATTTCGATCCGTCGGTTTTCGGCAGATACGCGGGACTTGCTCAGCAGTATCTTTTCTATTACGAGCGCTACGGCGGCTCGGGGGACGAGAGGGACGAGAGGAACGCGGCCTTTTGAAAAAGGCCTGGCGAAAACTTTGATAAAGGGAGTCTTTCTCGGGCAGAGCAGCGGGACGATTGCGAGGTAAAGGTTTCTCCCGTAGATGCGCACGGACCGAGGCTCGGACAGTTTAAGAGTTTCGCTGCGCCGTTGTGCACCGACTGAGGCAGTAAGCAGCAGAAAAGTTTTCGCCCTCCTTTTTCAAATAGGAGGCGCATAAAGGCATTGCCTTTATGCGTGAGTTTGGAGCTTACGCTCCAAACATCACGGGGTTCGGGGCAACGCCTCGAAAATCGGCGTTTCTTTTGGAGCTTTGGAACAACGCCCCGCGTTGTTCGCTGCGCATTACTCGCTCAAAGAAAAGCGGCTTAAGCTCTGATTTACCTGAATTCGTAGTGATAACACGTAATGATACACTAAAAATTTAGATGTAAATTGAGCTGACAATGTTATCAAAGCAGTGGGCGTGAAGGCCTCCCCTGTGTAAGGGGGTAGGTGCTCATTGAGCCGCATAGCGGCTCAATCGACGGAGGGGCTGTTGGGAACTGAGGAAGCTTTAATCAATCTTGATTCGTGACAAGTTTTCTGCCACATTGAGAACAGCAAAACACATCAAATTTAATATTTTATATGGCAGAAAAGTTGTCACGAATTCGGAATTTGATAGCAGACTTTTAAGATTCCAACAGCCCCTCCACCGCCTACGGCGGTCCCCCTCCCCTTACACAGGGGAGGCTTTCACGCGCCGATATTTCGGTATGTATTATTAGCTTAATTCTTATACACCTGAGTACAACTAAACTTTAGCTAATAACACTGCCATTGCACAAGTGCAATTTTACAGTCTTGCGCGGCAAAGAAAAACTTCATGTTGGAATTGTCAAGATGGAATTGTCAAGGAATGTGCAGTCGAAAAAGCCCCTCAGTTTTAAAGTTTTGAAAAGGGGGTGTACCCGCACCCCGTTCCGAATAATGCTTCGCGGCTTGTTTTCTGAGCATCTGCATGCTTTTATCCCTATTTTAAAGTTTTAAAAAGGGGGGTGCGGGGGGAAAACTTTTTCAAAAGTTTTCTCCCGAATCTTCGCGTCCCCGCGTCAGCTCCAGTACTGACGGTCGAGGGTGCGGAAATGTATTGCTTCTGCGATGTGATTTGCGTCGATATCGTCGGAGCCTGCCATATCGGCGATAGTGCGTGCGACGCGCAGAATACGGTCGTGACCTCTGCCGGATAGCTGCAGGCGCTCATATGCAGAGGCGAGCAGCTTGTCCGCGTCGGCGGTCATGGTACAGTAGCGGCGTATCTGAGGCGCGGTCATATCGGCGTTTTTGGCAAAGGCGAAATGCAGCCCGTCGCCGATCTGTTCGTCGACCCGTGCGCAGCGCTGAGCCATGAAGAGTCTTGCCGCCTCGACTCTGCGGCGGATATCTGCAGAGCATTCGCTCGGCTTTTTCGAGCTGAGCTGCTCGTAGCTGAGCGAGGGGACCTCTATCTGCAGGTCGATGCGATCGAGCAGCGGTCCGCTTATTTTAGAGAGATATTTTTTCCTGTCCTGCTCGGAGCAGGTGCACTGCTTGGTACGGTGACCGTAGTAGCCGCATTTGCACGGGTTCATTGCGCACACGAGCATAAACCGCGACGGAAACGTATATCTGCCGGACGCGCGGCTGATGGTTATCTCGCCGTCCTCGAGCGGCTGACGCAGCGTCTCTGTCACCGTTTTATTAAATTCCGGCAGCTCGTCGAGAAACAGCACGCCGCCGTGCGAAAAGCTGACCTCACCGGGCATGGGGCTTGTCCCGCCGCCTGCGAGCGCCGCCGCCGACATAGTATGATGCGGAGCGCGGAACGGGCGCCGGTCGATAATGCCGCGGTCGGGCGGGAGCAGTCCCGCGACCGAATAGATCTTGGAGGTGACGAGCGCCTCCTCAAATGTCATGGCTGGCAGAATGGTCGGAATACGCTTTGCGAGCATGCTTTTTCCGGTGCCGGGAGGTCCGATGAGCAGCAGATTATGACCGCCGGAGACGGCGACCTCTATCGCGCGTTTTGCGAATTCCTGACCGAGCACATCCGCAAAATCAGGGGTGCCGGGCACACGCTCATCACCTGCCGGGTGAAACGGGCGCGGCTCTGCGGGCTTTATTTCCGCCTCACCTCCGAAATGCGCGACAAGCGTCCGCAGATCGTGGCACGGATAGACGGTCATTCCGTCGACAACGCTCGCCTCGGCGGCATTGCCATCGGGCACAAATACGCTGTGCAGTCCCGCATCGCGTGCGGCAATGACCCTCGGCAGCACCCCGCTGACCGCGCGGACCTCACCGCCGAGCGACAGCTCTCCGAGAAAGAGGCTGTCCTTCAGCACCGGCGCGTCCGGAATAACGCCGCCGGCACAGAGCAGCGAGACACAGAGCGGCAGGTCGTAGCCCGAGCCCTCCTTTTTCTTGTCGGCGGGGGCCATGTTGATGACTACCTCGCCGTCCGGGAACTCGTACCCGCTCTGCCGCAGCGCGCTTCGTATGCGATCCTTGGATTCCTTCACCGATGCGTCCGGCAGTCCGACGATATCGAAAACGGGCATTCGCTTCATGGTCGAGCACTCGATGGTGATTATCATCCCGTCTATACCGCACAGCCCCGCAGTGTATATCCTTGATAGCATTGAACCGTCCTCCCCCACGCCGCACGGTCGGCGGCGGATGTTTGTTGAATTTAGGTAGCAGTGATACTGCATTAAGTGTAACACATTTTACCTGAAAATTCAACCGTCCCGGGAGTTTTCCGATGCAAAATCAACCGCTTTTGTCGACCTGCTGCAAGAAGACAGCACCGTCTATGCCGTTCATCGGAGCAATAACGATATTTCAGCCGTCGATGTAACCGCCGCATCTCAATTACCGCCCGCCGCCTCCGGGATCATCTCCCTCCGAGGAGCAGCAGCGCGATAATGGCTATCAGCAGATCGTCCCCGCGCCTGCCCTCGCTGCGCGCCGACATGAGTGTGACGAGCAGGAATATCAGCAGAATATCGTCGCTCGGCGGCAACGCTCCGAGCAGAGCGCCGAGGTCGGGCAGCGACTGCTGTGCGGACGGATCGCCGTGCCGTACCGGACGAGGAGCTTCGCCTCCGGTCGGTCTGCCGCCGCGCCCGAGCACATCGGGGTAGCTGCGCGGAGGATAGTCGCCTTCGGGTCTGCCGCCGACGTGCATTACGGTTCTTGCGGAGGCAGTGCCGACAGGACGAATATCCCTCGGCTGCGCTCCCGCAGCACGCATATTCGGCTGAGCCGTACCCGCATAGCCTCCCGCATGCTGTGCGCCCATCTGCCGTTCCGGCTGTACGCCGCGGCGCATACCCTGCATTGCAGACCGCCCCGCCGCGACACCGACGGCAGCGCCGTCCGGAATGCCCCGTCCCACCGAATTCATTCCGTTTGTTCCTACCGGATGCGCCGAATCGGCTCTGACGGTGCGCACCCCGCCTATGTTCTGCTGTGCAGAGCCGATATCTGTTCCCGCGCCGGAGCCTGCGCGCCGAGCCTCCTCGTCCCGCACCATGCCCTGAGGCCTCGAGCTATCCTGCGCATCCCGCAGGGCGCGTGAGTAGACGGTGCCGCCGTAGTTGTAGGGCGGGATTATTCCTCTGCCGCGCCCGTTTGCCGTGTTTCTGCTGTACACGCCGCCACCTCCATTACAGCTTTCCTATCAGTTTTCCTATGTCGCCGAGCCTCGCGAGCCGCATCAGCCGCAGAACGGTGTCGAGCATGGAGCTGCGGCTGTCGCTCAGATACGGGCGCAGCGCGATAAGCAGCCGCTCTCGGTCCGCGCTGCTCTGCTTGTCGCCGAGAAGCGCCGACAGCCCGCCGGCAGGAATGCCGCCCGACGAATTACCTCCTGCCCGCGCGATCCCGCCTGCCGACGCAAGCACGGCGGGCAGACCGCCGATCCCGTGTATGTTATCGGGGCTCGCGCTCCGTGCGTCGGACGCATTTATCGCACCGTTCGAGGCAAGGCTCGAACCGGTTACGGCGCTGTCCGAGCCGCTCGATACACTCGGGGCATTCCGATCGTTCGAGTCGTTTGAGCCGGTCTCACCGCTCGCCCCGAATGCCGAGCCGAGTCCCATAGCCTTTGCTACCTGCATGACTCCCTCCATCGCCTCGGGATTTCCGAGTATGTCGCCTATCATGCTGCCGTAATCGGGCGCTTCACCTGCCACTGCCGCCACCTCCCTCGAGCAGCTGCTTGACCTGCTCAATCAGCTCGGGCTTTACGCCCGACACGATGCGTGAGATCTCCTCCGCTGACAGCGAGCCGAGCTTCTTCTTTATCATTCCGGTCTTGCCGCTCAGCGCCTTTGCCTGCGCCGGAGCTATTCGTCCGATTATCTCGGCGAGTGTCTGCTCGTCGACCGAGCGCAGCCGCTCCGCCGTCTCGCGGTCGATGCTGTATCCCATCTTGGTTTCCCCCTTTGCGGTATTGCTTTTTCTTGCCTTAATATTCTATGCAGTACCGATGCAAACGGTGCAAGGAGGTGCGCGGGAGGACGCGGCCTTTTGAAAAAGGCCTGGCGAAAACTTTATAATAGGGAGTCTTTCT
>ERZ827496.1645-NODE-1645-length-25332-cov-62.965423_pt1 | contig 25332 bp, 29 predicted proteins | sample MGYA00519769_ERZ827496 | MGnify/ENA primary metagenome ERZ827496 (study PRJEB31778, sample SAMEA3449327) | human gut metagenome | biome: human gut; feature: human-associated habitat; material: faeces | place: United Kingdom | collected 2010/2012 ...
TATATTTCAATAATTTCAAAGAACTATTTATCCACTTTTACGGGACAGTAGTGATGTAAACCATTAAATAATAAAGATTTAATAAGCACACGTAAAAATGTAGTGCGCATTACAATCATACTATTTATAGTAAATACTAAAAGTAGTACAGCATTAAAAAAAGCCAGCCTAACGAAAGACTTATGAAAGATATTTGCTACATTGCAAAAGTCAAACTTAAAAAGGAGAAAACATGATACCTGATTTTAATGATTTTCATATAGCCATAGGCTTTACTGTTGGCTATGGTACCCCAGTATCAGTAGAGAAACTTATCACATATATCATCGAGAACTTTGATATAGAATACGAATCAGAGGCTATAAGAACAGACCAGGAACGTACACGTGTCTATGAATGTATCATCAGGCACATGCTTGAAATAATGGCAGCAATAAAAGAAGTTGAAATATCACCGGACGGCAAATATGTGACGATGAATAAAAAGGGAGCAAAGAATATTGAGAACCATGATGAAGAAATAGGCAAGCGTCTGCAAATCATCTTCAGGAAAAACGCACACAAGCGCCCAGCAGAAGAATAGGATAAAGCAAGAATAACAATGATATATTATTCTAAATATCTGATTATAAACTGATACTATTATTAGTAATTTAGTATATACTACTTTTAGTATTTTAGTGCAAATAAGTCAGGACAGATTTACACATCTGTCCCCGTCCCAACATGACATAAGTCAGCGCAGCCGACCTGTGCCGTGTTGGGATAAAATGGGTGAGCGATTAGGGCTGCATCTGTATAATATACCTTTGGTACATGGAGCAGATGCAGCCCGGATGTTTCCTTTGTGCCGTAATCACGCAGCCACTTGTGGCCGCAAGGATTTCAGCACAAAACGAAACATACCTTAGATGGGGTGGGTGGGGAAGAACCGCGTTAGGGATTGCAGGGGAAAGCCCACAGCCCTGCGAGGACTTGCAGCGGAAAGCCCGACCTGAAGGGGAACGCCCAAAATATAAAAAAAACATATATACCGTATATATCATATATATTTTATATATTTGCACAAAAGACGGAACAATGGAAGCAACAGTAACATACAAGAAAAAGATTATCGACCTGAAGGAGGACACTTTCAAGGCTCTTTCGGTGATGGCTGCACGCCAGGGCACGAATCTGAAGAAACTGATAGAAAACCTGCTCGACAAGACAGCCGAAGAGTACGATGAGAGCGAATCCTACCGCTATATGTCCGAGAATTACCCGGACGGAAAGGTCAAGCTGGAGAAGAACGAACGCAAGGAATTTATGGACTGGCTGGGAGTGGTTGAGAAATGAGGGTTGAGTTTTCAAAGGAGTTTGAAAAGGCAGTCCGCAAACTCTCCGGCAAAATGCTGGATTCAGTGCGTCAGGCAGTACAGGAAGTTATCAATGCCGGAAACATCGAGGAACTGACGGACTGCAAGAAACTGGTGGATTACGAATTTATCTACCGTCTGAGAATAGGCAGTTACCGTGCCTTCTTCAGCTATCATGTACAGATAGTGGATGACTGTGTAATGTTTCTCTATCTGGTACCCAGAGGACAGGCATACGACAAGAAGATGGAAAAGAACCTGCAAAGGAAAGATATGTAACAAATCTTTTGTAACTTTGCAAGCGTAAGACCCTGCTGTCCCTGCTCACAAGAGCAAACTTCAGGGTTATTGTTTTTTATAGAAGTAAACGTAATTAAATAAAAGGGCAGTCTGGCTTCAGATTGTCCTTCTTTTTTTGTCTGATAATCAATAAATACTACTTTTAGTATTTACTATTTTTAGTATATTAGTACAAATAAGTCAGGACAGATTTACACATCTGGAATAAGTCCTCATGCGGCATAAACCAGCACACCTGACTTGTGTCGTATGGGGAAATACAAGAAGAAAAGTAAAGATCTATTAGAGGAATAAGAAATCTTTATCCAATATAAAGATTCAACATCAAGCTCAGATTAGCCTGTTTACCGTCATGAGGAGCATTAAAAATGATCTTGTCCTCACGAGCCAACCAACCAATTGCTCCAGCAAGCTGCCGTTCATCCAGACCAGTTGCTTTCATTACTTCTTCAAACGTCATTTCACGATTTTCCTTACTTAAGAGTCGCCATACTATACCGGCCCACTCACCTATTTTATTTGTATCCATAATTAAAAACAAATCTATATTATACTTCAATTTTTAGAATAATCACTCAAATGTAAGAAACTATTTTGAAAAAAGAGTATAAATAATTTCTTTATTTATAGTCAAAAAGGTATTTATATATCAATTTATTACAAGGAATCATCCCAACACAGCATAAGTCAGCGCAGCCGACTTGTGCCGTGTTGGGATAAAATGGGTGAGCGATTAGGGCTGCATCTGTATAATATACCTTTGGTACATGGAGCAGATGCAGCCCGGATGTTTCCTTTGTGCCGTAATCACGCAGCCACTTGTGGCCGCAAGGATTTCAGCACAAAACGAAACATACCTTAGATGGGGTGGGTGGGGAAGAACCGCGTTAGGGATTGCAGGGGAAAGCCCACAGCCCTGCGAGGACTTGGAACGAAAAGCCCGACCTGTAAGGGAACGCCCAAAGTATAAAAAGATAAAACGAAACAATATAAATAGCGCTGAATAATAAGTACATACCACAATAATACTAAAATACTACAATTAGTGTTTACTAAAAGTAGTAAACACTAATTGTAGGCGGCACGGGATAAAGCAACAGGGCGAGCGGAACGAAAAACAGCGGAGTGGAGAAATTCGCTCAGGTTGCCGCTTGCGGCTGCCTTCAAGCGGGTTTCCTCTCCGTTTCGTTCCTTTCCGGTGTTTGCCTGCGGCTTGTCCGCTGGTGTACACTGGAAATCGCCCTACCGCTTTAAATGGGTGGGTGGGAGTGCCGCCCACTGCGTGTACGCAAAAGCAAAAACAAGGCTTTGCCTTACCGCTTTAAAAAGCGTTTTTTGGTTCTTTTTGGGGTACCTGCCAAAAAGAACACCCTTTTATTATTGTGTCGATATGAAAACAGATGTTATCGGGGGAAATGTTTCATCCCCCGAAATAAATACTATATTTTGCCATCGTCGGCAAAGCTGTAATAATCGTTACCAGCTATTATAACATGGTCAAGAAACCGTAAATTCATCATCTTTGCACCTGTCGCAACTGCCTGTGTCAGTCGGTCGTCATCTCTGCTCGGCTGCTTGTTGCCGCTTGGGTGGTTATGGCAAAGAATGATGTTAACGGCTCGGCTCAGAAGTGCTTCGCGAAGAATTACCCTTATATCCACTTGTGTGGCTGAATATCCGCCACACGAAACACGAAATCTTTTTATAACTCGTGATGCCTGGTTCAGGAATACCGCCCAACATTCCTCTGTCGCAATATCACCCAAATAAGGGTACATGAGTTTATAAATATCTTGGCTGCACATTATCTTTTGCGGTTCTGCTGCGTTTTCTCTCAGTCTTTTATAAAGTTCTACCGCTGCCATCGCAAGCCTGCGTTTTGCCGGTGTCATTTGTGAAATGACATCAGAAAAAGATGATGTGTTAGGATAGCCGAAAAGGTCTTCCGCTGCCTTTTGGCTGAAATCATTCTTTTTTGTCAGCATATAAACCAGCTCTTCATTTTCCATCACTCGGAAATCTTCGTTAACTTCAAATTGTGTCTTCATATCTGCTTATTTTAAAAGTGTTCTACCTAAAAAAAATCCTCCCAAAACAGAAGCTCCGAAAGCCTCCAAAGCGCACGCAAAGCGGGCATAGGAAAAGCCTCTTGTTATCATATCGTCAAAAATCAAGACTTGTGTACCCTTGAAGAATGCTTCCTCAAAATTGATGACTTGTGCGTTTTTCAAGGTTTTTGTACCGTTGTACTCGTGAACTGCCAGCCTTTCACCTTCTACGCTGATATGGTAAAAAGCGTTTATCGTACCAGCCAGTCGGCAGACTTCATCGGAAAAGTCTTTGTACCGTTTCACGTTCTTTTCGTTGCTTGAAGCCGGAACACAACAGAAGACTATTTTTTCAGTCATGCGTCCGAAAGTTTCCCTTATCTTCCGTGCTACGATTTCAGCTACTTGCAGACTGCGTTTTCCGTTCTTGAAGTCCCAAATAAGTCTGCGGATTTGCCACTCTCTCGGATTTGCTTCGTACTTCATGGGCAGATAGTCGAAAAAAGAAAACATCAGCTTAGACCACTGCTTTTTGTACTTCGGGTTTACGTTCATTGCTGCCATACGCTCTATGTTTTAAGGGTTATTACTCGCTAACATCGCTTGTCGCCCCAATCAAATTTTTTCCCTTTGCTGATTGAGAACATTGGATTTTATTGCCAGCGGAAAGAGTGAATAGCAAGCCTGAAAAAATGGTAAATACTACCTGTAAGGTGGAGATTTGGCGTTTTTTGCGGGCTTGTTTTCACTCCCGCCTACCTTTGCCAATGTTTCAATCAGTTAAGGGAAAATAGAATACCGCTCTCCCTGCCCGAAGGGTAGGGGTTATGCGTTAGGGATTGCAGAGTAAAGCCCACAGCAAAGCGAGGACTTGGAACGGAAAGCCCGACCTGAAGGGGAACGCCCTAACAGAAAATCAAGAGATTATAATTAGTATTGGAAAAACAACCATTAATAAAAACAGGAATCAGATGAAAATAAAAGATTAAAAATCATAACAGAAAGCAGGAGTCTAAAACAGTCTAATATTGAATAAGAAAAATAATGAAAGACAAAAGTTTGAATTATACAATATGAAGATAAAAGTTCAAAAAATAAAAAAGGATGTATCATGACGATACATCCTAAAAGAAACACCACCACCACGTTTGGCAATACAAGTTTTCGTAAATATAAAAAGAGAAAAGATAAAAACAAAAAAAATGGGAAGGGAATATAAAATAAAGAGAAAAGGAAAAATTTGAGTCACAATAAAAATTATGTATGATAAATCTAAGTACATGACAAAAATTTGAATACATCAAATTTCGGGACATAAATTGGTCGAAAAAGCACGTTGGAGATTTCCTCCAAGCCGTACTTTACTAAAGATTTGGCTTTACGTCCATGTTTCAATGTCTTTATAGGCTTTACGTTTTCATCTTTATGTTCCCCAACGAGATACGCCCATACAAGAGCAATACAAACCATTGCCAGAAGTCTTGCAATCCGCTCTGTGTCGCGCAAATGCGTGTCTTCGATATTGAATCCGGAGGATTTCATAGCCCGGAATGCGGTCTCGATCTCCCATCGCCTTTTATAAGTGTCTACACCCTTTTCCGGGCGGTTGAAGCAGATGAGGATCTGAAGTTCAGGCACACCGTCGGAGTTCTTGATTCGGCTTCCGGCAAGATAAACGTACTCACCTTTGTGCAGGAAAAGCTTGTAATAAAATCTTTCCTGCCCCACTTTCAGGGAATTGAAGAGCCACCATGCACGGATTCTTTCCCCTGTGGAAGGCTTGACAAGCCAGAAATTCTGCCGGATCCGGATATAATATCGTATATGATTGCGGTTGAGCCAACCGATCCAATCCTTGCCGACAAACTCCCGGTCGGCAACAAGAGAGTCGATGTATTCGGAGCCGAACAGTCGGACAAATCGTTCAACGATTGCCTTGCGTTCCTTCCAATTGGAGTTCCCTTTCTTAGGCAGAAGGCTGAACATCAATGGGAATGCAATCCCCTTGTATGCCACGCCGAGCATGAGGATGTTGATGTTGAAATCACCGAACTTCCAGTTTGTACGGTCCATGCTCAGCACCAGCCCTGTCTTGACGGGAAGCAGAGAGTATATCATCTGCGCCACAAGGTCAAAGTTGAGGGCGTACTTGGCTATGAATCTTTGAATGCGGCGAAGGTTGGAGTCCCTTTCAACAGAGGTTGGCATTGCCGCCGCGAGTTTATGGAGGCTTACGGTCTGTACTACACACAGGGCATGGAGCATGAAAGCCATAAACTTTATGCGGGCCAGATTCATCGATTTCCCAAAATGTTCTTGCATAATCGGAAGGATTTGGTTAACTTTGCCCAAGTCCTTAAAGTCAGTTGTCTTCATACGAAAAAGCGGGCAAACTTTTCTTTAAAGATACTGATTCTTAGGGACTTTTGCAAGTATAAACACCTAATAATTAGGCATATAACAACATAATTTATATTTTGTCATCTACTAAAACAAATAAGATAAAGTACCATATTGCCAATATGGATTGTCCGTGCGAGGAAAGACTCGTGCGGATGAAATTATCGGAGGTAGAGGGAATCAGGCTTCTCTCATTCGACCTTAACGAACGGACACTTACAGTGACCTGTGAAATACCTGCGACTGAGATTACTCCAACGCTTGAGTCACTCAATTTAGGTACGCATCTATTGTCGGAAGAAACTATCGACGACGATGTCAAGACTGATACAGAAGAAGATAAGACGCAAAGGAAAATTCTGATACAGGTGTTGGTAATCAATGCTGTTTTCTTTGTACTTGAGACGGTGTTCGGTTATATCGCCGACTCTATGGGACTCGTTGCAGACGGTCTTGACATGCTGGCTGATGCATTGGTCTACGGCATGAGCCTTGCGGTTGTAGGTGCCACTGTGCGCAGAAAAAAGCGCGTGGCTATGTGGTGTGGAATCATCCAGCTAACACTTGCGGTTATTGGCCTGTGGGAAGTGCTGAGGCGTTTCCTTGGCATGGAGGAAATGCCTCATTATATTGTAATGATATCCGTTTCGGGAGCCGCACTTATTGCAAATGCCTTGTGCCTTTGGCTGCTGCAACGTTCACACAGCATAGATGCCCATATGAAGGCAAGCGTCATCTTCTCAGCAAACGATGTAATCATAAACCTGGGTGTGATAGCAGCCGCTCTGATGGTGCATTTTATTGGCAGTGGCATCCCCGATCTTGTAGTAGGTCTTATAATATTCTGCATCGTAATTTCAGGTGCGTTAAGGATTCTGAAACTTTCAAAATAGATTACAGTATACAAAACTTAAAAAGAGGTATTCCATACACCTTCAATTGCGGTCTTGCCAGTCTGCCGTAATGACGAAGAGAATACTGTATATAAACACGAGACAGCGATATGCCATGTTCTTTAGGCATATCGCTGTCTTGTCCTAACGATATGATGTGTCCACGTTATCACATCACTAATCAAATTTTGATAATCACACCAAAATTAGCCACGAATCCGTCGAGAGGTGCATAAATATCACGGAAAACGGGATTTGTGACGCTGCCGGTATAGATGGTGTCAAATCTTGTCTGGCGGCGGTCGGTGAAGTTCTCAAAGTTTGCATACACTGAGAATTTCTCCCAAATTTTCTGTACCATAAGGCCCATTGTCACATATCCTTTGCCATACATTCCATCGGTGAGTCGCTGACGGCTGGTATAGTAAAGTTCGTAGCCTATACGCCATGAATCCTCAACCTCATACATAAGCACTGAATTGAGACGGTGTTTAGGCGTCAGCGTCTTATCGTAGGTGTGACCGTCCTCTCTTACACGGGCATGGTTGAATGTATACCCGAGAAACAGGCTGAAGTCTGAATACTTGACTTTCAGATTTGTCTCTGCGCCAAGGCTGCGCATGTTTCCGTGGATATTGAAGAACTGGTAAAGCCCGTTGTGCAGGGGTCTCAGTTCAAGCGGGTGTCTCAGATAAGTGAAGAAGAAGAGCTGGTTAGCTGTGAAAATGACTCTGCCGTCCGCGATGCTTGTGCGGTAATTCACATCGGCCTGAGCCCCATAGCTTCGCTCTATGCTATTGACATCTTTGTCCACAGGGAGAATGTTTGCGAATTGAAGACGTTCGCTTTCCTCAGAGAATATTGTGGGTGGCTTATAGCCGAATCCTCCACCAATACGGGTCGAGAATTTGTCTGACAGTTTGAAAAGTGCCGATATGCGTGGAAGGACTATAAATCCATAGTCTTTGACATAATCGCCACGGAGTCCGGCTTCAAGAATCACCCGGTCAGATACGTTTGTGGTGTTGTTCACAAATATGCCATAGGTGTCGAGTGAATAGTCTCGGTCAAGATTGTTTGTGATTCTCTTTTCGTTGAACCGTTCGGTCCATACATTACCACCGACAATCCATTCAGAGATTTCTCCCGAATTAACGTATGAGATTTCACTGAATGTTGACCACTGGTCTCCATTAAAATTATATGTAGGAATGGTGATGTCTCGTTTGTAGAGTGTCGCGCTGTTCTTTACGTTAAGGCTGCTCTGATCATCAAATCTGTGCTTGAATGAGATTCGCGAGGAATAACGCTGTGATTTGTTCCGCTCAAAATATGGATGTTCCTCTGAATATCCGTGGCGTATGTATTCCATATCGCCTCCAAGACGGCTCTCGACCATTGACTCCAGTCCTATATTAAGGTTGGTGCTCTCTGTAAAGTACAGGAAAAGAGTGGGATTTACAGTAAACCTATCAAATTGAGGTATGGCAGTGAATCCCACATGCGAGGGATCATAAGCCCAGTTCCGATTGTAGGATGCGAAGACTGTGGTGCCGACTTTGCCAAAACGCTGTCCGAAGAAAGTGTTGACATCCAGCCCTTTTGCTGTTGTCCCGTTAAGCTGTATCTGAAAATCACGCTTTTCTGTGGGGGTCTTGGTTACAAGATTGACAAGACCTGCGATGGCGCCACCGCCATAGAGGGTACTTGAAGATCCTTTTATAATCTCGACCTGTCTCAGGTCAAGGGGCGGAGTCTGTAACATTCCGAGACCGGCAGCAGCTCCGGAAAAAACGGGAAAACCGTCACGGAGAATTTGGGTGTATTTACCGTCAAGACCCTGTATTTTTATCATGGCGTTGCCGGAGATGGCCGAAGTCTGCTGTGTCTGTATGCCAGTGCTTTCGCTGAGCAGCATTCTTATATCACCGGGCTTCATGACATTTTTTTCTTCAAGTTCCTCTGAACCGATAAATTCCACACGCGTCGGAATATCCCTGAAAGTGCGGGTGCCTCGGGTTGCAGAGATAACAACCTCTTCCAGCTCGTTGTCTTCGCCCTCTTCAAGTGTAATTGTTACATAGGGTTCGCCATCAGACAAAGGAAACACATAACTCTTTTCCTCTGTCTCATATCCAAGATAGCTGAACCTGATGGTTTGTGGACCATCGGGGATACCTGTGATTTCCACGAAACCGTCCTTGTCGGCTACATTTCCCAGTTGTGTCCCCTCCACAGTTGCGGACGCTCCTATTAGCGGTTCGCCGCTGTCTCCGTCTATGATTTTTGCCTTAAATGTGTTAAGCGCGGCTGCTGTCTGTGACAGAGATATTATCCATAAGAATATTAGTATTATAAAATGTCTCATTAAATTGTGTCCTTAATTATTGATGATGATTGAATAATAGATGCCGACGCCGATGAAGAGAATGGCCACGATGCGGTTGAACTGTTCTTCACTACAGCCTTGACAAGCGAAGCAAACTTCTGGTTGCAAGCGCATGCGCTTACCAACACTTTGATCTGTTTCATAATTTTTGTGCCTCCTCTTAACTCTCCCCGAGGGATGAGAACCGTAACAAGGCTTGGGTTGTATTATTAATAATATTTACAATTCGCAAAACAACGAACGTATAAGTTTTAAGAAAACCCTCGAAACTAATGACGAGGGTACAATTGGATTAAAGAGTGTGTTTGAGGATAAAGTGATTTACTTGCAGCAATCCTCCTTCTTCTCGCACAATTCCATGTTAAAGAACTCAGAGAAGAGCTGCTGAGCATACGCCCAGTTCTCACGGTTCATGCAATACTTCACTTTAGGCGTTTCAATCTCACCCTGTATTAATCCTGCATCCTTCAATGCTGACAAATGCTGACTTACAGTAATGATAAATAATAACTATTTTTAAAACCAAAAAGGAATGTAAGCAATTATCAATAGAAAATAAAATGAATAAAATCAATATACCAAAATCATATTCTGGTTCATATAATTGGTATTATGAGCAAGATACATTAAGATTCGCATTTAACAAGATAGAATTTAGTTTTATAGCTATAGCAAAACATTGGAAGCATGTAAATAGTGAAGGATGGGAAATATATGAAAATCAATACCATTTACATTGTACTATAACATTTGAAAAAAAACATGATGAACTTAAAGAAATAGCTGATATATGTTTAAGACTTCGATATACAAATATGTGGAGAGATGCAGATATAGAAGAGTTCATGTCAAATTATGCAAATATTACAGTAAGTTCATCTTATGAAGAAGAAGTCATGATAGATTGTTATTAGTACCTGAAATGAAAATAAATATTCAAGCCTGCAAAGGAATTTATAAAGGAAGTGAGTAAACAGAAGGAATAAAAAAAGCCTCCGGCGGGGTGACTGCCGGGGGCTTCGTGCATCTGCATGTTATATGTCAGACAGTAGCGTATTTATCAAGTTCTTTTATCCGCTTGACGATAAGGTCTAAGCGTTTTTTGGTAAGAGGGGTGAGTGTGTCCGGATTCTTGCCATCGAAGTCATCACCATAGATAAGTGCGTCCACTCCTATACCGTGATTGTAGTTTTCACGGATGCAGTTACGGAGTGTCCAGAGATTATCGAGATTCACCCAGTCGGCTGTGCGGTTTTTGATTTTACGGAACAGCACAATGGCCGAGCGCAGATAGTGTCCTACATGGTCGTAATCATGAAAAACACGTTCGCCCAGGTAATATATATCTATGTCCTGGTTCTCTTCATCCTCGACCACCTGGCAGAGGAAGAACGGGATATTCTTCAGGTTATCCCAATCAATGTAATCAGTAGGTTTCATAATATATAAGGTTTAATTAAAGCCATAATCAGAAGAGAAAAAGTCAAGGTATTTAGGATTCTGACCTGTAAGATGTTCAGACAGAACCTTACCTTCAGCCAGGCACTCCTGCAACAGGCGGAACAGTACAATCTTCAGGTTTTCACCTTTTTTGTGATAGAAGATATAGTTGACAGACCACACGCCATCATAATAAGTTATGTCAAACTTATTAGGCTTCAGTTCGACCAGTCCGTCAATGAACGCCATCAGTTCATCTACCTGCCAGTCATAAAGGGCTGTAAGAACCTTTGCAATATCATCGTTGCCGGTAACTGCATCCCATCTGTCCTCCAGAGCCAGCCGGATAAGGCTTTTCTCTCTGCTGTCCGTCTCTATGATATGGGAGGCAACAAAACAGCCGCCAAGACCTGAGACAGCATCAGGATGGGTATATGTAACGGTGACAAAAGTAGTACCCATCACATTCTCTATTTTATCAATAACAGCCTTTTTATCTTTGCCCAAGCCTGTGGCTGTGGCAGAAACGAATACGGTATCACCCTGTTTCATATAATATAAGATTTAGATTAGTCGTTTATAAATTCTTTCTTTATCGTCTGTATGGTAGAAACAGCCCTGCCGGTCAGTTTCGCCACATTGCGTATGGAGTAGCCTTTCTTCAGGAGAGAGATAGCTTCTTTATATTCTTCTTTTTTCTGATCACGGCTCTTGAAGCTGCCGGGATTCCTGCCCAGGCGACCGCCCTTCTGGATGTACAGGGCACGGCCACTGTTCAGGCGGTCAAGTATGTTCTGACGCTCCATCGCTGCCAGTTCACCCAGCAAAGTAGTAATCAATGAGGACAAAGGGTTAACCGTCTTGTCCGGAAGAAGTGTCTCTATATTCAGGTTCTGAATATAGACACTGACCTTATGCTTATGCAGCATATCGAGAGCCTTCAGCATTTCAAGGGTAGAACGTCCAAGACGTGAAACTTCTGTAACAAGCAGCATATCTACATGGTTCTGCGCATCGATGCAGAAATCAAGGCACCCAAGCAGAACGTGGCGTTCATCAATAGCCTTGCATCCGCTTATCTTCTCTTCAAAAACAGCACAAACCGTATAACCTCTATCAGCAGCGAGCTTCTGAAGGTCTGCAACCTGTCTGTCTGTTGACTGTCTGGCAGACTGAGAACTGACACGAGAGTAGATAACCACATTCATACATTTGCATCTTTATAACAGGTTAGTAATAGCTTCAGCCGGTATATCCAATTTGGAGAAAGCGAACATTTTTTTGCCCAGGTCTTTCAACGAAGCTCCGATATGGTACACTTCTTTATCGTCAACTATCAGGAAACGGTCATGACTGTTCTTATAGGTTCTGATATTGATTGGCGGGTACTGGTCATTATGCTTATCAAGGTCAAGCTGAAGCTGTGCCGTAATCTTCTGTGTATAGACAGTGGCCGATACACCCGGATTGCGTTTGCTCAGCATAAGCAATACAGATTCATCGACATAGTTGTCTATCAAAAGAATGGATTTTCGTGCAGATCTGATAAGGTCTGTCGCGAACTTGTAGGCATCGAATATCTGACCGTCAAAGAAGATGCCTTCTACCGGCGGCAGTGAGGTACGGACAAAGAAGTCTATCTGTTCAGAATGTCCAGCAAGGGTTTTCTCTATCCGGGAAAACCTGTCATCTATTCTCCGCTCGATGTCATTCAACCGTTGGTTGATGGAATACCCTTTCAATAAATATTCTTTCAATACCTTATTAGCCCACTGACGGAACTGTGTACCTCTTTTGCTTTTCACCCGGTAGCCGACCGATATAATCACATCAAGATTATAGTAATCGACCTGATAGGTCTTACCATCAGAAGCAGTGTAGGCAAATTTTGCCCAAACTGAATCTTTTATCAGTTCTTCTTCTTTGAAAATGTTTCGTATATGCTTGCCTATAACACTTATATCACGACCGAACAGATTTGACATTTCTTCAATAGAAAGCCAAACTGTTTCATTTTCCATACGAACTTCCAGCTTGATGGTATCATCCGGCTGGTATAGTATTATTTCTCCTTGTTCCATTATTTACTATGCTTTTACATCTACAAAGGTACGAAAATATATCAAAGATTAAAATCAGTACAAAGAAAAAATGCACCGAAGCAAATAAATAGATTTATTTCGGTACACTACAAGAAGCGGTACAGAATAAAAGCAACGATGCACAAAATACTAAAATTAGTACATACTACTTTTAGTACAAAAAAACCAACACCCTTTGAAATATCTTTTAGAAAGATTATCTTTCAGAAAGATATTTCCGAAAAGTCTGGAAACACCAAATAAGTCAAATAAAAGACAAATAAAAAAAATAACCAAATTTGGTTATTTGCACAAACTTATATATTTTTGTAAATGAACATATAAAACACAGCAATATGTATGAGGAATATATAAAATCTGAAAGGACACCGGCAGGAAAAGTTCTGGAGCATATTTTGCGAAAGGCAAAAATAACCCAGAAGCAACTATCCATCAAGACAGGTGTATATCCGCAAAGAATAAGTGAACTGATCAGGGGCACAAGGGACTTCACGATTCAGCAGTCCATTGACATAGAAAGAGCACTTGGAATCGGTATTGAAGGCTATTTTTACAAGATACAGGCCAATTATGAAGTATATGCCTATCTGACAGAAAAGGAACAGACAAGACATCCTGATCTGTCAAAATTCAGCAAGGCATTATTTTGGGATACAAGAATAGAAAAAATCAACTGGATAAAAAATAAGGAGTGGGTTATTCAGCGCATATTTGAATACGGAAACCGTCAGGAAATAGAAGAAGCCATCCGGTTTTACGGCAAAGAAACGATACGGGCTGTATTGCAACACACACACAGCGAATGGAAGAAAGAAACAAGAGAAAGAAACCTTAAAGAATTTGTACAATGAAACTGCATTATGAAACCGTATCGCCCCAATTAGTGCATTGCCTGAAAATAATCCAGGAATCTGAAATATTCAAAGACTTCAATCTGGTTGGTGGAACGTGCCTAAGCCTTCAATTAGGGCACAGACGCTCTATAGATATAGATCTGTTTACAGCCATAGACTACGGAAGCATGAACACCGCTGCCATGAAGGTTTTTCTGCAAAAGAACTTCCCATACTCAGAAAATTTAGACAGTTTAGACCAACCGGCCTTGGGATATTCCGTCCGTATCGGAGAATCGCCCACTGATTGTATAAAGGCAGACTTCTTCTATACAGAAAAATTTATCTTCCCTCTCAACTATACAGACGGCATCAGGCTTGCGGATATAAGAGAAATTGCAGCGATGAAAATAAAGGCAATCACTCAGGATGAACCCAGACAAAAAGACTTCTGGGACATTTACGAACTCAGCAACATGTACAGCCTGAAAGAAATGATAGAATGGGCAAAAACACGTGATGAATGGAGCTTCACGGAAAACGATATAAAAACCGGATTTGAAGGAATCTATGACGTAAAAGAATGTCCTGAAGGAATAGACTGTTATAGAGGCTATGCGTGGGAACTTATCAGCATGGATTTAAAAGCAGCCGCAGAAGATTACTTTAATCAGGAAAAAGAGAAAACAAAATACTAAAATTAGTACATTAGTATATACTACTTTTAGTATTAATCATTATATTTGCAGAAAAGACATAATAAGAAACTAATATACACATATTTATGAAAGCAAAGGTTTTATGTATTCTGAATCACAAGGGCGGTGTGGGTAAGACCACAACCACCATCAACCTGGGTGGAGTCTTGCAGCAGAAAGGTTATAAGGTGCTGTTAATCGACCTTGACGGACAGGCAAACCTGACTGAATCATTAGGTTTGTCTGCGGAACTGCCACAGACTATTTACGGCGCGATGAAAGGTGAATATCCGTTGCCGATATACCAGCACAAGGACGGTATGAGTATCGTGCCCTCGTGTCTGGACTTGTCGGCGGTTGAAACAGAACTTATCAATGAGGCAGGGCGTGAGCTTATCCTTGCACATCTTATCAAAGAGAGCAAGGAAAAGTACGACTATATCCTGATAGACTGCCCACCGTCATTGTCATTGCTGACCTTAAATGCGCTGACCGCTTCGGATCAGCTTATCATCCCGGTGCAGGCACAGTATCTCGCCATGCGAGGTATGGCCAAGCTGATGCAGGTTGTAAACAAGGTACAGCAGCGTCTTAACTCAGACCTGAAGATTGCCGGAGTATTGATAACCCAATATGACGGCAGAAAGAACCTTAACAAGAGCGTATCGGAACTGGTGCAGGAAACCTTTCAGGGAAAAGTCTTCAGCACACACATACGCAACGCCATCGCACTCGCCGAAGCACCGACACAGGGACAAGACATATTCCACTATGCGCCCAAGTCAGCCGGAGCAGAAGATTATGAGAGTGTTTGTAACGAGTTACTAACGGAAAAAAATGTGTAAGCTCATGGAAACTAAAATCAAGGACAAGATAGAGTACACCGTGATTTGCATATCGGAATTTGCCAAGAAGCACAAGCTCACACTGCCACAAGCGTTCAATTATCTCAAACGCTGGAGAGGGATAGATTTTCTTGATAAAGGATATGAGGTGGAACATCTGTTCTCTATCGAAGATGCAGTTGATGATCTGACCGAATACTGCAAAAGACAGGGAGGACAGTTGGCATGATACTGTATCACGGATCGAATCAAGACATAAAGGAAATAGACCTGACAAAGACACGCCCCAACAAGGATTTCGGGCAGGGCTTTTATCTGACAGAGGACAAGGAACAAGCCATGAAAATGGCAGAACAGAAAGTAATACAGTCAGGCGGAACGCCGACCGTAAACGTATATGAGTTTGACGAAAGCCACCTGTCGGACAATGAACTGAAAGTAAAGACATTTGAAGGCTATACCGAGGAATGGGCAAGATTCATCTTAGCCAACAGAAACCGGGAAAGCCGGACAAAGATACATGACTATGATATAGTAATAGGGGCTATCGCTGATGATAAGGTAGGAGTACAGTTATTCAGATATATGAAGCAGTATATAGACCTGCCTACCTTAGTAAAGAACTTGCAGTTCGTAAGACTGACTACCCAGTATTATTTCGGAACGGAACGGGCAATCAAATTATTGAAGAAGCTATGACAGACGATGAACAATTCATGATAGAGTGCATCACCACCGAACTGACGGAGTATGTGATGCGTGATAACCATATAGGAATGAAAGAGGCTTTGGATATGGTCTATAATTCGGAAACCTATTCAAAGCTGCTTGACACGAACAGCGGACTATATTATCAAAGTCCTCTGCTGGTATATGATATGTTTAAAGAAGAACAAATTACTAACGGAAAAAAGAATTAAACTATGGCAAATAAGAAAGATTTGAAAAGCAGTATGGCACACGGGATGAACAGCGGACTTGACAGTCTGATACAACCGACCACAAAAATACAGGAGCCGGAACAGCCCCAAAAGGAGAAAGCGGTACATTGTAACTTTGTAATAAACCAGAGTATTCACACACGCCTGAAGACGCTGGCGATACGCAAGGGGGTAACCCTAAAAGATGTAATTCAGGAAGCAGCACTGGAGTATTTAAGTAAATACGAAGAATAGGATATAAAGCCCCCGGCGGGGTAACTTGCCGGGGGCTTCGTGCATTTGCACTTAACCGCGTTAGGGATTGCAGGGGAAAGAACAATAATCTATATCAAAACATTATATTTATTTATAAAATAGACTCGTTATTAGAATCTATATCTGAAGAATTATCTGAAACCTTTTGTTGTTCAGGTTTATCCAAATTATTTTCGTTAAGTATTATATTTATATCCTCCTTTACCTGCCTATAATACTCCATAATCTCAGCCGCTGATACAAACTTCTCTTGCTTTTGTGTCTTCGGCTTCCTATACATCTTGTCCACTTGCTTAAAGTGCCTATGAAAAGAGGACACAGAACTCTCTACTGTGCGCCCTATGAATTCCCCAACTTCCAATTCCATAAAAACAGCCGGACGATAAATATCCCTTTCTTGAACACCCTCACTCTGTCCTTTAGACTTAAATGGGGATATGATACTTTTATTCTCTGACTGAGTAGTGAATACGGTGTCCATCTTTCCGAACTGACGGCTGAACACTTCTGCAGTCTTGCTTGACGCGACACGCCCATAAAAGTGAGTATTGCATGAAGCAAAAAGGACATCAGCTTTCTTATCCCCGTAACCATCAGCAAGTTGTGCAAGGTCCTGACACATAAGAACTGTAGCTATACGGTTACTTCGACCCGTGTTAGGTATGACTTCTAAATTCGGTACAAAGACTGTCGGAGCTTCGTCCAGCATAACAAAGGAAGGAGCTTTGCCGGGTCTGTTCATCAGCTTTGCAGCAACGGTAATCACAAGGCTGCAAAGCGGAGAAAGTGTTTGTACGGTGGTCGGATTGGTCGCCACCGTAAGGATTGTCGGGTATTCTGGATTGTTTATATCCAGCGGACAGCCTGGACGGGAAAACGCCCACATCATATCAGGTGTATTTATCTGTGCTATTATCCCCTGCAAAGTTCCGAGAACACCTGCTACCTGATTTTCCGCACCACGTTTCATAGCATCATACACGCTGCGTACCATTTGTGATGTAACGATATTCTTCTGCAAGGTGTCCAACAAATCCTCCCCACTACTTCCTACCATTGCGAACACATGAGGAATGTCGCAAATATCTGGATGTTCTTCTCGAAGATACCAAATACAAGCAGTCAATACATCGGTTGCAGACCTACTCCAAAAGTCAGGATTCTTGATACTTTCCTTCGCAAGATTACAAACTATAGCTGACGCGTACTCCCTCGCATAACTTGTGTTAGGCATATATTCAGGTTGTATAGGATTTATGAAATCCGTCTGACACGGATCATCAAAATTAATACAAAAATGACTTACAGGGCTTTCCGTAACTTCTATAAATGAACGTATATCATTATCAAGTGCCGGATACTTAAAATCATAGACGACACCCGAGAATCCCTGCCGGATAAAGTCATACAGCAGTGGAACTGCTACGCTCTCGGACTTGCCAGAACCTGCCGCACCAGCGATGAATATACCACGAAACGGGTTGCCAACAAGCAAATCTCCCTCGTGCGTGGGTATGGCAACGGAAAACGGTTTCGGTTTCTCGGCTCCCGAGTCCTTCCCTCTTTTTCGAAAGTAACCTATCGGTACGACTCGCCAAAGGATAAAACCGCACAACAGGACAAAGAACAGCGCCATCCAGAGATGTGCAAATCCAGCAACCTGTCCGGTTCGTGCCATACGCCACGCTTCACCCACGTTAAAGTTAAGCACAGATAGCACCTTCGCCATAAACACCACCCAAACTACAAGCAAAGCTGTCAGACAGCCCCCTTTCCTTCTTTTTGCCAGTTCTCCTCGCCTCATAAGCCCATGCCTCCCAATCCTTTGACTATCTTCTTTGTTACGTTCTTGGAAACCTCCCTGCCTACTTCACGTGTCGCACTCCTCGTAACCTCTTGCTGAACCGCTCGTAAAGCCTGTTTACGTATATCTGCCATTGTGCCGTTTTTCAGGGCGTTCAGGTAGTCAAAACTCTCTTTTATATCCCTTCGATACCCCATGCGCACATCAAATCGACTCTCACACTTCCGGAAAAAGTCTGTACGGTCAAAACCTCCTTTTACAGCTCCCTTAGCCGTCCCCCTGTGGTTGGTCTTGGGACTGAGTTTAATCTTGTTAGCCCTGTCCTTACGGCTTACAATGATATGTGCATGCATATCATTCAGCCTATCCCCCGTCCGGGTATAGTGTATCTTCGCATAATACTCGATATTGTCCTCCGTCAGACCCTTTCCGAAATTCTCTGCATAAGTTGGAATAATATCTCGACGAATATACTCTCTCATGGCTCTTGCCTGCAGTTCTGGGCTGGTACCCATTGCAACAATCTCCTTTTCAGACGGGCTGACTGTAATAACGAAAAACTTGGCATCAGCTTTATGGAGCTGCGCCCTGTTATGGTCAATTTTATAGGTAACCTCTTTCGGGCTGACAAAATCTCTATACTGGTTGAAGAACTGCTCTGTCTGCTTCCCAACCTTCATTCTCTCCAAATCTTCATGCTGGAGATACGAAACCACGCCCCTGCAACTCCCTGCGTTGGCATACATTCCACTTCCACCACCTTGTATCTTTATGTTCATAAGCTTCTTATTTCTGCTCCCTGTAGAGGGTTGAAATGTCATTAAAAAATCCACTTTTTTCCTTTGCGTCCACAAGCTTACCCAAATACATGAACGCTTTCCGTTCTTGTTCCGTTGCTTTGCCGAGAAGTTGCATAATATCGGAACGCAGGTTTCTTATGTCGTAGTTCTGCCTTTGCTGTTGGTCTGCTACAGTTTTTTTCAACTCCTGCATCTGGCCTGCTGTCGCCAGCGTATTTAAGATACTCTCTATACGTGCTTCATTCACGCTTATAGCACTGCACGCTGGACGCAAAATGTCCTGTTCCTGCTTCCTGATAAAAGCAACAACCTGATCGATACGCTTTATAAGTTTCTGCATTTCTTGTGCAGGACTTTCGTGTTGCACAGGATTTATACCGTACTTCTCAAAATACTCCAAAGCACAAGTTATAAATTCCTTCTTTGATACCTTATTCGCCTTTGCCAGCCTGTCAAGTTTGACGGCTGTCTGCTTATCAATTGTTACTGTTGTCTGTTCATTCATAAAATTAAACTTATATAGGTTATTACAAACATAAATAACGTTTACAATATACTAATTTACAACAACTTAAACAAGTATTGTATATAAAGTGTATGCAACATTTATATATAAAGTGTATAAACTCACTGAATATCAGCATATTAATAAATTAATATCATTGTTTATCTTAATACAATGGTATTTATCTAATTAACAAGTCAAAATAGACAAACAATTGTGTAAACAATTGTAATATACAAAACTATTATTCTATAAAACAGACAATTAACTTTATATACAATTGTTAGACAATTGTATATAAAGGACATAAATAGCTGATTATCAGCTATAACCCCGTAGGGCAAGAGGAAAAACAGTACAAAGTGCTGTTTCCTCTTGCTGTTCTTTCGACTGCCTTGCAATCGACGAACACCCTCCCCTGCGGTACGGCAAAAGGTTACTTTTGCATCGTACCAAGGGGGACGGGGAGAAGTCGGAGCTGGCACAAAGAAAGAACCTAATCCATACACGTAGACAACACCACTACAAGGATCACCCCATATTCCACAGTGATAAACCACTAATTATTTAGTCAATGGCGGTCATTCCATCAACAGCCACTTCCATGCAGGGATGACCTCAATGTATTTGCCTCCTACATCTATTGTCCGTTCTTCATCCCTTGTTATAATCATCAGACGCTTACAGTCCAAGAAAGAGGACAATTTGACAAGAGCTTTAGTTTCACGCTCGCAAGTCGCCTGATCACTTATCGTATAGCTGACCTGAATGGCTGTTTCAACTTCCGGAACATAAAAATCCACTTCAACCCCCTGATTATAAAAGAACACGGCATCTTCTCTGCCGTACTTTCTCAACAAGTTTACCGCAACCAAATTTTCAAGCAGAGAAGCGTTGTCGTTAATGAGAAACAGATTCAATATGCCGTTATCCGTAAAGTAATATTTGGGATTCGTTTCTTTATCAACCAATTTTCCTGCAAAATTAGAAACAGAAGTTATCAGCCATGCGTCTTTTGCATATTCAGCATAGTTGATAACGGTACTTTTCCCAACTTTAACGCCTGTTGCAGTTATGATGTTTGCCAGGCGGGAAAAAGACATCGGCTGCATCACACTTTCGGCAATCTTCTTAAACATCAGTTTAAGGGCAAACGTATTCTCAATCGAATGGCGTGCCGCAATATCACCCAAGTATATCTTCTGATATACGCTTGACAGATAATCACGTTTTGAAGCCAATGATGCGCCTTCAGGAAATCCGCCATAACTGAAATAATCATTAAACAGCCTCAGTAATTCTGCACGTGTTTCAGTGCCGTAAACAGACGAAGGAGAGATAGAAACTCCATTTGCTGAAAGAAATTCGCCAAAAGAATACGGATATACGTTTACTGGGATATATCTTCCGCCTAATGTGGTCTGTATCTCTCTGCTTAACATTTTGGCGTTGCTGCCTGTAATATACACACGATATTCTGAGTCAGCAATCCGTCTTGCAAATTTTTCCCAACCGTCTATATTCTGTATTTCGTCAAGAAACAGGATAGGACGCTTGGCATACATTTCCATGTGTATTTCGAGCAGAAGATTCAAATCCTGTGCAGTCATGTTCTCCAGACGCTCGTCTTCAAAGTTTATGTAAAGAATTTCATCCCAGCCAGTGCCCGCAGCAAGAAGTTGCTGGATGCGCTGATAAAGAAGATACGATTTTCCGGCACGTCTGATTCCGACAAAAACATAGTTCCCGAACTCTTCAAAACGGAACTTTCGCGGTATAACCTCATGGCGAGGTATTTCGATTTGATTATCCGCTAAAACTGATTTCAAAACCTCTTTATTCATATATTGTTCTATTTACAAGACAAAAATAAACAAATATTGTCTTATAGACAAGACAATATTATAATGATACATTAAAAAGGCTCTGATTTAACAACTATTTCAAACTATACTCTGTAAATCCTTTATGATTTTCCTGTAGTTATCATCAATATCTGAAGGGACAACCTAAAAAGACATTTTATATCAACTAGGCACTAAACGGATATAGAGGGGTGGAAAAAACGAAAGCAGATGCATAGGATGTGAAATGGAAAAAGGAATTTTGAGCAATGAAAAAACCGGAAGAAAATAGTACTTTGATTGTGTCACGCAATCAAAGTACTAAAAGGTAAGATGAAAAAACAAGAAAAAGGAATGGCTTCAGTTAGGGAGAAATTCTCAATATTCTGTAAGCTGGTCATTTCTCCTTAATAAAGACTTCAATTTTCGCAATTTTTTTAAAGTGGTAAGTGATAGGCAAGACGATAGGTGCAGCCGGAGAGAATTTTTTGACCGCTCCGTAAACTTTGCTCCAATACCATACATAATGCACACGACAAATGTACACCGCCGGAACATCCGAAAATACACAGGAAGCCCTGAACACTGTCGTGTGTCAGGACGGATTTTAGTAGTCAAAAACGAATTTATACATTTTTTAACACGCAGAAAAAGTTTCCCCAAAAAGCACATACCATCCGGATTTCAAAGCACACCCAAAGAATGTATATTTATTCATTTTCACGCATTTCGGAGGTATTTAAATGCACATTCCGCAGGGCTGTAATAATAAAAAACCATTAGCTTGGTGTTTTTATAGTTGTTCTTTCTTTTTTTATAGTTGTTTATTTGTCGGGCTTGTAATTAATTGAAAAACAATTTACTACAATAACAAATACCACCATTTTGAGGACGCTTGTACCACCATTTTGAGGATGACATACCATCAAATTGAGGACGCTTGTACCACCATTTTGAGGATGCTTGTACCACCATTTTGAGGATGGAGGAAACAAATAGTACCACAAACTTAAAAAGAAGTGGTATTAACTTATATTAGTAATCCACCTGACTTAAAATGCTGATTTTTAAATCAATGACGGACAAACACAAACTAATCCTCAAAATAGTGGTATATGCCCCCATATCCAGGCAAAGCATATTTAACAAAAGAAAAACATCATCAATATAGTAATCAAATATTTTACATATCTGAAAATCAGCATTGCTAAAACAAACAAGCATTAATTTCCTATGGTTTTGAGGTATTTTCAATCTGCAATAATAATATAAAATATTATTATATATATCACTGATATTCAGCGTGTTATAAATTGATACACAAGTTTGGACAGGACTTTAATTCCTACCTTTTTGAGGTATCTATTTTACATTCTTTTTATTGATAATCAATTATTTATCAATTATATTCACGTCATTTTCCTTATTTCTCAAATACCACCATTTTGAGGATTCATAGGAAATCACTTATGACAGTATAAATACCATCCATTAGTTGCACAAGTGGTATTTAATACATATATTTGCCTGAAAATCAAATTGCCTATGGATTCAGATAAAGAAAAAAGCATTACGCAATACAATGAAAATAAGGTAGTAAGGGTATCACAATCCCTTTACCAACTTGAAAAGATGCGCTGGAGAATGTCCACATTAGGATATAGAATGCTTTTTGCCATAGGGCAAAGTATAGGAAAAAACGATGATGACGCATACCAAAACATTGCGTTTGAAGTACAAAGCATGTTCAAATATCTTGGACTTGACAACAACAACGACAGGTACGTCCGTTTGGCTGAAACATTGGAAGAAATCAGCCGAAGCCCCCTTCTGATCAGCCGAAAGAAAAAAAACGGAGCCCGAATCTGGCAAGGGTACGCATGGATAACCTCATACCTCCTGTGTGAAGATGACAATTATGTGCATATAACGGTCAATCCTAATGTGAGGTCATTTCTGATAAATCTTGCACAATACGCCTGCATACAGCCCAAATACTACCTGAAGCTGTCAAGCGACTATCAGAACTGGTTCTATCCGTATCTGAAGAACTATGTCAAGCTGCATAAATGGAAAGTCTCGATAGAAGATTTAAAAAATGCGCTGGATTTGTTGGATACACCCACATACAATCCCAAACTGTACAGAAACGCCAATGAAAGGTTTTTAACACGTGTTATAGGCATTAAGCAATCAGCACGGGCAAAAGCCGAACAGAGGGCTGCAAAAATGGAGAAAAGAGCAGCCAATCCCATTGAATGGGATTACATAACAGATCCAAAAAGTAAAATGCCGATAGGAACACTCGCATCAATCACGCAGCATACGGACATCAACGTAACCGCCTGTCCCATCAAGACAGGAAGAAGCTACACGCATATCTTGTTTTTCATGTCGGAAAAGGCTGCCACCGTCAGCCAAAGCAGAAAAGAACAGGATGCTGCCAAGAACCAAGCGGAAAGCGACATGGGCAAGCGTCAGCAGACACGCAAGCGGAGTGGCAAGAACCAGGACATGAAAGCCATCATGCAAGACCTGTTCAACAGTGAACCTACTGCACAAGCCATACCAAACCCGGCATACGACCCCATGCCGGAGAAAGCACCGAAACGCTTCAACTATGACGAGGAACAAGTGCGTGAAATGGCAAAGATGGCAAAAATGACATTCAAGCAAATGGTGGAAAAGCTGAACCTGCTGCATGACGAGAAAGGCTACTACAAAATGGCCTGAAAATTTGGATATTATACGGGAAACCGTTATATTTGAAGTGCTGTCAGGGTGGTGCCTGACAGTCCGGGGGCTGACGGCTATTGCACGTTATGCCCATAAAAGTGGGGTGAATTGACGGTTTCCGACATCCCCACTTTTTTTGTAATGCGCTTTATGTAATGTGCATTACAATCATACTAATAAACTAATTTTAGTATTTACTAATAATAGTATATTAGTGAAAACGATACGGAAACCGCCTCCGGCGGGGTGTTTTGCCGGGGGCTTCATGCACTTGCACGGTTATTGCTCGATGAAGTCCGTACCGCAAATGCCGCACTTCAGTATCAGACCGGACTTACCCCAGACATTGCAACCGCAGCCGCAGGTATATTTTTTGCGCTTACCGCTCCGGCTCTCCTCTCCTCCTTCAGTTTCAGTATTATCCGTATCATCATTGCCGGAAGTGCCGACCGTGAACGGCTTGCCGGACATGGCGGCCAGTGTAGGCTTATATCTCAGTCTGAGGTTTTGAAGATCCTCGCTGGAGAGAGTCTTGAAAACCTGTTCAAATTTGCCGTCAGGAATGATATAATGCGTCACTCTCTGCCCGGTCAGCTGTCCACCCGGTTCGCCCGTATCAGTAGGCATCAGTCCGACCTGTATCATCTTGTCAGCCCATTGCCTGTTATGATAACCGCCACGGCTCGGTTTGCCGAAATCCTCCTGCCAGAGATGGCACATTTCATGTACCAGTGTAGAGTGCCATTCGATATCGTCACGGTTCATGAAGTCAGGGTTAATGCTGATTTCATGAATGATCTTTTTGGTTTCGTTCTCACCCCTCCAGCGGTTCGCCGCAAAGAAGCCGTATGCACCACCATGTCTTGACATGTTGACAATACAGTCGGAAAGTTCACCACCGAAAATTGCCTGATTGTAGAACCTGTACAAATCATCAAGTGTCTTGAATTGGATAGTCGTAATCATAACCTGAAACATTTAATAACCTGGTACAAAGATAGCAATTTTATTTGTAATGTGCATTACAAATATACTAAAATACTAAAATTAGTATGTTATAAAGTCAAAGGTGGAGAAATGTAAACCCATTAGTGTCCCGTTAAAATGGGACGAGTTAAACAATTAATCAAAAAGCCCCGGA
>ERZ827496.1655-NODE-1655-length-25203-cov-4.042588_pt1 | contig 25203 bp, 19 predicted proteins | sample MGYA00519769_ERZ827496 | MGnify/ENA primary metagenome ERZ827496 (study PRJEB31778, sample SAMEA3449327) | human gut metagenome | biome: human gut; feature: human-associated habitat; material: faeces | place: United Kingdom | collected 2010/2012 ...
AGCATCATCGGCAACTGCGACACGCTGCTGTTCCTCGGCGGCGGCAATGAGCCGACTTCGTTGGAGTTTATCGTGAAGCTGCTCGGTAAGGAAACCATTTCTACCCGCACACGGGGGCAAACGAAGGGGCGCAGCGGCTCCAGCTCTACCAACTTCCAGCAGACGGGCCGCGACCTGATGACCATTGACGAGGTACGAAAATTGGACACCCATAAAGCGATCTTGTTTATACGAGGGGAAGATCCTGTACTGGACAAAAAGTACAACATCAAGCGCCACCCAAACATTAAGCTGACGACGGACGGTAAGGCAAAGCCTTATATCCACAAGCCGCAGGGCGCGCCGGATTATGCGCTGCCGGATCTGCCCTATGCGTTCCGGTCGCTGGACGATTATGATTTTATTGACACGGAGGATACAGAACATGAATCTGAACAAGAAGAACCTTTGGAAACCGATGGAGCCGAATAAGGTGAAGCGGCACTATTGGACGGCGGCTGGGGCTGCTGCCCTCTGCCTTTGCTGCGTCACGCCCGCGATGGCGGCGGGCGGCGATCCGCTGGATATTGTAAATAACCTTTCCGATTTTATCTTCAGCATCATCAAGGCGCTGGGCGTGATCATTCTCGGCTGGGGTATTGTGCAGGGTACTTCGTGGCTGGAAAACCAGACCAGCGATTTCGTATCAGCCGGACAAGGTATCCTGCTGGCGTACACCGGCACGGAAAAAGATGTGACTGTTCCGGATACCGTGCGTGCGGTCGGCGGCTATGCCTTTGACGGCTGCACCACGGTGGAAACGGTACAGCTGCCGTCTTCGCTGCGTTCGATCGATGCATTTGCATTTTCCAATTGCAGCAACCTGCGGCAGGTGCAGATCGCGGACGGGCTGGAATCCATCGGCGAATATGCGTTTCACTGGTGCGTTTCGCTGGAACAGATCGAACTGCCGGACAGCGTGAAAAACGTCGGCGGTCATGGATTCAGCTATTGCCGGTCGCTGCGGAAAGTGCGTCTTTCGCAGGCAATGACACAGATCAGCAACACCCTGTTTCAGGGGTGCAGCAGTCTGACGGAGATCGAGCTTCCCGAAAACATCAAAACGATCTACAACTATGCCTTTGACGGCTGTGCCGCACTGCAAAAGATCGTGCTGCCGGCAGCCGTGGAGGAGATCGGAGCCAGCGTCTTTTCCGGCTGCGGCAGTCTGGAACAGCTGGTGATCCTCAATCCGGCGTGCCGTATCTATGACACGGAACAAACGGTAAGTGCAGGCACCTGCATCGATGGCTTTGCGAATTCCACTGCGGAGATCTACGCCCGGAAATACAGCCGGCAGTTCCAGCCGATCGACCGGCAGCGTGGCGATATGGACGGTGACGGCAGTCTGGACACATCGGATCTGTTTTTGCTGCTGTATCTCTGTGCCTGTCGCGGAGCCGGTGTGCAGACAAATCCCACCAGTGTGGAGCTGTACTGTGCGGATTATAATGCAGACGGCAAAATTGACAATCTCGATGTTTACGACCTGATGATGCATCTGGCAAAGGTCGGTGCGGGATTGGCGGAAAAATGATTTTTATGAAAAAGAATGGATCGCCCCTTGCGAATGTTGGGGGCAAACAGGCTGAAAAGAAAGGAAGTGTTCCGCAATGCGGAAAAATCGTTGGAGAAGGTGGACCGCGTTCCTGCTGGCAGTGTGCATAAGCATTTCTCTGGTATTTGGGACAGCACAGGGGATAGGTGCTGCCGCAGAATCCAGCCAATCGCAGGAACAATTATTCAACGGTATCTATTATCAGACAGATGATGCGGGAAACGCTGTGATTACCGGCATGGAAGGGAATTTCTCTGTGCTGGACATTCCGTCCAGTATCGACGGGTATCCGGTGACTGCAATTTCCGAATCGGCATTTCAACAGAAAACCGCCCTGAAAAGCGTGACTATACCGGACAGCGTGACCACCATAGGCAGCAGTGCATTTCGTGGCTGCACGGCTTTGAAAACGATAAAGGGCGGCAGCGGGATCACCAGTGCCGGCTCCTGTATCCTGGAGGGAACCGCGTGGCTGCAAGACCAGACAGATGATGTGGCAGTGCTCTCCGACAAAGTGGCAGTTTCTGCGAAAATCGGACTGAAAACCGCAGTGGTGCCGGACGGTGTGGCAGTGCTCTGCGATACGCTGTTCAGCAATCAGACGGCTCTGACGGAAGTGCAGCTTCCCGCCAGCCTGACGTATATCGGCAACGGTGCATTTATCGGTTGTAACGCTTTGGAAAAGATCTTTTTGCCAAATCAGGTGCAGTCTGTTGGTGTTTCGGCATTTCGCCACTGCACCAGCCTGAAAAGCATTCAGCTGCCGGATGAGCTGCTCTTTGTTGGCTCCGGAGCATTTCGGAGCTGTTCTGCACTGGAAACCGTACAGTTCAACGAAAAATTACAGGTGATCTCCCAGAGTGCTTTTCAGGACTGTACGGCTCTGCGGCTGGCAGTTTTGCCGGAATCGCTGCAGCTGCTGGAAAGCAGTGCATTTCAGGGCTGTACTTCTTTGAGCATGGCGGTGCTTGCCGGCAGTACGTTGCCGGAGATTCCGGAAAATGCGTTCAGCGGCTGCTCCATGCTGGAATATGTCACAATGAGCAATTCTGTCAAAAAGATCGGGGCAAGTGCGTTCAGCAACTGCATCAATCTGCGGAGTATGACGTTTCCCCCTGCACTGACGGAGATCGGGGAATATGCATTTTCCATGTGTACCAGTCTGAAAAATCTGATCATACCGGAAACGGTGGAAACTGTGGGAAAAGATGCCTTTTTCAATTCAGGCTGGAGTTTGCAGCAGTCCAGCAGCTGGAAGATCTGTGACGGTGTACTTCTGGAATACTGCGGAGAAGCCAGCGAGATCGTCATTCCGCCTACGGTGCGGCTGATCGCCACAGGATTTTTGTGCAGTGATGCGGCTCCGGTTTCGGTCACGCTGCCCTATGGCATGATAAGAGTGGCAGACGGAGCGTTTCAGGGCTGTGAAACCATAGAAAGGGTGATCTTCTCAGACAGCGTGACAGAGATCGGCAATGCCGCATTTCAGGACTGCACCTCGTTGAAAAACCTAGTGGACATGAACGCCATACAGACGATCGGCGACAATGCCTTTGAGGGCTGCACCAGTCTGGTGCATGTGGTGCTGCCGGATACGCTGACAAAGTTGGGCGTGGCAGCGTTTCGCAGCTGCTCCGGTCTGACTGCTGTGAAATTTCCGGCAAATCTGACGGAACTGCCGGAGGCGGTGTTCCATAAATGCGTTGCACTCAGCACGGAAAACGGCAGCATGGATCTGTCGAATTCGTCCCTGCAAATCGTTGGCGCTGATGCATTCGGCGGCTGTGAGAATCTGGACAACCTGACATTTCCGGCATGCTTCACCACCCTTTCGGCGAATGCGTTTTACGCGTATGTGCACAAGCAGAGAACGGTGACATTCTCCGGCAATGCCTGCACGCTGCCTGACGAAGCAGGTATCTTTCCGCGGGATACGATTCTGAGAGGGCAGAAGAACTCTCCGGCACAGAACTATGCGGAAAAGTACAGTCTGGAATTTCAGGCACTCCCGGATGAAACTCCCGCTTCGACCACGACAGCCAAGACAACGACAACAATAGTAGAACACACCACCAAGAGAAGCACCAGCAAAATCGTAACAACTACCGAAGTCGCCACAAAGACAACGCCTGTGACCACAGTGACCCTGCCGCCGTATATCACGGTGCCTACCACGCTGCCGACCACGACAACGGAAAGCAGCACTACGGAATGGAAAACCATACCGATTCCCACTGGCACGACCGCAGCAGCTTCTGTAAATACCACCACAGAAAATGTTACCACGACAACCACGGTGTCTACTGCTCCGGTACCGGTGCGGTATATCAAGGGTGACGTGGACAGAAACGCCAGCATCGACAGCACCGACCTGTTCCTGATCCTGTACGCCAGTGCCCGCATCGGTGCCGGCTATCCGATCCTGACGGACGGCACGCTGAGCGATTGGGAGATCAAAAGTATGGACGTAAACGGTGACGGTACCATTGCGGCAGACGATGCATATGCGGTGCTGCTGTACTGCGGATTGAAGTCCGTGGGAAAACACCCCACGTCGCTGGACGATTTCGATTGGGAAAACAACAACGTTTATACAGGCTAAAATAGGATATTCCAAAGGAAACAAGAGAAACGCTGCATAAAGTCGAATTATCAGCTTTATGCGGCGTTTTCTCGGAATGGAGAAAAAACATGCAGTATCAAAACCCGATTTTATCCGGATTTCACCCAGACCCCAGCATTTGCCGCGTGGGAAAAGATTTCTATCTGGTGACCAGTTCTTTCGAGTATTTCCCCGGGATTCCGATTTTTCACAGTCGGGATCTGGTGCACTGGGAGCAGATCGGACATTGCCTGACGCGGAACTCGCAGGTGCATCTGGTGACAGGAGCCCCCAACTGTCTGAACATCTACGCTCCGACGATCCGGTATCACGAGGGGACGTTCTATGTTGTGGTGACCAATGTCACCGGCGACAATCACGGCAACTTTATCGTTACGGCAACCGATCCCGCAGGCGAATGGTCCGAACCGATTCCGCTGCCCTTTGCCGGAATCGACCCGTCCCTGTTCTTTGACGATGACGGCAAGGTGTACTATCTGGGCACAGACGGCGGCATTTATCTAAGCCAGCTGGACATTGTCACCGGAGAAGCCATTGGCGAAACCCATGCCCTCTGGCAGGGCACCGCCAACAATCCGGAGGGACCGCATTTGTACAAAATCAACGGCATGTACTACTTGCTGCTGGCACAGGGCGGCACGGAGCTTTGCCACATGGCAGTTCTGGCACGGAGCAAGTCCATTCTGGGGCCTTATGAGCCGTGCCCGCACAATCCGATCCTGACCAATATCGGCAAAAACCTGCCCATTAAGGCAGCCGGTCACGCCGATCTGGTGGACGATGCCGACGGGAACTGGTGGGCAGTTTGTCTGGGCAATCGTCCGCTGGCGTATCCGTTCCGCCACAATCTGGGACGGGAAACCATGCTGGTACCGGCTCGTCTGGAAAACGGCTGGTTCTATCTGGGCGAGGAACGTGCAGTGCTGCCGGAATTCACAGTAGAGCACGCTCCCGCAGAGGAGATTCCCGCAGGCTATGCGGCATGCAGTGCGGTGACAGATGATTTCCGCGGTGACAGTCTGCACCTGATGTGGAATTACATCTATAATCCGGTGGAGGGTTTGATACAGCAGACCGCATCTGGCTTACAGATGCACGGCAATGAGGTTTCCCTCTGGGAAGATGCCCCCAAGGCGTGGCTGGGACGACGGCAGGAACACTTCTGCTGCACCGCCGAAGCAGACCTGTATTTTGTGCCGCAGCAGGAGGGGGAAGAAGCCGGTCTGACTGTGTACATGAATCCGGCACATCACTATGAGATTGCCCGCATCATGCGGGACGGCAGGGACTGTGTGATTTTGCGGCGGCGGATCGGCGGACTGTGTGCCGTAGAACAGGTGCTGCCGTACAGCGATGAAACCATGACCCTGCGGCTGGAATGCGATCGGGATCGTTACCGGTTCTCGTTCCGCACGGCGGACGGCACAGTGCAGCCTGTAGGCTCCGGCGAAACCCAGTATCTGACCACAGAGGCAGGCGGCTGTTTTACCGGCAATTACATTGCCCTGTACGCTTCCGGAAACGGCAAGCCGATGACGACCCCTGCGACCTTTACCCGTTTCTCTTACCAGCCGGAAGCAGAATAATCACTTGCTTCTACATCTACAGTACACCATGCAGATATGCTGTATGGTGTATTTTTTTGGCATGAACGCGGCAAAGCGGGGCATACTTTCCTTGGGAGGAAAGTGAGATGCGAAAACTGAAAAATCGTCTGGCAGTGCTGCGGCTGCTGTTGGTGCTGCTGTTTTGTACGGTTGCCGTATACCTGGCGTGGCTGATGCAGAAGCCGGAACTCTTGCAGGCTGCCGCCGGACAGGGCAGCTACACCTGTACCGCCGGAACAGCTGCCGGCACGATCTACGACCGGAACGGTGTGCCGCTGGTCAATACCAAGTCGGTCTGCACCGCAGTCGTCAGCCCTACGCCGGAGGCGGCAGAAGCTCTGTTGCCCCACGTGCTGGACGCAGAAGCGTTTTACGAAAAGCTGGCACAGGGGAAGCCCTTTACCTGCACGGTGGACACAGCGGACATTGCCTGTCCGGACGTGACTGTGCTGGAGATTCCCCAGCGGTACACCACGCCCCAGCCGGCACAGCATGTCATTGGCTATACGCAGGAGGGGAAAGGCGTTGCCGGACTGGAATCCGCCTATGATGCGGTCTTACGCGGCGTGGACTCCCAGTGGAGCGTGACTTTTTCCGTGGACGGCAAAGGAAAGCCGCTTGCCGGCGAAGCAGCTCAGGTTCGCTACGGTGCCAATCCGGTGCAGGGCGTGATGACAACGCTGGACATTCGGATGCAGCGAATCTGTGAAACTGCCGGTGCATCACTGCAAAAGGGCTGTGTGGTAGTCATGGACGTGGAGAGCGGGGACATTCTGGGGCTTGCCAGCTTTCCCGGCTATACGCCCGATGCACTGGGAGAAGCCATGCAGGATCCGGACAGCCCCATGATCCAGCGTGCCCTGTACGCCTATCCGGTGGGGTCGATCTTCAAGCTGGTGACGGCAGCCTGTGCCTATGAAAACGGTGCGGAAACGGCGTTTCAGTGGGACTGCAACGGAACGATTTCCATTGGCTCCCAGCGGTTCCGCTGCCACGACCCGCAGGGGCACGGACTGCAAAATCTGGCAGATGCCATGCGAAATTCCTGCAATCCCTATTTTATTGCACTGGGGCAGACGTTTTCCGGAAAGGAACTGCTGGAAACGGCAAAGGCTCTGGGCTTCGGAACGGAAACGGTGCTGACCTCCAACATGATCGGCTCCAGCGGGACACTGCCGACATTGCAGCAGCTGAAACTGCCGGCGGAGCAGGCGAACTTTTCGTTCGGACAGGGCGTTCTCACGGCGACACCCCTGCAAATCACCCGCATGACCTGTGCCATTGCCGGAAACGGTACCCTGCCGGCTGTGCGGCTGGTGCGTGGCGTGACGGAAAACGGGCGGACAGTGCTGCGGGAGGAAACGGGACTTTCTGAAACCGGCATTTCTGCGGACACGGCACAGTTTCTGCGGCGGCTTATGTGCTACACGGCGGCAGACGAGGACTTTCAGGGCATGCCTGCCCATGTTTCCATGGGAGCAAAAACCTCTACGGCACAGACCGGCAGGGTGGACGAATCCGGCGACGAATACTGTCACGGCTGGGGGACAGCGTTTTTTCCGGCGGACTGCCCGCAGTATGCCGTGACGGTACTGGCGGAGGACGGCGGCTATGGCAACCAGACTGCCGCACCGGTGCTCCGGCAGATCGCGGCGGCGATCATGGGGCTTTGAACATTCTCTTGGGCAATACCGCACAAAGATTGTGCGACAGATGCGTGCGGGAAGATACGAAACAGGCTCTGAAGGGAAATTTGCAAGCAGATGGCGTGCAAAGTCGCCAGACGCTCTTTGTGCGGTATTGCACTGGTGAAATTGCCCGGTTCGTCTATTGACACGCCGTGGAAAATCGTGTATAATAGAAGCAGGGAATTGTTCCCGAAACAAACGCCGCTATGGCAGATTGGAGTTTTACCCATGGCAGATGAAAACATGATGGATATGGATATGCAGGGCATGCTGTATACTCTGGAAGACGAAGAAGGAAACGAGCAGGAATTCGAGGTTCTGGGCGAACTGGAATATGAAGATGCAACATACTGTGCACTGGTTCCGTACTATGAGAATGAAGAAGACATGCTGAAAGACGACGGCGAATTTGTCATTCTGAAGCGGGAAACCATTGACGGAGAAGAAATGCTCTGCACCATTGAGGACGATGACGAATATGATGCAGTAGGCAACATGTTCCTCCAGTATCTGAACGACATGTTCGACGAGGAGGACGAAGAGGAAGCGTAAGCACTTCCGGTTGACGGCAGAAAAATTTTCACAAATTTCCTATTGATTTTTGGGAAAGATAGTGCTATAATAAACATAGAACGAAACCGGAAGAAGCATTCCGGTTGGCATTACTGCCCAGTGCGAGACATTGCGGTTTTTATAATCCAACACTCCTTTATAGGGAATCTGACTCCGTCTGTGGATTGCAGACCTCCTGCTTGCGGCAATGACCGTAACGGACGAAGGGAGCGTGAAGCAGAAGGGAAGATACCCACCTTGCTAGATATAGCTTGGTTTTATTCGCTGCAAGACGGCTGGGTGGTTTTTTGAAATCACAAGGCACTCTGTGAGAGATCACGGGGTGCCTTTTCTTTTTCCGCGAGATGTTTCCACATGGAAATCAATTTTCAAAAATATGTTGATTTAAATTGTGCCAAATTATGAGGTTTGACAAGTAAGGCTCCCCTGAAAGGGGAGCTGGCAGTGCGTAGCACTGACTGAGGGGTTTCCATTTATGCCGAAAACGTCATAAAAATTGCTTTCCATGTTTTTTTGTGAAAGAGTTGACTTTTTTCGAAAAATATGGTATATTGTGATTGCAAGTATTTTGCAACGAAAAAGAAACGGAGGCATGAAGATGAAGTTGTGGAAAAAAGTGCTTGCCGCGGTGACTGCGGGGGTGCTTTGCGTGGGAAGCGTTGGCGTGACAGACTTGCAGGGCGTGCTGGAATCTGCGGGAACGATGCTGACAGCGAGTGCGGAAGAAGGTACTTATGGAAATTTGTCCTATGGTGTAACCAATGCAGGTGAAATTGAAATTACGGGGTGCAATATGGGCGTTACTTCCGTTGAAATTCCGGCTGAGATTGACGGAAAACCTGTGACGAGTATTGGAAATAATGCTTTTCGCGACTGCACCAGTTTGACAGAGGTCAAGATACCAGACAGCGTGATAAATATTGGAGATTATGCTTTTTACGGCTGTACCAGCTTGACAGGAATCACAATACCGGACGGCGTAACAAGTGTTGGATTTCAGACCTTTTCCGGCTGTATCAGCTTAAAGGAAATCGCCATACCAGACAGCGTAAAAAGCATTGAAAATAACGCTTTTTACGGTTGTGCCAGCTTGACAGAAGTCGTCATTCCAAACAGTGTGACGCGTATTTACAGCGGGGCTTTTTACAAATGTACCAGTCTAATAGAAATGACTATTCCGGACAGTGTAACGTATATTGGAGAGTGTGCTTTTTGCGGCTGTACCAATTTGAAAAAAATTGTTGTTCCAGATAGTATAACGAGTATTGGAGGCAGTACTTTTTACGGCTGTACCAGTTTGACGGAAATCACCATACCAGACGGTGTGACGAATATTTGGAGCAGTACTTTTCGAGGCTGTTCCAGCTTGACGGAAATCACGATTCCGGACAGTGTGACGAGTATTGGTGACAGTGCCTTTTACAGCTGTACCAGCTTGACGGAAGTTACCATTCCAGACGGTGTGACGAATATTGAAGGATTTGCTTTTACGAATACACCATGGCTTATAGCCAAGCAAGAGGAAAATCCACTTGTGATCATCAATGGAACTTTGATTGATGGAACAACTTGTACTGGGAGTGTTACCATACCAGACAGCGTGACAAGTATTGCAGGAGGAGCTTTTGATAGCTGTACTGGTCTGACGGCAATTACCATTCCGGAAAGTGTAACAAGCATTGGAGATAGTGCTTTTTACAGATGTACCGGCTTGACGGAAATCGCCATTCCAGAAAGTGTAACAAGCATCGGCAATTATGCTTTTGATAGTTGCACCAACTTGACGAAAATTACCATTCCGGACAGCATAACGAGTATTAGCGATTATGCCTTTCGCGGCTGCACTGGCTTAAAGACAACTACTATTCCGGAAAGTGTGACAACTGTTGGAGAAAATGCTTTTTCCGGCTGTACCGGTCTGACGGAAATCGCCATTCCAGACAGCGTAACGAGTATTGGAGATCATGCTTTTGACGGCTGTACCGGCTTAAAGACAATCACCATTCCGGAAAGTGTGACAAGCATTGGAAATGGTACTTTTGATAACTGCAATAATCTGATCATTCGTGGCTATACCGGCTCTTTCGCCGAAACTTACGCAAGGGAACATAATATTCGATTTGCAGATGTAAATGCAACTTATACTTGCGGCGATCTCGACGGCAGCGGCGACATCGACTCCACCGATATCTTCTACACCATGCTCTACATCGCCAACGTTGCAGTAGGCAATGACGGCGGACTGACACCGGAACAGATCGCCGCCGCTGATGTAGACGGCAACGGTACAGTGGATTCCACCGACAGCTTCTATATCATGTACTACGTGGCTCTTCACGGAGCAGGCTATCACACCTCGTGGGAAGAAGTCCTCGCGAAGTAAATGCTGTTTTCCTTGCTGAACGAAAAACCGACTTTCTTTGTGAAAGTCGGTTTTTTGTCGCCTTGACATTTTGTCCGGAACACACTATAATAAATTTATCCAATAAATTTATCCGGCAGCTTCAGCCTCGCCGGAAACTTTTCGAAAGGAATCTGATTTATGAAATCGATCTATACCTGCCCCTATTGCGGAGCGAAATCGTTTAACCCGTGGAAAAAGGCGTTCGCCGGCGGACTGCGTACCAAAGGAAAAGTCTGCATGGAATGCGGACAGCACTGCGTCAACGGCGTTGCATCGATGATCTTCAGTGCAGTGGTCTATATTGCTGCCCTCGTGGTCGTTCTGCTGGTCTACTTCAAGGGCAATTCCAACTGGGACTACGTCTACATGGTGGGGGCTGTTGCAGCAGCGTTCGTGCTGTGCCGGCTCTTTGATGCGTTTTTCGGTCCGCTGGTGAAGCCGATCCGGAACGATGTGTTAAGCTGATGGGTGCCGGACTTTACCTGCACGTGCCGTTCTGCCGCCGGAAGTGTCCCTATTGCAACTTCTATTCCGTGCCGGCACAGCCGGAACTGCTGACCGCCTACACTGCGGCAGTCTGCCGGAACTTGCGGCATTACGGAAACGCTGCCCAGCCGGAACGCGTGGACACGGTCTATTTCGGCGGCGGAACGCCCTCGCTGCTGCTGCCTGCACAGATCGCACAAATTCTGGAAACGGCGGCGGAACAGTTTGCCCTGTCCGCAGATGCGGAGATTACACTGGAGGCAAACCCTGCCACTGTGACACCGGAGCAGCTGCGGGAACTTCACCATGCAGGCATCAACCGGCTTTCTCTGGGGGTGCAGTCCCTGTCTGATGCCCAGCTGAAACGGCTGGGACGGCTGCACACGGCACAGGAGGCTGTGGAAACGGTATATGCTGCCGCAGAAGCGGGCTTCCGGAATCTGTCCTGTGACCTGATGCTGGCACTGCCGGAGCAGACGGCGGACGAACTGGAGCAGACCATTTCCCGGCTGGTGCAGCTTCCCATTACACACGTGTCTGCCTACTTATTAAAGGTAGAGCAGGGAACGCCTTTTGCCGTGCAGCACGTGGCGGAATGCTGTCCCGACGATGACACCGCGGCAGACCTCTACTTGCAGGCGGTGGAGCAGCTGGGGGCATCTGGCTTTTTGCAATATGAGATCTCCAACTTTGCCAAAGCCGGTTTCGAGAGCCGGCACAACTGCAAGTACTGGCACTGTGAACCCTATCTTGGCATCGGACCGTCTGCACATTCCTGCTGGAATGGTAAGCGGTTTTTTGTGCCGTCTGCCGTGTCGGATTTTCTGGAGCAGCCGGTGCAGCCAGTCGAAACCGAAGACGAAACGCCCTGCACACCAGAGGAAAAGCTGCTGCTGGGCATGCGGTTGACAGAGGGCGTTCCGGCTTCGTGGCTGGCAGAAAAGCAAGCGGCGGCAGAACGTTACTGCAAGCTGGGCTTTCTGAAAAAAGTCGGCGAACGCATTGCATTCACGCCCAAGGGCTTCCTCGTATCCAACACTATTCTGGCAGAACTGATATAACCAAATTACAACAACTATAGGTGCGGTCTTACTGGGGAGAAACTTTCTGAGGAAAGTTTCTCCCCAGACCCCTTTTCAAAGACTTTTATTCCATTTTTTCTCATAGGGGCTATAGCCCCTATGAGAAAAAATAAAGTGAAGTTTTCGGAGGGGAGTTTGAGGGGAACCCTTCTTCAAAAGGGTTCCCCTCAATAGGCTGCATGTATGGTTGCTGTAATTGGATTATTTCAGAAACAGGCTGCGAAAGGTTTGCAGCCATTGGGGCAGCACTTCGCAGACGGGAATCAGGGAGCCGTTCTGATAAATTGCCGCTTCTGTGAACCCATTTTCGTTGTCGAAAAAATGGGCTTCGTCACAATAGGGCAAAATTTTGGATAGGTCTGCGAATCGCTTCTCATATCGGCGGCGTACATCTGCTTCGGCAATGTTGTGTCCTCCTTTGCGGACACGATTGGCAATGCGGTACAAGCTTTCTTCGGCGGAACTGATACCAATATAGTATAGCCGAATCTGATAGTCCTTTTGTCGAGCTGCAAGAATGGTCTGTAGTGTGCGTCTGCCGGAAAGCGTGGTTTCCTGCGTGAAGTTCCAGCCGTTTTGAATTGCGGTTTCCACTTCCTGAATGGCGATCCTGCCAGCTTCCAGTTTGTTGCAGTGTTCTTTTGCCGCGATATGATCTGGATCAATGATTTTTCCCAAGTCCAGTCGCTGCTGCCGCAGGACACCGGAAAAACTGCTTTTTCCTACGCCGTTGACACCACCGATAATGGTATAAACTTTCATGTGTATTCCTCCGATGCTACTGGTATTTCTTTTGGACAACACTGCATAAAGCCGACAGGCAGTCTTTGTGCGGTGCTGTTTTTATTATACCATGAAAAAATTTCCTCTGCAAGTATAACGGAACAGATTCCGGTGCATACTCTCATCGAGGTGAGTGAGATGCAGAAATGGGAATGGGCATTGCTTTTGGGTATGGTAGGAACGGTCTGCTGTTCGGCACTGGCGGGAACGGCACAGAGTTACGGCTCGCTGGAACAGAATGTGCTGCGGCTGCACATTCTGGCGAACTCGGACAGCATCGACGATCAGGCGTTGAAACTCAAGGTGCGGGACAAGGTGCTTACACAGACAGAAACCCTGTTCCGGTCCCAGCCGGAAAATGCTGCCGATGCGGAACAGCTTGTAGCAGAGCATCTGGAAACGCTGGAGCAGACAGCACAGCAGCTGGTGTGGGACGAGGGATATTCCTATGCAGTCAAGGCACAGCTGGTGGAAATGCCCTTTGACGACCGCACTTATGGGGAATGGACCATGCCGGCAGGGGACTATGAAGCTCTGCGGATCACCATCGGCGAAGCCGCAGGACAGAACTGGTGGTGCGTGATGTATCCGTCCCTCTGCGTGCCCAATGCCTGCGAAGTCACAGCGGACGAAGAAACTGCACAGAAGGCATTCGGAAAATCGGAACAGGACATGCTACGGCACCATGAACGCTATGCAGTCAAGCTGAAATGCGTGGAATGGCTGAAACAGTGGTTCTAAAATATAGATGTTCTGTAAATTTTCGGAGAGATGCTTGACAACGGGACGGGAGTATGATAGAATAACAAAAGTAAACAAAGAAGAGCATTCCCGTTCTCACCGTTTGGCGTAGAGTCGAAACGGTCAATACTCGTGTATAACGACCTTTTTCTGCGGAAAAGGGACGCTTTTTGACGAATGGAGAAGGAGTGTTCACCCAACAGTGAACGCTTTTTTTTGTTTGAAAATAACATGTTTGGAGGTGCTGGCTTATCAGCAAACAGGAACTGCAGATCAACGAGGAAATTCGGGACAGAGAAATTCTGGTCATCGACCAGAACGGTGAAAAACTCGGAACAATGTCTGCGAGAGATGCACAGAAAATCGCCTATGAAAAGGATCTGGATCTGGTGAAGATCGCACCGGGTGCAAAACCGCCGGTATGCCGGATCATGGATTACGGCAAGTACTGCTTTGAACAGCAGAAGCGGGAAAAAGAGGCACGGAAAAACCAGAAGGTCGTTTCGATTAAGGAGATCCGTATGTTTTCTGCCATCGACACCCACGACTTTGAAACCAAAGTCAATCAGGCAAAGAAATTCCTGCAGGGTGGCGACAAGTTGAAGGTTTCCGTCCGTTTCCGGAAGCGTGCAATTGCACACCCGCAGATCGGCGAAGAACTTCTGAAGCGTTTCCAGGAAGCGTGCAAGGAAGTCGGCGTTGTTGACAAGCCCGCGAAAATGGAAGGCCGCAGCATGGTCATGTTCATTTCACCGAAGGCATCGAAGTAAACAGGAGGAATTCACAATGGCAAAGATCAAGACCAAGACTCATTCCGGTGCAAAGAAGCGTTTTAAGATGACTGCTTCCGGAAAGGTAAAGTATCAGAAGACCAACAAAAGACACAGACTGACACAGAAGGATACCAAGAGAAAGAGAATCGCTCGTACCGTTGGTATCGCTGACTGCACAAACGCACCGGCACTGAAAAAGCTGATGCCGTATCTCTAAGCCGCAGGAATATTCGGGCTTTGATTGGAATCTGAGAAATAACGGAGGTAAATAACTATGGCACGTATTAAAGGTGCAATGATGACTCGCAAGAGAAGAAATAAGACACTGAAGCTGGCAAAGGGCTACTGGGGCAGCAAGAGCAAGCACTTCAAGATGGCAAAACAGGCTGTCATGAAGTCCGGTAACTATGCTTACGTCGGCAGAAAGCAGAAGAAGAGAGAGTTCCGTCAGCTGTGGATCACTCGTATTTCCGCTGCATGCAAGATGAACGGCATCAACTACTCCCAGTTCATGAACGGCTGCAAGAAGGCTGGCATCACTCTGAACCGCAAGATGCTGTCTGAAATCGCAATTCATGACGCAGCAGGCTTCACTGCAATCGTAGAACAGGCTAAGGCTGCTCTGTAAGGATTTGAATGCGAAACACGCTCTGGAAATGATACGGGGCGTGTTTTGTTGTATTATAAGGGCAACACTGCTTTCGGCAGCATTACCTGAGAAATTTTTTAGGGAAACACTGCGTTGCCTTAGAGCCTGTTTCGCATCTGCACAGAAACGGATACGAAACGGGCTCTCGCAAAAGAGGGGGAAAAGAGCACATGGAAACACTGTTGAAAATCTCAGCACACGATAATGCCGCCATAAAACAGTATCGAAAACTGGCACGTTCCCGAAAAGAACGCACTAAGGCGGGGCTGTTTGTGCTGGAGGGCTTCCGGCTGGTGTCGGACGCGGTGAAAAATGGTGCGGCTCTGACCCAGCTGTTCTGGACGGAGGACGGATTGGCACGCTGGCAGGCAGAGGGCTTGCCGACAGCGTGGGACGGTGTGCGTTGTGCACAGCTCTCAGACAGTCTGGCGGCGGAACTCTCTCAGACGGAACATTCACAGGGTGTGTATGCCATTTGTCAGATGCCCCAGCCGCCGGCACTTTCCGCATTGATCCACGCAGGCGGCAGTTACGCCGTGCTGCATCAGCTACAGGATCCCGGCAATGCCGGTATGATCCTGCGGACGGCGGACGCACTGGGGCTGGACGGCGTGATTTACAGTGCCAGCTGTGACATCTACAGTCCGAAAGTGGTGCGGGCAACGATGGGCTCGCTGTTCCGTGTGCCGCTCTGTTGTGTGCCAGATATTGCCCCTGTGCTGGAAGCTTGCCGGTGTGCAGGTGTGGAAACCTGTGCGGCTGTGGTTTCCGGTGCGGCGGAACTGGTGGGGCAATGCCGTTTTTCCGGCGGCACAGCAATCGTGATCGGCAATGAGGGCAACGGACTGCCGGAAACGGTAGCGGCTGCCTGTGACCGCCGCGTGACGATTCCCATGCACGGGACGATCGAATCCCTCAACGCCGCTATGGCAGCCGGCATCATTCTGTGGGAAGTGCAGAGAACGGCACAGGACCAGAACGGAGGGCAGTGATATGGAAGAAATACGCTGTCTGCTGTGGCTGGTCATGATATTCGGTGCAGGAAATCCGCGAATCTGGAAGGCACTGCACCGCTATCATTCTCCGCAGAAAGCCGTGGAGATCTTGCGGAAACCGGAAACAGATGCCGATCTGCATCTGCCGGAGCACACTCTGCGGCGAATTCGTCAGACCGGTGAGGATAAAGTGGACGAAATGCTGGAACGCTGTGAAAAGCTGCGTCTGTCCATTCTCTGGTATGGAGATGCGGCATATCCCGAACAGCTTTTGTCCATTGTGAATCCGCCGGTATTGTTGTTTTATCAGGGGGACAGCTCCCTGCTGCAAAATCACCTGCTGCTGACTATTGTGGGAACTCGCAATCCGGCGGAGTACAGTCTGCGGGTGGAGAAAACCATTTGTCATGATCTGGTGCAGATGGGCTTTGTGCCGGTGACGGGCTATGCCGCCGGTATTGACATCACCGCCAATTTGTGTGCTCTGGAGGCGGACAAGCCCAGCATTGCCCTGATGGGATGCGGGCTGGACGTGGCGTATCCGAAATCCCATGTAAACTTGAAATATGAAATCGCCAAGCATGGCTTGATCTTGTCGGAGTTTCTGCCGGGAACTTCTCCGGCACCGGCAAATTTTCCGCTGCGGAACCGCGTGCTGTCCGGTTTGAGCATGGGGACTTTTGTGATACAGGCACCGATTCGAAGCGGTGCACTGATTACGGCGGAGAACGCCATGGAGCAGGGCAGAGATGTTTTCTGTATTCCACCGGCGGACATATTTGACAAACGGTATATGGGTGTGATAAAATATCTTCGGGACGGTGCAATTCCCGTGTTTGACAGTCGGGACATTGTCTATGAGTATTACACCAGCCACGCCCATATGATCGGGGCGGCGGCACTGTACGGAGAGGATCGGGACAAATCGGAAAGTTCTGTGATGACGCTGGGAGAGGCGGAAGCGAAGCCAAAGACACCGGCGAAGAAACCACAGGTTTTCGTTCCGGAACCGCCGGCAGAAGCTGAACCCGATCCGGTACTGGATCCCATGCCGGAGGAAGAACTGGAAGGGCTGGCAGGAGAGATCCTGTCCCTGCTGCGAAAGCAGGACGTGATGCACATGGATCAGATCGCAGCGGAACTGGAAGTTTCTATGGAGGAACTGACCACCACGCTGACCGAACTGGAACTGTACGGGAAATTGGAACGCCTGCCGGGAAAACAATTCCGGTGCATGCGTTGAGGCTGTCCTGTGTCTGTTCGCTACGGACAAATCTTGAGAAAAAACAGCTGTGAGAAACAGCCAGCAGAGAGAACGAGAGGAATATGTCGAATTTAGTGATCGTGGAATCGCCGGCAAAGGCGAAAACCATTCAGAAATATTTGGGAAAAGGCTATGATGTCATTGCCTCAATGGGGCATATCCGTGATCTGCCCAAGTCCAAGCTGGGTGTCGATGTGGAAAATGGTTTCCAGCCTCAGTACACGGACATGAAGGGCAAGGAAGATGTCATTAAAAAGTTGAAAGAACATGCGAAGAAGTGCGACCATGTCTATCTGGCAACGGACCCGGATAGAGAGGGAGAAGCCATTTCATGGCATATCGCACAGCTTCTGCATTTGGATATGAACGCCGACGATCGGGTGGAATTCAACGAGATCACCCGCAGCGGCATTCAGGCAGGTATGAGCAATCCCCACAAGATCGATCTGGATCTGGTCAATGCCCAGCAGGCACGCCGGATTCTGGACCGTCTGGTGGGTTATAAACTCAGCCCGTTCCTGTGGAAAAAAGTCCGCCGCGGACTGTCCGCCGGTCGTGTGCAGTCGGTTGCCGTGCGTCTGGTAGTCGATCGGGAAAATGAGATTCGGGCATTTGTTCCGCAGGAATACTGGTCGATCGATGCGAAATTCACCGCACCGCCGTCCCGCAAGGTGTTTGCCGCCAAGCTGGTAAAGGTGGACGGCAAGCGGGTGGATAAAACGGAGATTCCGGACAAAGCCACCGCAGATGCTCTGCTGGAACGGCTGCAAAATGCCAGCTATTCTGTGCAGAACGTGAAAAAGCGTGTCACCAAGCGGCACCCTGCACCGCCGTTTATCACGTCTACCCTCCAGCAGGACGCTTCCTACCGGCTGGGCTTTCAGTCCAAGCGTACCATGAAAGTGGCACAGGAACTGTACGAAGGCGTGGACATCGACGGACTGGGGGCAGTGGGTCTGATCACCTACATGCGTACTGACAGTCTGCGGATTTCCGCAGAGGCACAGCAGGCAGCCGCGGACTATGTGACCGGAAAATATGGTGCAGAGTACCTGCCGCCGGAACGCCGAAATTATAAGTCCAAGAAAAACGCACAGGACGCTCACGAAGCTATTCGTCCGTCTATGCCGGACATGACACCGGAACGGGTAAAGTCCAGTCTGACTGCGGATCAGTATAAGTTGTACCGTCTGATCTGGGAACGCTTTATCGCCAGTCAGATGGCAGATGCTTTGCTGGATACGGTTTCCGTGGACATTGAAGCCGATAACTGTATGTTCAAGGCAACCGGCTCCACAGTGAAGTTCGACGGCTTTACAGTGCTGTATGACGATGCCAAGGGCGACAAGAGCGAGAACAAGAACCTGCCGGAACTGGAAAACGGCATGGAGATCAAGGTAAAATCGCTGGAGGGCAATCAGCATTTCACACAGGCTCCGCCCCGCTATACCGAAGCAACGCTCATCAAGGCACTGGAAGAAAACGGCATCGGCAGACCGAGTACATATGCTCCTACCATTACCACCATTACCACACATCTGTATGTGGAGCGAGAGGGCAAACAGCTGAAGCCGACCGTCCTGGGTGAAGTGACAACAGAACTGATGAAAGAACATTTCCCCAACATTCTGGACGTGAAGTTCACCGCCGATATGGAAAACAGTCTGGACGATGTGGAACGCGGCAAGAAAAGCTGGGTGGACACACTGGAAGATTTCTACGGCGACTTCTCCAAGACGCTGGAAACTGCCGAGGAGAAAATGGAGGGCAAACGTGTCAAGGTGCCGGACGAGGAAACAGACATTGTCTGCGATCAGTGCGGCAGAAACATGGTCATCAAGATCGGACGCTACGGCAGATTTCTGGCATGCCCCGGTTTTCCGGAGTGCAAGAATACCAAGAAGATCGTACAGGAAACTGCCGGCTCCTGCCCGCTGTGCGGCAATAAGATCATTCTGAAAAAATCCAAGCGTGGCAGAAGCTTTTACGGCTGCAATGCCTATCCGGACTGCAACTTCATGACATGGAATGTGCCTACCGAGGAAAAATGTCCCCAGTGCGGCTGTACGCTGTTCCAGAAGGGCGGCAAGTCCGGCACACTGGTTTGCGAAAAGCCGGGGTGCGGCTATTCCCGTCCTGTGGGAGGAGGTGCTTAAATGGCAGAAGTGACTGTGATCGGCGGCGGACTGGCAGGCTGTGAAGCGGCGTGGCAGCTGGCAGAAGCCGGCTTTTCCGTGCGGCTGCTGGAGATGAAACCGGTGCAGTATACACCGGCTCATCACTATGAAGGGCTGGCGGAACTGGTCTGCTCCAACTCGCTGAAAGCCGACCGCCTGAATTCTGCGGCAGGACTGCTCAAGGCGGAAATGACTCGTCTTGGCTCGCTGCTGATGCAGTGTGCCAGAAAGTCGGCAGTTGCTGCCGGCGGGGCACTGGCGGTAGACCGGAAACAGTTCTCCGACCTTGCCACCGAAGCGATTCGGAATCACCCCAACATCACGCTGGAAACGGCTGTGGTCACGGAAATTCCGGATACGCCCACAGTGGTTGCCACAGGACCTCTCACCGAGGGGGCACTGGCGGCGGATATTGAAAAACGCTGCGGCACACGGTTGAGTTTCTTTGATGCTGCCGCACCGATCGTCAGCTTTGAGAGTCTGGACAAGGAGAAAGTGTTCTTTGCGGCTCGATATGGCAGAGGCGATGCAGACTATATCAACTGTCCCATGAACAAGGCGGAGTATGAGGAATTCTATCAGGCACTGATCGGGGCAGAACGTGCACCACTGCACGACTGCGACAAGGACGCCTTTCGGGTGTATGAGGGCTGTATGCCCATTGAGGTGCTGGCTTCCCGCGGCATGGACACCATGCGGTTCGGACCGCTGAAGCCGGTGGGGCTGACAGACCCCCGCACCGGTCACCGCCCGTGGGCAGTGGTGCAGCTGCGGCGGGAAAATCAGGAGGGCACCATGTATAATCTGGTGGGATTTCAGACCAATCTGAAATTTCCGGAACAGAAGCGGGTGTTCTCCATGATCCCCGGACTGGAGCATGCGGAATTCCACCGCTATGGCGTGATGCACCGGAATTCGTTTCTGGACAGTCCCCGCCTGCTAGATGCGGACTATCACTTCCGCGGGCAGGACGGGCTGTACTTCGCCGGACAGATGACCGGTGTGGAGGGCTATATGGAATCAGCGGCAAGCGGCATTCTTGCCGGAAAGAATCTGGCAAGACAGCTGCAGGGCAAGCCACCGTTGATCCTCCCGCGGGAAACTATGATGGGAGCACTGGCGGCATATATCAGCAGTGCTCCCACGGAGAATTTCCAGCCGATGGGTGCCAATATGGGCATTCTGCCGGATCTGCCGGAGCGAATCCGCGGCAAACAGGAAAAGTATCAGGCATACGCGGATCGCGGCATGGCGGCACTGGAACAGTACTTGCAGACCGCGGAACAATAAAGGCAATACCGCACAAAGAGCATAACACAAGGGAGATCATAGATTTTGAATATTTTAATCGACGCATTCGGCGGGGACAACGCCCCGCTGGAGGTGATTCGCGGCGGTGCACGGGCGGTGCAGGAACTGGGTGTGACTGTGACGCTGGTGGGGGACGAGCAGAAAATTCGTGCCTGTGCCGAGAAAAACAGGCTGCCGCTGGACGGCATGGAAATTCTGCACGCTCCGGCAGTGTTCGACATTCACGAGGAACCCACGTCCCTGCTGAAACAGCATGCGGATACTTCCATGGCAGTGGGCATGCAGGCACTCCACGACGGCAAGGGTGATGCCTTTGTCTGTGCCGGCAGTACCGGTGCCCTGCTGGTGGGAGCCACATTTCTGGTGAAGCGGATCGCCGGCATCAAGCGTGCGGCAGTGGCTCCGGTGCTCCCCACGGAAACGACACCGTTTCTGCTGATCGACGGCGGTGCCAATAACGACTGCCGTCCGGAAATGCTGGTGCAGTTTGCGATCATGGGCAGTGCCTATATGCAGAATGTCATGCACGTGGACAAGCCCCGCGTGGCTCTGCTGAATGTGGGAGCCGAGGAAACCAAGGGGCGGGAACTGGAACTGGAATCCTATGTCCAGCTGGCACAGGCTCCGGTGAATTTCATCGGCAATATCGAAGCACGGGAACTGCCTGCCGGTGCAGCAGATGTGGTAGTTACAGATGGCTTTACCGGCAATGTAGCACTGAAGCTGTACGAGGGCATGGGCAAGTTTATGGCACACCAGATGAAAGGCAACCTGTTCGCAGGCGTTGCCGGAAAGCTGGCGGCACTGCTGATCCTGCCGAAGATCAAGGCACTCACCAAAAAAATGGACTACAAAGCCGTAGGCGGTGCAGTGATGCTGGGCGTACAGAAGCCGGTCATCAAGGCACACGGCAGTTCCGACGGCACAGCATTTTTCAATGCGATCCGGCAGGCGAAAGACTGTGTTGCCGGAAATGTGGTACAGACCATTGCAGAAAATACCGGAAAGCCGGTAAAGAAATAGAGGGAAAGCAATCATGGAACATACAGAGTATGTAGATTTAGGAAGGTTTGAAACGTATATCCATTACCACTTTAAGGACAAGCACCTGCTGCTGGAAGCACTGTCCCACTCGTCCTATGCCAATGAAAAGCATAAGACCCGCAACAGCAACGAGCGTCTGGAATTTCTGGGGGACAGTGTGCTGTCCGTTGTGGTGGCAAACTATCTGTTCCACCATTCCACCCGCCCGGAGGGCGAACTGTCCCGCATGCGCGCTTCGCTGGTCAGCGAGGACGCGCTGTTCCAGTTTGCGCAGGAGATCGACCTGGGCTCTTACCTGCGGCTGGGCCGCGGCGAGGAGCTGGGCGGCGGGCGCTGCCGCCCCAGCGTGGTTTCGGATGCGTTTGAAGCCACCATTGCCGCTTTGTTCCTGGACGGCGGCATTGAGACCGCCCGCAACTTTATCCTGCCGTTCATCACGGAGGGCAAAACCGCCGAGGATGACCACAAGACCGCCCTGCAGGAAGTGGTGCAGAAACACCCGGACGACCGCCTGACCTACACCGTGACAGGGGAATCCGGCCCGGCGCATGATAAGCGGTTCCAGGTTACTGTGGCGCTGAACGGCAAGGCGCTGGCTGTGGGCGAAGGCCGCAGCAAAAAGGCTGCGGAACAGCAGGCTGCCAAAGCGGCGCTGACCAAGCTGGAACAGCAGGCATAAAAAGGGGCATCTATGCGCTTAAAAGAACTTGAGATACAGGGCTTCAAGTCCTTCCCGGATAAAACGCGGATCACCATTGGCGAAGGCATTACCGGTGTTGTGGGGCCGAACGGCTCCGGCAAAAGCAACATTTCGGATTCCATCCGGTGGGTTCTGGGCGAAACCAGCTCCAAACAGCTGCGCGGTGCGGGCAAGATGGAGGACGTTATTTTTGGCGGCACCCAGACCCGCGGCGCAATGGGCTATGCGGCGGTATCGCTGACCATTGATAACTCCGATCATGGGCTGGAAATGGACGCGGACGAAGTAACCATTGGCCGCCGCTATTACCGCAGCGGGGAGAGCGAGTATACCATCAACGGCCAGAGCGTGCGCTTAAAAGATGTGTACGAGCTGCTGCTGGATACCGGCCTTGGGCGCGATGGCTACGCCATTGTGGGTCAGGGGCGCATTGCGGAGATCGTTGGTGCAAAATCCACCGAGCGGCGTGAGATTTTTGAGGAAGCATCTGGCATTGCCAAATACCGCTACCGCAAAAATGAAGCCGAACGCCGCCTGGCCGCGGCGGAGGGCAATCTGGAACGCCTGCGGGATATTCTGGGGGAGCTGGAAAAGCGAGTTGGACCCCTGAAACGCGACAGCGAAAAGGCGGAGCAGTTCCTGGCATATTCCGAGACCCGCAAGGGGCTGGAAATTACCCTGTGGGTGGATTCAATCCGCCGCGCACAGGATACGGTGCGGGACCAGCAACGCAAGTATGAGGCGGCGGAAAGCGACTATGCACGCATTTCCCGCCAGCTGGATGAATTTGACACCCGCACCGAAGCCCTGCGCGCCGAAGCCCAGCAGCTGATGCTGCAGGTGGAGGAAGCGAATGCTGAGATCCGCACCATTACCGAGCAGAACGCCGGGAGCGAAAGCCAGCTGGCAGTTTTGCAGAACGAAACCGAACACGCGAACGAGCAGATCCGCAGCGCCAGCGATGAGCTGACCCGCGCCGGGGAAGGCGCAAAGGGGATTGCGCAGGAAGCGGACGAGCACAAAGCGGAAATCACCCAGTTGCAAACCGTGCTGCAAAATCTGGATGCCGAGGCGGACAAGCTGCGCCAGCAGCTGAACACGCTGGAACAGCAGGCGCTGCAAAGCGGTGAGCGGCGGGAGATCGTGAGCGCCGCCATGGCCCGCATGCAGCAGAATGCCACTGCCCTGCAGGTGCGGGGTGCGGGGCTGCAATCCGCCGTGGAAGCGGCCCGCGCCCAGCTGAACGGCCTGAAAAACCAGGAAGCCGCCGCGGGTGATGTGGCACAAAAACTGACCGAGGAACGGGACGCTGCTGCCGAGCACCTGAAAGAGTGCGAGGAAGCCGTGACCCGCAACGATAACATCCGCTCCGGCTTAAAGCTCAAGCTGGAAAGCCGTCGCCGCCAGCAGGCGGAGGCCGCTGAAGCTTTGCAGAAGGCCGCAGCGGATAAAAACAACACCGCCCAGCGCATCCGCATTCTGGAGGATCTGGAGCGCAACATGGACGGCTATCAGCAGAGCGTAAAAGCCGTTATGCGCGCCGCGGGCGGTGGGCGGCTACGGGGCATCATCGGCCCGGTGGCCGGTATCCTGAGCGTGCGCAAGGGGTACGAAATCGCGATTGAAACGGCACTTGGCTTTGCGCTGCAGAACATTGTGGTGCAGGACCAAGGCTGCGCCCGCGCGGCCATCACCTTTTTGAAGGAAGAACGCGCCGGACGCGCAACCTTCCTGCCGCTGGATACCGTGCAGGGCAGCCGATTCAATGGCCGCCTGACCGGCACGGCGGAGGTGGCCGCCGACCTGGTGGAGACCGCCCCCCAGTACCAGCATATTATTGATAACCTGCTGGGCCGCATTATTGTGGTGGAGGATCTGGGCGAAGCGTCGGTGGTGGCCAAAAATCTTGGCTACCGCAACCGCATTGTCACAATGGACGGCCAGGTCATCAACGCAGGCGGTTCCTTTACCGGCGGTTCCACCGCGCGCAGCGTGGGTGTGTTCAGCCGCAAGCAGGAACTGGACGAACTGCGTGCCAAGGTGCTGAAACTGGACGAGCGCCGCGCAGCAGCCGAAAAGGAAGCCGCCGCCCGCAAAGCGGAGGTGGATAACCTGACCGCCCAGCTGGCCGGTGCCGAGAGCGAGGGCATGACCGCCGCTGCAGCCCGCCTGAAAGCCGAGATGGAGCTGGATCAGCTGAACACCGCGCTGGAAGAGGGCAAGAATGCTGCCGCCCACCGTGGGCAGGAGATCGCCGCGCTGGAACAGCAGCTGCGGGAGAACACTGCGGCCGCCGCCCAGGCAGAAAACGCCCGCAAACAGGCGGAAGCCGAGATTGAAACGCACCGCAAAGAGCTGGAAAGCCTGGGCGCTTCCACCAGCGATGTGACCCGCCAGCGGGAGGAAGCATCGCAGAAACTTTCGGATAACCGAATGCAGAAGCTGCGCACCGAGAAGGACCTGAGCCTGCACGAAGCAGCGCTGGAAACCCTGAGAGGCCGCAGCGGCGAAGCCGAAGCCCGCGTGCGGGAACTGCAGGCCAATGTGGCCGCCGCCAAAGAGCGCATTGCCGCCAATGAGCTGCGCGCCAATGAAATCAAGCGAGCCAGCGAAGAAAACAAACAGAAGATCAACGAGCTCAACGTCTTCCCCGTTCCGGACGGCGACACCGGCACGAACATGAGCCTGACGATGAACTCCGCCGCC
>ERZ827496.1659-NODE-1659-length-25169-cov-41.224616_pt1 | contig 25169 bp, 27 predicted proteins | sample MGYA00519769_ERZ827496 | MGnify/ENA primary metagenome ERZ827496 (study PRJEB31778, sample SAMEA3449327) | human gut metagenome | biome: human gut; feature: human-associated habitat; material: faeces | place: United Kingdom | collected 2010/2012 ...
TGCGAAGCACTGGCATCGCTAAAAGGCTGTTTTTTTATGTTTTTGTTTCAGTCCCTCCAGTATTTATCCACTGAACCCAATGGGCTGTGGGGCTTTGTGAAAAAAATGTGGGGAGGTGGAGGAAATTGTGGGGGAAATGTTTATCTTTGTGTGTAATAAAATTGACTGCGATATGAAAATAGCTATCATTAATGGGCCAAACCTGAATTTGATTGGCGTGCGCGAACCTGAAATCTACGGCAACCGCTCGCTTGTGGAGTACCTCAACGAACTCGTGGGCGAATATCCCGATGTGGAATTCTCCCTCTTTCAAAGTAATCACGAAGGGGCTATTATCGACGAACTCCAGCGCATCGGCTTCAGCTACGACGGCATCGTGCTCAACGCTGGCGCATACACCCACTATTCCATCGCCATTGCCGACTGCATTCGTGCCATCACCGCTCCTGTGGTGGAAACGCACATCAGCGATGTGCAGGCGCGCGAAACGTTCCGCCACGTGTCGATGATTAAGGACGCTTGCGCCACTGTGATTGCCGGCTTCGGGCTCGACAGTTATCGCCTTGCCGTGGATTGGTTGATTGAATACGCAAACGAACAATGACGGAACAACTCGAAGACTACATTTTACAACATATCGACACCGAGCCTGAGCATCTTTACCAGCTCGACCGCGACACGCACATCAAGTTGCTCTACTCGCGCATGTGTTCGGGGCATCTGCAAGGCCGCTTGCTGAAGATGCTCGTGCGCATGGCTAAGCCTCGTCGCATACTTGAGTTAGGCACATTCTCCGGCTATTCTGCGCAGTGCCTTGCCGAAGGTTTGCTCGACGACGATGCCCAACTCCACACCATCGAGATAGAGGACGAACTGGAGGACTTCCTCCGTGAGCATTTCGCAAAGTCGCCTTTCGGCAGCCGTATTCACCTGCACATTGGCGATGCCAACGAGATTTTGCCACGGTTGGGCGAGAGTTTTGATTTGGTGTTTATCGACGCCAACAAGCGCCAATATCCCGAATACTACGAAATGGTGCTGCCACACGTGGCACCAGGTGGTTTCATCATTGCCGACAACACCCTTTGGGACGGCAAAGTGGCGGACCCCAACACCAAACACGACCCACAAACCGAAGGCATTCTCCGCTTCAACGACATGGTGGCATCCGACCCCCGCGTAGAAAAAGTGATAGTCCCCCTCCGCGACGGCCTCACCATCATCTACAAAAAACCATAATCCAGAAATTAGAAATTAGAGGTTAGAAATTAGAATTTTTAGAAGAAGATTTTTTTCAAGAAGTTAAGGAGATTTTTTAGAAGTTAAGAAGTTAAGAAGTCAAAGAAGTTAAGACGGCACCATCGCCTCTGGTAATGTGTCAGAATCAAAACGCCGATTAAATCCATTTAAATCCTATTTACACCCGATTTGAAATTTAATTATAAAAAATCGGTGATAATGGATTTTAATGGTTTAAATCGGTGTTCTTGCCAGTCTCGCCATCCACAGTCAGACTTGTCCGACCAGTCCGACTCGTCAGACTCCCCCACAAACTCGTTGACCTGTTGACTTGTTTTGGGGAGGTGGATTAGTTGGGGATTTCTTCGTATTCGGCGTCGGTGATGAGGTCTTCTTGGGGGTAAGAAGTTGTGTGGTTGGTGCTGGAGGTGTTGTTGGTTGGTTCTGTGGGGGATTCGGGGTCGGTGGAGCCTGGGAGTTCTTCGAATTCTACGTATTCGCCGTCGGTTTGGGTGTAGCGTTTTTCGCGTGGTTGGGAGGCACTGTTTTGCTCACCTCCGTATTGCTCGCCGCCGAAATGGCGCTGGGCTTCCTCGAATTGGCGGCGGAAATCTTTGCGTACTGCGTCGATGCGGCGCTTGAACATGAACGCCTTATACAGCAGATAACCAACGAATATCAGTAGTAATGCCTCAATCATAATCTTTAGCAATTTGGTTACAGGCTATGCAACGTAGCAAAATCCGTGCCAATTAGTCTTGCTTGGTGACGGCAGAGAGCACGATGTAGAAAAGCATTGCCCATGCCAAGCCTGTTACGCCGCAGAATCCCACGCAAATCACAAACGCCAACACGAGCAGGTATTGCTTGTAGTTTTCCTTCACGCTGAGGCTGTGGAGTTTGAGCGAGAACATGCGCAAGTTGCACACCATCAGCAACGAAAGCACTACCACCAGAACGGCTACCACCAGCACTGGCACATCGGCGTGGTGCTCGGCGTAGAAGTTGGTGAAGCCAATCCAGAAAATGGCGTTGGCAGGAATGGGAAGTCCGGTGAATGTGGTGCTTTGGTCGGTGGAAACGTTGAATTTCGCCAATCGCAATGCGCCAAACACTGGGATGAGCATGGCGATGTATGCCACGCCGCTTTCTGGCTCATATTGCACCAGCATATTGTAGAGCACCATGCCTGGAGCCAGGCCGAAACTCACTGCATCGCTCAGCGAGTCGAGTTCCTTGCCTAATGGCGACACGGCGTGGAGCAAACGTGCGGTGAAACCGTCGAAAAAGTCGAAAACAGCGGCAAGCGCAATCAGCACAAATGCCACCTGATAGCCTTGCAAGCCCCACCACCATGGTTCAAACGCATGGAAGGCTGCCACGCAAGCCAACGCACCCGAAAGCAAGTTACAGCAAGTGACCGCATTTGGGGTGTTATTACGAGTTGATTGTAGAATGTTCATCAGTTATTGCAGGGTTTGAGGCGTGCAATCGGTGTCATACCACCAGTTGTTTTTTCGCCCAATTTCACGAGAATTTCGCTATCGAGAGGTAAATAAATGTCCACACGCGAGCCGAATTTAATGAAGCCCATGTGTTGCTCAATGCTCACTTCCTCCTCTGGCTCAACGTAGGTGACGATGCGGCGCGCCACAGCACCGGCAATCTGACGCACGAGAATATCGTGGCCCGCAGGGGTGGAAATCACCACCGACGAACGCTCGTTCTCGGTGCTCGACTTTGGCAGATAGGCGGCGAGGAAACGGCCGTTGTGGTGCTTCACATATTTCACGATGCCATTCACTGGAACCCAGTTGGCATGCACGTTAAACACGCTCATAAACACCGACAGTTGAATGCAGTTGCAGTGCAAGCACTCGTCCTCGTACACCTCTTCCAGCGCCACCACCGTGCCATCGACCGACGATAGCACCGTGTTTTCCACCTCACCCTTATAATGGCGGCGAGGCGAGCGGAAGAAGTTGATGACCAAAAGGAACAATATGGCGGAAATCACCATGAAGACGATGGGTATAGGCTTATACTCTATGAACAAGTATGCTGGCACGTTGAATGCCAACAAGATGAACAATAGAACAAAGATAATGTTCAAGCCCTCACGGTGTATTTTATATTTCATTTTCACGATGCTTTCTATATTAATTTACAAAGGTAGCAATAATTTCGCAAACTATCAAAAAGCAGCGCAGATTAGAGGAATTAGATGTTAGAAGATTTTTATAGAAGTTAAGAAGTTAAAGAAGTTAAGAAGGTTTTGTGTAGAAGTTAAGAAGTTAAGGAGTTAAAGAAGTTAAGACGGCACCATCGCCTTTTGGTAATTTAATAGGGTTTCCTCCCATCTGATTCGTCGGACTTGTCTGACCAGTCCGACTCGTCCGACGCTCCCCCAAAAAAAACTCGTTGGCTTGTTGACTCGTTGACTCTTCAAGAGATTTGGGTGGATTTGATGGTGATGCCGAACGCCTGTTTTGTGGCAGGGGTGGGCTTTGAGGTGTCTTTCAGCACGATGCTCACCGTGCCGTCGTCCTCAATGTGGATACAGATGTCGGCATCGGCATCGGTGAGCGAATTTTTGGTGAATTGAAGCGATTTTTCAGCGATGGAATCGGGGCATTTCGCATTTTTCAGGAATTGGTGAACCTCTGCCAACGCCTCACTGACTTGCCCACTCGGCACCGTGGTGGAATAGGTGCGCGCCGCATCGGGGGCTGGTATCAGCGTGAGGGGCGAAATGCTTTTGCCGCGGCTCATTCGCCAAGTGATGCCCACCTGCACCAGCAGCATTGCGCCAGCCGAGAGCGGAAAACCCCACCAGAGCATGTCGGGGGCTGCCACCTGCGTGAACACAAACACCGCCACCACAATCGATGCTACCTGGCCTACAGCCACACCCACACTCAGCACCAAATAGCCCAGCACCTGATACATGCCGCGCAGCAGCACGGTGAGCGAAAACGGCAGCAGTATGGCACTGAAGATGCGAAGCACTCGGCACAGTTCGGCACGCAAAGTTGGGTCGTCGGCACCGAAGAGCGTAGCCATCGCACCGGGGGCAAAAGCCACAAAGGCGGAAAACGGCACCAGCACGGCGCAAGAGAACGTCATCACCTTGCGGTTGAGCATTTTCAGCCCCGTGATGTCGTGTTCGCCGAGCAGCATTCCGCCAATGGCGAACGTGGCATCGAGCACACCATTGAGCACCACGAAGGTGATGAGCAACAACTGTATGCACACCGCCACCATATACACACCGTCGGATCCAAGCACGCCGTCAACCATCTTGTTGATGAGCAACACAATCACGCTGAGCAGCACATTGGCAATCATCAGCGGAAGTCCTTGTTTGAGGTTGGCTCCGAGCGTGTGCCACACCTGTTTGGTGAACCGCACAATGCGGTAGGAGCACGACTTGCGGCGCAGGTGCGACGAGGTGATGCACACCGTCACGCCGTAGTTGATGACCGTGGCCCACGCCGAGCCGGCGATGCCCAGCCCCAGCATCTTGATAAACACGATGTCGAGCACCACATTGGTCACGGCACCCACAATCACAGCACAAGTCACCAGCCGAGGACGACCGTCGCTCTGCACCATCATATTCATCATGCCCGACAGCACCAGCACCGTGACACCGAGGCTCGTGACACGCAGATAACTCAGCACCATGGGGCGAATTTCATCGTCGGCGCACACGATGCGCGAAATCTGCTCACAGCACGCATAACTCGCCACCGTCACCACCACGCCCACCGCCAGCACCGAATAGAGTGCCGCAGTGAACACACGGCTCGCCTCCTCGCTGTCGCGACTGCCGATAGCCTTGGCGGCAAGCAGACTTGCTCCCACGCCCAACAGCGAATTGAGCGAGAGGAAGGTGGTGAGCACAGGCATCGCCATGTTTACGGCAGCCATGGCGTGAGGACCCATCAGATGGCTCACGATGGCAGCATCGGTGCTTACCGCCAGCTGAGCAGCCACGGTGGTGAGAATCGATGCGCCCAGGAAGTTCCAAAACGCACGATTCACGAGCGATGGTTTGCGCTGCAACATTATTTTTTGGATTCTTTAAAACTGCATTTCGGGCATAGCCCCTTGATAAGAAAATTGGCAGACTGCGCCTCGTAGCCTTCGGGGAGTTGGGCGGGAGGCACGGCGAGTTGCTCCAGGCAGGTGGTGTGTCCGCACCTCACGCAATAGAAATGCGCATGGGTGTCGTCGTCGGTATCGGAATGGTGATGGCTGTGGCACAGCTCGTATTTCACGGTCGCGCTGCCGTCCTCAATCACATGCACCAAATGGCGGTCGCGAAACACGCCAATCGTGCGCGATATCACGCTGCGGTCGATGGTCATCAGAAGCGACTCCAAATCAATCTGCGACAAAGGACTCTGTGCCTCTGCCAACGCACGGCACATGGCTATACGGTTGGCGGTGGGTCGCACGCCATGCTCCACCAGCAGCAGTTCGGCATCAGCTATCGAGAGCGTTTTTTCCATAGGCTTAATCTTTCGTTTTTATGGGCAAATGTCGCCAAATGCACCTCGGCACACGCCGCCACAGGGCTATCAGCACCCGATAGCGCCAGTCCAGTATCGCCACGTGCTTTTTCGCCTTCACCGCCTTCATAATCAGGCGTGCTGTGGTCTGCACATTCATCAGCATGGGATAGTTATGCTCATCGTTGAGCAATGCGGTGGCAACGAAGCCGGGGCGAATGTCGGAGAACGTGATGTGGAGTTTGCGCATGTTAGCCAACTGTTCAAGGGCTTGCAGATAGGTGTTCTGAAACGCCTTGGTGGCACTGTACGACGGTGCCATGCCCAGCCCCTTGGTGCCAGCCACCGAAGTGATGGCGGCGATGTGCCCACCACCGTGCTTAGCCATGTAGCCGAAAGCGGCATCAATCATGCGAGTGAACCCCATGCCGTTGGTGCTCACTGTGCGCAATTCGATTTCGGCATCCACATTCGGATTCTGCTTACCGATGCCCGATGCGTGAAAATACAGGTCCATGCCGCCCATGCGCTCGGCAAGAGCGGTGAGTTGTTCGCCTGCGGTTTCATCGGTCACGTCAATCACTGCCACGATCACCTGTTCGGGGTATTGCTTGCGCAACTGCTCCAGTGCATCGGCACGGCGTGCCGCCACGCCCACCTGCCATCCGTCGGCAAGCAGGAGCAAAGCCACCTCACGGCCCATGCCGCTCGAAGCCCCCATCACTATCGCATTTTTTCGCATCACCAATTTAGATTTTAGGTGGTTTTGGAACACTCGGAGTACTCGGAGCACTCAGAAACTTGTTGACCTGTTGACCTGTAGTCTCGTTGACTTCAATTTTCTCCGTCGGCAATGATGTCGGTGGCGAAGCGGTTTGTTTCGCCACGCCATGGCAACATGCCTTTAAATTCTTCGTATTTCACCGTCACACGGCGGCCAGTGGATTGCAGGCGCGAAGCCTTTGCTGCCAGCGAATCGCTCTTGATGGTGAACTCGAAGCCCGATTTGTAGGCGCGCACCGTGTCGGCAATGTATTTCTCGCTAATCATCTGCACCTCGTAGGTTTTGAGGATAGTGCCTTCGCTCTGCACCTTCAGTATCACGCCACGTTCCTCGCTCACGATGTAGGGGTGGAAATAACGGAGCCAAAGCGCGATGCTCACGCCCAGCACCAGCAGCACCACGCCACCAATAATCAGTATGCGTTTGCGCTTCGACGAGCGGTCGTAGGTCAATTCCCTCAATTCACGCTCCTCGCGTTCCTCTGGAGTTTCCTCCACAGGTTGCTGTTCTTTTTTCTTTTGTTCCTCCTCGTCTTTTTTGCTTGAGTAGAAGTGGTCGTCGTATTTATCGCTAAACAGGTTGCCCATTTTTTTTAGAAATTAGATGTTAGAAATTAGATTCTCGATTCTTCGAATTCTCGAAATTTCGAATATTCGATTTTTCGAAGAATCGCCTTGTTGACATGTTGACTCGTAGACTCGTAGACTCGTTGTTTTCCCTACAACGTCATGCCTTCGGCGTCGCTTTTGGTGCGAACGATGGTTTTGCCTTGGGCTATGCGGCGGCGGTCAATCGCCATCGACACAAACGCGTAGATGCCGAGCACCACCAGCAGCACTTGCTGCACCAGCCACACCGTCCATGCGAAAGCACTGGCTTGGGGATTGTAGGGGTCGCCCAACGGCAGTTCGCCCACGCCGTAGATGGCAAGTCCGAACATGATGGCGTATTGCCATGCGCCCACACCGCCATTGGTAGGCACCGCCATACCCAAACTGCTGAACACAAACAGCACCAGTATAGCCACAATGCCCAAATCCTTGGTGAATGTGAACGCCATAGAGGCGATATAGAGTTGGAAGAAATAGCAGCCCCAAATCAGTAATGTGTAGAGCAGGAACCACCATTTTCCCTTCATCTTCGTGATTGAAATCAAACCCTCCCACAGGTTGGTGAGCATGAGGCGAATTTTGGTCAATACCTTGTTTTCGCTCTTGGTCTTGAAAATCCACACCATCAGTGCCACCATCAGTGCGCCCACAGCCACCAAAGCCCAGAACCACCAGGTGGCAAACATGCTCTCGCCGCAGGCTGCGCCTTTTTGGCTCAAAAACTTCATAAACGCGCCCTGCGCCAAGAAGAAGGTGACGATGGTCAGTGCCAGCACCGTGAGGGTGTCGCTCAGGCGGTCGCCCACCATCGAGCCCACCACCTTGGAGAACGAAGTGCGTTCACGCGATGCGATGTAGCCGCTGCGCCACACCTCGCCCAGTCGGGGAGCCAGTAAGTTGACGAAATAGGTGCCGAAAATACTGTTGACCAGCGCACTGAGCGGCGCATCAATACCCAGCGCGCGCAACTGCAACCGCCAGCGGCAAGCCCTGAACACATGGCTGAAGATGCTCACCACAATCACAGGCACAAACCACCAGAAGTTCACATCTTCACGCAGGCTCTGCTTTATGGCCTCCATATCCATATTTTTATAGAAAAACCACACCAGCAACACACTCAGTGCCACAGGAATGCCATATTTCAGCAAAGGAGATATAATCTTTTTCACAATCCAAATATATTAAATTACTATCCATGCAACTTCCCAAAAAGCCACACTCCCCACAAAGTTACAAAAAAAACCGAATTTATAAAATATGTCAACGAGTCAACAAGCCAACAGGTCAACAAGTGAAAAAAATAGCCAGATTTGGAGTTGAGGGTCAAGTTGGCTCACAAACTAACGGAAAAACCTGAAAATCGCTATTTTAAATTATCGTTGACTATTTTAAGAATATATTCGCGATTCAGCCAATATCCTTTTTTCTTCTGAGGTCCAAAAGCCGTGTCCATCAAGTCTTTTGAATTCTTTGCTTTAGGGCGCACATGACAAATGTTGCCATCTCCACACTTGATGAAATGGTTGAAATCCCCACGCTTAATCTTGTTTTTGGTATCTTCCCAAAATATTCTTGCCAATTCCAAATCAGACGGTGGCATTTAATTTAAATTACTTCAGAATGATGTACTAAAAAACAACAATAAAAGTGCAACTAAAATAATCTGATTTTAAAAATATTCCATTATCTTTGCGCTGAACACAATAATGTAGATAAACGATGAAAGATATAAATCGCATAAAAGTCGTATTGGTAGAGAAGAAACGGACAAGCAAATGGTTGTCTGAACAGTTAGGAAAAGATCCTGCAACAATCTCAAAATGGTGTACCAATACCTCGCAACCAGATTTAATAACATTGACCAAAGTAGCAACTCTATTGGATGTTGATGTTCGTCTGCTTATCAATAAAACAAAGGGAATTAATACTGATGATTGAAAAAGTCATTAGTTCAAAATGATATTAATAATGAATACAAAAGCAAAACCATTCATCAAATGGGTTGGAGGAAAAGGACAACTCATTGAACAACTGGAGGCGAAACTCCCAGCTGACTTTGATAATTGGGATAATGCGACATACATAGAGCCATTCGTTGGCGGTGGGGCTATGTTGTTCTACATGCTTCAAAAGCATCCAAATATCAAACGCGCTGTTATCAACGACATCAACAGTGACTTGATTACATGTTATAGAACTGTACGTGATAATGTGGAAGAGTTGATTCCTGCATTACAGGAAATTCAAACACAATATTACGCTTTGCAAGGTATGGAAGCCAAACGTGAGATGTTTATGGCTGTGCGCCAACGCTACAATGAGAAGAATCTTGACCCGATAGAGAATACTGTAAAATTCTTTTTCCTCAATCGTACATGTTTCAATGGGTTGTATCGAGTGAACAAGAAGGGCTTGTTTAATGTTCCTTGCGGGAAGTATATGCAACCACAAATCTGTGATGAATACACACTTAGAGCAGATAGTGAACTATTGAAGCGAGTGGAAATATTGGAAGGCGATTTTGAGAACACTTTGCTTTGTGCGCAAGGCAAAACATTATTCTATTTTGATCCACCGTATCGTCCACTTAGTGACACTTCAAGTTTTAATGACTATTCGAAAGAAGCATTCAATGATGATTCACAGGTGAGATTGAAGGAGTTCTGTGATAAAGTTGTTGCAGAGGGTTATAGTTTTATGCTGAGTAATTCTGATTGCAAAGGGAAAAACGAAGCGGATAATTTCTTTGATGTATTATATGCAGATTATTATATAGACAGAGTTCTGGCTTCTCGTAATGTTAATGCGAACGGGGCAAAACGAGGAAGGATTTCCGAGATTCTTGTTCGCAACTATGGCAACACACAAAAAGAAAGACAAAAACAAACATCAATATTTAACCCACGTTATGTGGAACCAAAACTATTGAACTATGGAGAAAGATTTTGAGAAATTTATGTCTCAATTAGCAGAAACCAATGCTACATTGGACTTTTACTCTGATTTCAAGAAGATTCGCAAGAATGTAAACGATATAGCTATTAGCCTAAATATGCTAAACTTTTTGCTGGGTAAAGAAGATTTGCGCTCGGCTGTAGAAGCATTATGGGAAAGAGACAAAACGGTTTTCAACGTGTTGGATATTCTTATTGCCACACGCCGTAAGGACAAAAAGAAGTTCATAGATACAGATGGGCAAATAAAGGTGATCAGTTCACTTTTTACATCAGTAGATGGAGTTTTGAAATTCTTTGAAGATACAGGATTGGCAGAAGTTTTCAAAGGTAAGGATGTACATGATTTAGTAGATTATGTATTTGGGGTTGAGACTGGCATGGATACAAATGGCAGGAAAAATAGAAGCGGTGACATTACTGAAGCTTTATTGCATCGAATTTTCTTATCAAATGGAATTACACATCGGATGGAAGTTTATTCACATGAGTTTGCTGCAATTCAAAAAGCATTGGGCGAAGATGAGAAACGCTTTGACTTTGTTGTAGAAACAAGAACAGTGACATTTTTGATAGAACTGAACTTTTATAATGGCGGAGGTTCTAAACCAAATGAAGTGGCTCGTGCTTACAGGGAGTTGGCACCCATCGTAAACAAAGTTGATGGTTTTGAGTTTGTATGGATTACAGATGGTGAAGGTTGGAATAAAGCAAAGAGCAAATTAGCCGAGGCTTATGAAGACATTCCAAGAGTTTATAATTTTGCAACATTGCCAGAATTTATTGCAGAAATTAAGAACAATTTGTAAAAATGGTTGTACATTATTATAAATCAGTTAACAATGATTTTGTCCTTGCCCACGGTGATTGCTTCAAACTTCTCAAGGAGTTTGATTTCAAGTTTGACATGATATTTGCCGACCCTCCTTATTTCCTCTCCAACGGTGGCATATCGTTGCAGAGCGGCAAGGTGGTGTGCGTGAATAAAGGTGATTGGGATAAAGGTAAGTCGCAAGAGGATATGATGGCGTTCAATATGGAATGGTTGCGCCTCTGTCGTGATAAGTTGAAAGACAATGGCACGATATGGATAAGCGGAACTTATCACAATATCTTTTCTGTGGCTAATTGTCTGATGGAACTCGGTTACAAAATCCTGAATGTAATTACATGGGAGAAAACGAATCCGCCAGTCAATATTTCTTGCCGATACTTCAAATACTCAACAGAGTTTATCATTTGGGCAAGAAAGATGCAGAAAGTGCCTCATAAATTTAACTATGATTTGATGAAAGAATTGAACGATGGCAAGCAAATGACAGACGTATGGCGAATGCCTGCTGTTGGTCGTTGGGAAAAGACTTGTGGCAAACACCCTACCCAAAAGCCCCTTCGCCTTCTTGTTCGAATGATTTTAGCATCAACCGATCGTGGCGACTGGATTCTTGACCCATTTAGTGGCAGTTCTACGACTGGCATTGCCGCTAATCTATGTGGACGGCGATTTGCAGGGCTTGAACAAGAAGAAGAGTTCTGTAAATTGAGCAAGACAAGACGTGAAGAAATAGAGAATCTAAACAACTATAGCAATTTACTAAACCATATTGATGATTTGCGGGTACTGCAAGTTGGCTCTATGGCAAATGAAGATGCTATCGGTTATACACACATTCCATTTTAAGGCAATCGCACATAATCACATTCTATAAAGTAAAACACGGGCAATATTTTCCACAATACCAGTCACGAGAGCATTCCCCATTAAAAACGCCCGTCTGGTGTCGGTGGCCTCTTGGGTGTGATTGTCGGGGAACATGTTCAAACGCTCCAACTCTACAGGAACAAGACGGCGGTAACGACCTGTCGGGGTGACAACAACGTGCTTGAAACGAGAAGCACTCAGCCCTCCTTCGCCTGTGATAATTGTGCGCGATGGCTTTTCTAAACTGTCGGGGAATGACATCGCACCCTCTGAATAATTATATTCAAATCCCTCTTTTGTGGTTCTCTTTTCCGATTTTCCGCCTTTCAGATACTTCCACTTCTCAAGTTCTTCAGCGTTGATGAAAAAGTCATTTGGGATTATTTCTTCAGGCAGCAGAATATCGCCAAGCGTGATTCGTGGTCCGTCGTACACCGCTTCTACCGTGGTTGACCAAACTTGACGATTTACCATCACTCCGGCATTGCAGAATGGCGACTTCGCATTTTTCTTTTCTGACACGCCAAAATTATTGGTCACATCAACCAGTGAACCGTCAATCGTGAAATTGGAGTGGCTTTTATTGTAATCCTCGCCTTTTTCCTCGCATTGGAACGCAGAGGAAATCACACCTTTCCTTAAAATCCATTCGTAAGGAGCCGAGATAGCACCCTCTAATTGCTTTCCTATACGGCTGGATTTGTGATATGCAACAATGTAGGTTCGCTTTCTACGTTGTGGCATACCATAGTCAGCCGCATTAATAATTCGCCATTCCACATAATAGCCAAGGTCAGACAATGAAGCCAAAATAATGGCGAAATCCCTGCCTCGTTGCTTGGCAGGCGAACTGAGTAGGCGGTCCACATTCTCCAAGAGCAAATACTTTGGCGCTTTTTCTGCTTTATCACGCAGGATTCTTTGAATCTCCCACCACAGAACACCCTTTTTGCCCTCTATGCCCTTTGAGTTGACAAGCGTTGTTGCCACAGAGTAGTCTTGACATGGAAATCCGCCACACAGCATATCTGAGTCGGGGATCTCGCTTGCCAATACTTTAGAAATGTCTTTGTTGCAGTGCCCCTCTGATCCAAACCGATGTTGATAGATTATCGAAGCATCTTGCCTCTTTGTGGAAGGCTCCCACTGGTTGTTCCAAACAGTTTTAAATCGAGAGGAAGCCCTTTCAAAACCAACACGAAAGCCCCCAACCCCTGCAAACAATTCCACAATGCGTATATCGCCATTGTTGGTTTTGACAGGAGAGGTATCGAATAAAGAAAGTTGCAACTGGCGCTCTGCTGAAGATTTGCTATATTCAACAATTTTTTCACAAAGCATACATTTCAAATCCTCAACAGGAGTAGAATCAGTGTATTTTTTAGGTGTCATACCAAAAAGAGTCAATGAATATTTCTGCACCGTAAAGTTAGTTATAAATTTTGAAACATTAATCAAATGCGCAAAGAATTATGTCCAACGAGTCAACGAGATTTTGAATCTTCGAAATTTCGGGATTTTGGGGAAGGCGATGGTGTTGTCTTAACTTCTTTAACTTCTTGACTTCTTAACTTCTGATAAGAAACTTCTTTGACTTCTTGACTTCTGATAAAAATCTTCTTAACTCCTTAACTTCTGGGAACGTGTTCTTCACTTGTGAAAAAATTCGTATCTTTGTAGATTGAATAATTTAGCACATTTTCTATATGCAACAAGTGAAAGCGAAAAAGGCTTTGGGCCAGCATTTTCTCACCGACTTGTCGGTGGCGCAGCGCATTGCCGACACCGTGAGCGAATATAAGGGGTCGCCTGTGCTTGAGGTGGGGCCCGGTATGGGCGTGTTGACGCAGTTTTTGCTGCAAGCCGGTCACGACCTTACCGTGGTGGAACTCGACACTGAGAGCGTGGACTACCTGAATGCTGTATATCCCGACGAATTGCGCGACCGCATTGTGTCGGCAGACTTTCTGAAACTCGACCTGAAGCAGACGCTTGGCGATGGCAAGATGGTGATTATCGGCAACTACCCCTACAACATCTCATCGCAGATTTTCTTCAAGGTGCTCGACTATAAGGACCAGGTGGTGTGCTGCAGCGGCATGCTCCAGCGCGAGGTGGCGCAACGCATTGCGGCGGGTCCTGGCAGCAAGACCTACGGCATTCTGTCGGTGCTGCTGCAAGCGTGGTACGACATTGAATACCTGTTCACCGTAGATGAGAATGTGTTTAACCCTCCACCAAAGGTAAAGTCGGGCGTGATTAAGTTGGTGCGCAACAATGTCACCGACCTCGGTTGCGACGAGCGCCTGTTTAAGACGGTGGTGAAAACCTCCTTCGGTATGCGCCGCAAGATGCTTCGCAGTTCGCTCAAGAGCATGTTTCCGCAGGGCAGCCCGGTGCTTGCCACCGACCTGTTCCGTATGCGCCCCGAACAACTCAGCGTACAGCAGTTTGTGGGCCTCACCAATATGGTGGCGGCAGAGAGAAACAACGACGAACAAACCAAATAACAAAAGGAACATCGTAATTCCGATAACCAATTACGGGGAACGGTCGAAGTGGATGAAACGTATGTAGGTGGTAAGAAAAAGGGTAAACGTGGTAGAGGTTCAGAGAATAAAACACCAGTGTTCGGGGCGGTACAACGCAAAGGTCGCTTATCTATTACACCAGTGGAAAACACTAAACGCATAACATTGGAGCCTATAATCCATAAACGGATAAAAGGCGGTTCCCATATTATGAGCGATGAGTGGTGGGCTTACACTAAATTGGATAAGGACTATAAACACAGTGTGGTGAAGCACAAACGCAAGGAATATGTGCGTGGCGATGTTTACACTAACACTATTGAGGGTGCGTGGTCGCATCTAAAAAGGTCGATGATGGGTACGTACCACAGACCAAGTAAGGAACACCTATCCAAATACTGTGCGGAGTTTGAATTTACCTACAACACCCGAAAGAAAACACCGATGGCGAAATTCAATCAAATCATAGATAAGAATTTAATCCGTGTCGGTTATACGGATATAGTCGGCACATAAAATCAATTCAACATTATGGAGAAAGTTTCTGTGAAACTCGTGATGTTCAAACAAAAGACCATGCACGAGGAGGGGGAGTATTGTGGTTACTGTCCGGCATTAGGTGCGTTCCACGTTATGACTTCTTTTGAAAAACTACTTGCTTATATGCAAGACCGACTTGAAAGAGACCTTGCAGGACGTATTCATTACCGTAATCTTAAAAATAGAGGTTAGGAAGTGAGTGAAAATTCGGCAAAACCGCCTATCTTTGTAGATGAGGAATTGGTAAAACGTACCGAAAAGATATTTGAAGTCAAAATTAAAGAACCCATTATCGTAGAATTATATGCCGAACTCACACCACCAAGAGACCCATACTCCCACTTGTTTCCACACAAGAATAGTTGAGGACTTTTTAGGAGTACACGATTTTATACCGACAATTCTCACAGAGTGTACGTTGTTCAAAAAAGGAAAACTCCGTGTAGAAGTTCCCCATTTGAAAATGCTATCAGATGAAGCTGTCAAGGATTTACTTGTTGATGCGGAAGTGTCATTTAGTGAGTTTGAAGCCTACTACAAGCATTTGCAAACAATGCAAAACTTTGATGCGCTTGTGGATTTGTCGGGTAAAACCTTGAAAGAGTAACCTACTTTGCCCGATAAATGGCTATCTCGTATTCGTTGGCGTACTTCTTGCTGTTCGCCACTTCCATATAGACGTTTCCGTTCTTTGTGGCTTTGCGGTACTGTTTTACTTTCGTACCGTAAACATCTGGAAGTAGTTTGCCAGTATTTGAGCGCACGTTTATATTCTCACCTTTGGCTACATGCTCATAGCCGTAATCAACGGCTTTCTGTATGAAGTCAGTAGCTTTGTCCGCAAAAAGTCTTAGGGTCATTTGAACCACCACACCTTTTTCGTTGGACTCCATACCCACGAAGCAATCCCCGAAATCATAGAAGAAAGTCAGGTCCAAAATTTGGGCTGGGGTAACGTCAAACTCCTTTTCCACTGTCGGAATTGTGAAAAACGAAGCCCCTAACCAGTTGGTATAGTATTCGGGGGTAAGGAACGCTGCACGTTTCTCTTCGGGTGTGCTTGGCACTTTGCTTTGTGCAAAACTGAATTGACCGATGATGGCGAATAAAACCGCCAAAAGGATTTTTCTTGAAGTTCTTGTTTCCATTCTACATTTTATTTGAGTTAGACAATAATCTGTAAAACGGCAACGGTATGAACGATATCGGGTAAACGAAAACGTAGAACCACTGCCCAACGTCGTCGTGGCCTACCACAGCCAACTTACCCATAGGAGCGGTTCTACGTCTATGACGCAGGACACACTTCACCCATTGGGTAAGTTGATTATCAGCCTTTATGGTCTTGTTGTGGTAGTTCGACGACGATTAGGCTGTATGTCCGAATAGAGTGCAAGCACTCAAATTCAGTGGCAAAAGTAGTTATTTTAATTCAAATAACCAATCAAACATCTTGTAATTATGAGACAATCAATAAAAAACAGAATCCGTTATTTTGTTACTTTTAATAGAGTAACTAAATTTGTAGCAAAATTATTTGGAATGATAAGTGACTTCAAAAACGGAGAATATGTGTGTCTGAAACACGATAAGACCAAGAAATTCTATGTCGTGTCAAACATAATAGTTGAGGGTAAAATCCAGTTAGGGTATTTTAGTGACAACACCCATCGCATTGAAGAAGATGCTTATATTGAACCTTCAAAATTAGAGTACTCCGTTGAAGAAGTGTATCGGCGACACAATGAACTTAAAGGTGTCTTTTAGTACGATTTGGACACTTCAAATGAAAATCTTACATTTGGTATAAATAGTATATAATTAACTAACAAAATATTATATATACAGACATGAATAAAGTATTGATTATCGGATGCGGTGGCGTTGGCACCGTGGCGGCTTACAAGTGCGCCCAGTACCCTGAAGTGTTTCACGAAATAGTGATTGCCTCACGCCGTAAAGAGAAATGCGACGAGGTGGCTAAGGCCATCGGCGCGCCTAACATCACTACCGACCAGGTGGATGCCGACGATGTGCAGCAACTGGTGGCGTTGCTGAAGAAGCACCAGCCTCAACTGGTGGTGAACTTGGCTCTCCCTTACCAAGACCTCACCATTATGGACGCTTGCTTGGAATGTGGCGTGAACTACCTCGACACCGCCAACTATGAGCCACGCGACGAGGCTCACTTTGAGTACAGTTGGCAATGGGCTTACCGTGAGCGCTTCGAAAAGGCTGGCCTCTGCGCCATCCTCGGCTGCGGTTTCGACCCAGGCGTGAGTGGCATCTACACTGCCTACGCAGCTAAGCACCATTTCAAGGAAATGCACACCCTTGACATCGTGGACTGCAACGCCGGTAACCACGGCAAGGCGTTTGCCACCAACTTCAACCCTGAAATCAACATTCGCGAAATCACCCAAAAGGGTCGCTACTACGAAGACGGCAAGTGGATTCAGACCGGTGCGCTCGAAGTGCACAAGCCTCTCACTTACCCTGAAATCGGTCCTCGCGAAAGCTACTTGATGTATCACGAAGAACTCGAATCGCTCGTGCTCAACTTCCCAACTATCAAGCGTGCCCGCTTCTGGATGACTTTCGGTGAAGAATATCTCACCCACTTGCGCGTGATTCAAAACATCGGCATGGCTCGCATCGACCCTGTGATGTACAATGGCGTGGAAATCATTCCTCTCCAGTTCCTCAAGGCTGTGCTGCCTAATCCAAAGGAATTGGGCGAAAACTACACTGGTCAAACCTCTATCGGCTGCCGCATCAGCGGTATCGGTAAGGACGGCAAACCGCTCACTTACTACATCTACAACAACTGCGACCACCACAAGGCTTACGAGGAAACCGGTATGCAAGCCGTGAGTTACACCACCGGCGTGCCTGCAATGACAGGTGCCATGATGTTCTTCAAGGGCTTGTGGAACAAGCCAGGCGTGCACAACGTGGAAGAATTCGACCCAGATCCATTCTTGAAGCAAGTGGCTGAATCAGGTCTGCCTTGGCACGAAATCCTCAACGGCGACTTGGAGCTGTAGGACAAGGGAAGTCAACGAGTCTACAAGTCAACGGGTCTACGAGTTTTTTCAAATTTTCGAGATTTCGAGATTTCGAGGGCTTTGACTTAGCAAAATAAAAATTAAAACGGTGAAGCTTTTTGGACTTCACCGTTATTTATTTTATCACATTTCTTGGCCTGGCTCTATTGGCTCGGCTGCTGGTGGGGTGGCAGCTGGAGGGGTTTCGGTTGGGTTTTCGCCTCCTTCGCCTTCAGTGGTGATGTCGGCATCGTCGATGACGAATGTGGTGTCGGGCTCGTCATATCTTTCCACCTCCACTTCAGCACACTCTAATGTGCTGCTTGGCACATTCAATCCCACATATTTCGCACTCACGAGCGGACGGAGTTTGCTGTCGCCCCACACCTTCTGGAAGAAGCGGCCGCAGATGGGCAATGCCGTGCGGCTGCCCTGACCTTGCGCACCCGATGTGAAGTGTATGCAGCGGTATTCGCCACCAACCCACACGCCAGCCACAAGGTTGGGCGAGGTGCCCACAAACCAAGCATCGCTGTAGTTGTTGCTCGTACCGGTTTTTCCGCCGAAGTCGGTGGTGTTCATATAGCTGTCCACATAGTCGGTAAGCGGTTGCGAAGTGCCGCCACCGTCGGTCAAACCGAAGCCCAGCATCTTCTGCATAAAGTAGGCGGCGCGTGCCGAAATTGCGGCATTGGCATCCACCTCATCTTCATAGTTGTATATCGTTTCTTCGGTGCCGTCGGGGTTGGTTTTCACGATGCGAGTCACCAACACAGGGTCGATGTGCTTGCCATAGTTTGCCACGGTGCCATATCCGTTCACCAGTTCGAGCAAGTTCACGTCCATAGAGCCGAGGCACATGGCAGGCTTGTCTTCGTTGGCTTTGTCGGGGCGCAGTGGCGACTTGATGCCCATCACCTCAGCGGTGGCGCGCACATTGTCGAAGCCCACGCGTTTGCCCACACGCACCGCCACAATGTTGACGCTGCGTGCGAACGCCTCGCGGAAACTCATCTGTCCGCCTGTGCAGCGACCGTTGGCGTTGCGTGGCGAGTAGTCTTCCATCTCGCCTTTGCTCTCGTTATACACGTCCCAGTGGAAAACCTCGTCGAGTTCGGTGTCGCATGGCGTGAGTCCCTGCTCCATGGCAGCGGAATATACAAAGAGTTTGAATGTGGAGCCGCACTGTCGGCTTGATGTCACCTTGTCGTACTGCCATGTCTTGTAGTCGATGTCGCCTACCCAAGCCTTCACGAAGCCGTTGCGAGGGTCCATCGCCACCAGTCCGGCGTGCATGAAGTGGAGCATGTATGCCACCGAGTCCATTGGTGAGATGTTCATCATCTTCGATGCTGCCACCACCTTTCCGCCTTCTTTGCGGTATTCAAACATGCGCATTTCGCGCGGAGTGTTCATATAGTGCCTGATAGAGTCGGCATTGTTGGGGAAGCGTGATTCGAGCACCTTGTAATAAGGAGTCTTTTTCGCCACGCTTTCCACGAAACCCGGCACCTCGTTGCCTTCTTCGTCCACCCAGCATGGGTCGCTGCCCCATCTGCCGTTGAAGCGCTGCTGAATTTCGTACATCTTCTCCAGCACAGCCTCCTCGGCATAGGTCTGCATACGGCTGTCGAGGGTGGTGTAAATCTTCAAACCGTCGGTATAGAAGTTCACATTGTTCTTCTCGCGCCATTCCTTCAACTGCTCGTTGCTGTCGATGGCATTGCGGAAATATTGCGCACGTCCGCTGGCAGCGTTCTCCACGGTGAAGTGCAGCGGCGTGGGCTCGTCTTTCATGCGGTCGTAGGCGGCATGGTCGAGGTGGCCGTGAATCACCATATTGTTGAGCACCACATTGCGGCGCGCCATGCTTCGCTTAGGATTCTTCTTGGGATTGTAACTCGAAGTGGCTTTCAGCAAGCCCACGAGCGTGGCACTCTGGTCAACCGAGAGGCTATCGGGGGTGGTGTTGTAATAGGTGCGTGCGGCGGTTTTGATGCCGAATGCGCCATTGCCGAAATCCACCGTGTTGGCATACATGGTGATGATCTCGTCTTTCGAAAATTGCGTCTCAATCACCAGCGCCAACAGAATTTCCTTGGTTTTCATAATCAAGATGCCCAAGCCCGGAATCTTACCCAGCAAACCGGTGGAATACTCGGTGCGCACCTTAAACATGTTTTTCACCAACTGCTGCGTGATGGTGGAAGCACCACGGGCGCGCTGATGCACGATAAAGTCTTTCGCAGCACCGCCCAAGCCCTTGAAGTCCACGCCGCAGTGGTCGTGGAAGCGCTCGTCCTCGGTGTCGATAAGTGCCTGGAAAAACAGTGGCGACACTTCTTCGAACTTCACCGGCGTACGGTTTTCGTCGAAGAATTTGCACAGCAGTTGCCCATCGGCACTGTAAACGTAAGATGCGTTGTTGGTCTTTGGGTTCATGATGCTGCTGATAGATGGCGACTTGCCAAACAGCCACATGAAGTTGAAAAACACCATCAGTGAATAGATCACGACAAACACCACAAACGATGCTATCGCCGAGACAGTTTTCACATACCACGGACGACCAACGTAAATACTCTTATACCATTGCCAAAACGAACGAATCCCTCGCCCGATTGAGCGCAACAAATGCCCCACTTTTGTAAGGAAGCCCTCTTTGTTAGATGCCATTCTTATGCATATTATTAAATAACGGTGCAAATGTAATAATTTCCTCCATAGTAAAAACACCTTTTAACACTAAATAGAGTTAAACAAGCAAGAAAAATCAAGGAACCAAGGGCACAGTTGCCCCAAATATTCCGCAAAACTTCGCTAAAATCGCATATTTTTGTTGATTTTGGCGAAGTTTTGCGGAAATTGGGTTTAGCCAGCGTCGCTGGGCTATGGTAGGGACGTGATACTTCACGTCCTCCTAAATCGTTGTGTATTAATCGTTTGATGTGGATGCGAATTATCGAAAGTGCTGAAAAGCGAAAAGAGGGATTTTGGGGCCGTTGGAAACGGCATATTATGGTTAACTCCATGCAAGCTCGCTTGCGAGCGCAGCTTGGAGACAGGACCAAATATAGTGGCGAGCGTCGGAGACGGTCGGTCGTGGTAGCAACAATAGTTTAGACCATAACCGACCCTCTACGAGGCTCATACCCTCTTTTGTGCAATCTCCAAGCTGCGCTCATTCGCTCCTGCGGAGCTTCATTCGCTTGTATGGAGTTAACCATAATCAGCCGTTTCCAACGGCTACAAGCCTCCAGAAAATCTTTACTTCATCCACTATTTTATAGTTTTTCAGTGCTTTCGAAGTATCGCGTCCCTACCAGGCAAAATCGTTTGAGAGATTTGATACAACCTCCTTCCAAGAAATTTTTTACCATCAGGGGTTTTTTCGCCGTGAAACGGCGAGCGGTTTTTATCCTTGGGGCAAAGTGGACAGCCCTCGTTAGAGGGTGGCGGAGGGATTGTGTGGTTGGCGGCATGGAAACTCGTTTCCAATGACGCAAAGCGCACAGTCGCACCGCCAAATGCGAAGCATTCCACTTTGCCCCAAGGCTGTTTTTTATGTTTTTGTTTTTGATTCCACCCACGATTCGGCAACAATGCATAATCTATCCCCAGTAATTTTCCACTGAGCCGTGTTTTCCACTAAGGAGTGGGAGGTGAGGTGCAAAAAAATGCCACTCTTCGGAGTGAGGGGTGGCATTTGGTATGTGTGTGTGAAACCTCGAGTGGGGGTTAGATGTGGAATTTTTCTTTGATTTGATCCACGTAGTCGAGTTTTTCCCAAGTGAAGAGTTCCACGTCGAGGTTAAATTCTTTGCGTTCGTACTTTGAGGCGAAGTGCTTGGTCACCACCTTTGGCTTGCGGCCCATGTGTCCGTAGGCTGCGGTTTCCTCGTAGATAGGCTGGCGCAACTTTAGGCGTTGCTCAATGGCGAATGGGGTGAGTGGGAACAGTTCTTTGAGTTTTTCAGCGATTTCGGCATCGCTTTCCTTCACCTTGCTTGTGCCGTAGGTGTCAACGAAGAAGTTCACAGGTTCGGCTTGACCGATGGCGTAACTGATTTGTACGAGCATTTCATCGGCGATGCCTGCTGCCACGGCATTCTTTGCGATGTGCCGTGCAGCGTAGGCGGCGCTGCGGTCCACCTTGCTGGGGTCTTTGCCTGAGAATGCGCCACCACCGTGTGCGCCACGGCCTCCGTAGGTGTCAACGATGATTTTACGGCCAGTAAGACCGGTGTCGCCATGAGGGCCACCAATCACGAATTTGCCAGTAGGGTTGACGAGCAAAATCAACTTGTCGTCGAACAGTGCTTTAGTGGCTTCGGGCAGGTCGGCAAGGAGCGCAGGGAGCAGCACATTTTTCACATCATTGTAGATGCGGTCGTGCATTTGCTTGTCGGCTTCCTCTTGTGTGATGCCTTCCTTCATTGGATTGACGAAATCATCGTGCTGGGTGCTGATCACAATGGTATGGATGCGCACTGGCTTATGGGTTTCGCCATCGTATTCCACAGTCACCTGGCTCTTGGCGTCGGGACGGAGGTAAGGAATCACATGGCCTTTGCGGAGTTTTGCGAGTTTGATGAGCAGCAAGTGCGCCAAGTCGAGCGTGAGGGGCAGATAACTTGGGGTTTCGGTACAAGCGTAGCCAAACATCATGCCTTGGTCGCCCGCGCCTTGCGCTTCCTTTTCGCTGCGGTCCACGCCGCGGTTGATGTCGCCCGACTGCTCGTGAATGGCAGTGAGCACACCGCATGAGTCGGCGTCGAACATGTATTCGCTCTTGTGATAGCCAATCTTTTTGATTGTGCGTCGTGCCACTTCAGGAAGGTCAATGTAGGCCTGCGACTTCACTTCGCCAGCAAGCACCACCTGACCGGTGGTCACGAGGGTTTCACAAGCCACTTTCGATTCGGGGTCGAAAGCAAGAAATTGGTCAAGAATAGCATCGCTAATCTGGTCGGCAACCTTGTCGGGATGCCCTTCGGAAACTGATTCCGATGTGAATAAGTAATTCATTTTTTCCATCATTTAATGGTGGAAAAAACGCTAATTGGGCTGTGAATATAGAGGGATTTATTCGCAGTTTTAGCATTTTTTCAAGTGGTTGCAAGCAGCCAAATTTTTCCACCTTGGTTAATATATTTTTCAATTGCGGTGCAAAGTTACGCCATTTCCCCAAATTTACCAAGAAAATCTCCCACCACTCGCCAATTTTGCCCAACTTGCTCCGTTTTTTTGCCTATATTTGCAGAAAAATGAACAATATGAATATCAGGCAACGCATCAACGCATCAATTCTTCGTCAGCCCAAACTTTGGCTGTGGTGGACCACCGCCGCCGTGGCGCTTTACCTTTCGCTGGGCGTGGTGTTCGGCTTCGATGTGTGCGACAATGGGCAGTATATGACCATGTATGCCAACATCTTCACTGCTCCCGACACCGTGGGCTACCACTTTATGTACTATCTGAGTGGCATTGTGGGTGGCGTGGTGCTGTGGGCGCTCCCCTCGATGGGGTTGCTGGGTATGCGCTTGTTTGGTTTGCTCTGCCTGGTGGCGTGTATGCTCACCGTGTGGCGAATCCTCAAGCTCCATATTTCGCCCTCTGCCATCGTGTTGGGCAATGCGCTGTCGATGGTGGCGTTTGTGGCGCTTCCAGTCACTTTCTGCTATGATATTCTCTCCATCATGCTCTACCTTTTGGCAATTGAACAGTTGCTGAAACGCCAACCGCTGCCAGTGCTCTTAGGCGGCTGTTTGCTCGGTATAAACGCATTCTCTCGCACTCCCAATGTGCTGGGCTTCGTGTTTGCCTTCACGCCTCTGCTCATGGCGTGGTGCAATGGCGAGTCGGTGGCGAAAGGTGTGCGCCGCACCGCCGTCGGCGTGTTGGGCGTGATTGTTGGCGTAGGTGCCGTGCTGATGTTGATGTGGGCTTTGGGGCATTTACACATTTTCTTCGACAACCTTGCCACACTGCGCCACATAGCCAGCGACGGCTCCGGCGAATCGTCGCACAGCATCGGCTCGCTCATCGCGCAGCAGTTTAGTTTTTATTATATTGAGTTTACCACTTGGCTGAAACTCGCCTCCATCATCTGCATCTACACCATTCTGCGTCAGCGCATCGCCTCGCCATTGGTGCGGGTGGTGATGCTCGGCTGCGCCCTTGCCGTGTCGGTGTGGATGATGTGGAGAATGCAACTCTTGCAACCCATCTGGGCACTTTGCGCCGTTGGTTGCCTCACGGTCATCGTCAATCGCCGCGACGCTGTGCGCGCCTTGGGTGTTGTCGCCCTCTTGCTGATGCTCGTCTTCCCGATGGGCTCCGACAGCGCATTCAACAGCGGGTCCATTATCACTATGCTTGCTGCACCCATTGCCATAGCCGTGTGCATTCGCCACACGCAAATGTTCCGCACCGCCAACTTCATCGTGGCGTTTGCCTTCGTGTGCGTAGCGAAGATGGTTACCAATGGGGCGTATTTCGACGGAGGAAACCTTTGGGAAAAGACAGCCACCATTGAAAACTCACGCGCCGCTGGCATACTCACCACGCCGGAGCGCGCCGCCATTATCAACGAGGTGCTCGATGGTATCAAACCATGGGTGCACCCTGGCGACACGATGCTCGTGTACGGCAGTATGCCCATGCTCAACTACCTCACCGACACCCGGCCAGCCATGGACTGCTGTTGGCCTGAATTGCTCAGCAGCGCCCTGCTCACCGAGCGCCTCAACAATGTGAAGACCCTCCCAATAGTGCTTCGCCAAAAATTCGTGTCAATCGGCACCGAGTTCACCGCGCCCACCGACAGTATGCTCCACACCTACGGCGCAGCGCAAAGCGCATTCTGCATCGACACCAAAATCGCCGCCCTCAACCACTTCCTCGCCACGCATCCCTACCGCGTCGCTTACGACACCCCCCACTTCACCCTCTACCTCCCGAAGTGAAAGTCAACGAGTCAACAAGTCAACGAGTTTTTTGGGTGTCTGACGAGTCTGACAGGTCTGACAAGTCTGACTGTGGCTGACGAGGCTGGCAAGAACACCTATTAAATCCATTTAAATCCTATTTACACCAATTTTCGTTTTTAAGGGTGTTTTTCTTTGTTTGGAGAAAGGTGGTGGTGCTGAGATGATGAGAGCGCAAATATACTTTACCAGTTTATTTTAGTAGATGACAAAAATTAATTTTTGTCAGTTATATGATTGATTTTTAATTAG
>ERZ827496.1672-NODE-1672-length-24976-cov-3.316440_pt1 | contig 24976 bp, 20 predicted proteins | sample MGYA00519769_ERZ827496 | MGnify/ENA primary metagenome ERZ827496 (study PRJEB31778, sample SAMEA3449327) | human gut metagenome | biome: human gut; feature: human-associated habitat; material: faeces | place: United Kingdom | collected 2010/2012 ...
TAGCGATCACAAGCTCTTCATCTGTAGTAACCGTCATCACCGTGGTAGTCGATTGTTCTGTGCTGATAATCGTATCTTTTCCCCGGACTTCGTTCTTTTGTTTGTCGACCTGGATGCCAAGGTAGTCCATATTCTTACAGGTTTCCCAGCGCACCAGATTGTCGTTTTCGTCGATACCTCCCGTGAAGATAATCAAGTCTACACCGTTCAGTACTGCGGCGTAAGCTCCGATATATTTCTTCACATTGTAACAGAAGACATCGAGAGCCAAGGCCGCTTTTTCGTTGCCTTTTTCCATGGCTGCCTGCAATTCGCGGAAGTCAGAAGAAACACCGGAAATACCAAGAACACCGGATTTCTTATTTATGATATCCATAACCTGCTCAAGAGAAAGGTTCTCTTTGTGAGCGATGAATTCGATACAAGTAGGGTCGATATCACCAGAACGTGTACCCATTACAAGACCCTCTAATGGAGTAAGACCCATAGAAGTATCTACACATTTTCCACCATCAACAGCGGAGATGGAAGAACCATTACCAAGGTGACATACAACAATCTTTAAGTCTTCAGGTTTTTTACCAAGAATCTCAGCAGCTCTTAAAGAAACATATTTATGAGATGTTCCGTGGAAGCCGTAACGACGAACAGCGTATTTCTCATAGTACTCATATGGAAGACCATAGATGTAAGCTTCTGGTGGCATAGTCTGATGGAAAGCTGTATCAAATACACCAACCATTGGAGTTGTAGGAAGAAGCTCTTTACAAGCAGCAACACCAACTAATGTAGGAGGGTTGTGAAGAGGAGCTAAGTCGTTACAAGATTCTACTGTCTTTAATACTTCTTCTGTAAGTAATGTGGAACAAGCAAATTTCTCACCACCATGTACCATACGATGTCCAACAGCATCAATTTCATCGATGGATTTTAATACACCATTTTCAGGGTCTGTTAACTGTTTTAATACAAGTTCAACAGCCTGACGATGTGCAGGCATTGCAGCTTCGTACTTAATCTTATCCTGGCCGGCTGGCTGATAAGTTAAAACACCATCGATACCGATTCTTTCACATAAACCTTTTGCGAGAACGTGTTCTGTCTCAGAATCAATAACCTGATATTTCAGGGAAGAGCTACCGCAGTTAATTACTAAAACCTTCATTTCATATCTCCTTTTTGTATAATTATTTATTACGAAACGCCAAATTTCGCTTATTTTATTTTGCTAGGCATATTATAGCTTGTTTTTTTTATCTTGAAAATGTACTTATTCAGCTTATGATGGAGTTTTTTTGTTATTTCGGCACTTTTTTTTGAGTTTTGATAGGTAATTGTATTTCATAGTAAACAATAAATGATTTTGTTTGAAAGTTAACATGATTAGACAAAAATATAAAAATGTCCAAAAAAATCAAAAAAATTCATCAAAAAATGATAAAAAATAGTAAGAAATACAAAAAATAGGAAGATTGCTGTTTCGTTTGTTTTCGGTTATAATATGGACAAAGATAAGCAGATTTATCCGCTTACAGCAAGAATACTCCGACCTCTAAGGTGGGAGATGAATTGCATTCAGGTAGAAATAAAAGGAGAAAGGAGTTCATTTATGAAAGTAGCGGGAATTATCGCAGAGTATAATCCATTTCACAAAGGACACCAATATCATATAGAAGAAACACGGAAAAAAACAGGGGCAGATTATGTTGTTGTAGTTATGAGCGGGGACTATGTACAGCGTGGAGAACCAGCAATTGCAGATAAATATATGCGAACCCGGATGGCGCTTTCTGGCGGAGCAGACTTGATTATTGAAATGCCGGCAATCTATGCGACAGCCAGTGCCGAATATTTTGCGACAGCAGGGATTGGGATTCTTGATCAATTAGGCTGTGTCGATTATCTTTCCTTTGGAAGCGAATGGGCAGAAGTAGAAGATTTTTCGGCATATGCGACTTTATTTCTTGAAGAACCGGAAGAATATAAACAGATTTTGCAGGAAAAATTAAAATCGGGAAAAAGTTTTCCAGAAGCGAGAGCTTTCGCAGCGGGAAATTTATTATTCGATTCGAAACCAGAAAAAGCAATAGAATTTTTAAAAGAGCCAAATCACATTTTAGGCTTGGAATATATCAAAGCATTAAAAAGAAGAAATTCTTTGATCAGGCCAGTTGTTATTAAAAGAAAAGGAAATCATTATCATGAAAATAAACTGACAGAAAACTATTCCTCCGCAACAGCAATCCGCCAGGAAATGTACCATTTTTATAGAAACTTCAGTAGAAAAAATCCGTATAATACAGAAACTTGTAATAGCGGAAAATGTGGAAATACGGGAAAAAATACCAATAACAGAGTCAGCAATATCTATAATAATACTTATAACAAAGAAAAAGAAGCACCCCAGGCATTTGAAAAAGTACTTTGTGGAGAATATCTTTCTTTTATAGAAGGATTTTTACAGAATAACTTTGTGACCTGGGAAGATTTAATGCCCTATCTTGACTATACGTTTCTTCTGAAAAATAAAGTAATTGGCAAATACTTTGGAATGAATCTTGATTTAGCAAGAAGATTTCAAAATATTTATGAGCCAGGACTTTCTTTCGAAGATTTGATAGAAGGCCTTCACGCCAGACAGATTACGGATGCGGCATTGAGAAGAGTTCTTTTGCATATCGTACTTCACATGAAATACTATCCATTCTTAGAAGAAGCCAAAGACATTCCGATACCATATGCAAGAATATTAGGCTTTTCCAAAACCGCTTCTCCCCTGCTAAAAAAAATACGTCAAAACGCCACTTTAGATATCATCCAACGTCCTGCAGAGGGCAAAAAACTTTATTCCAACAGTTCGGCACAGGCACAGATTTACAGTATAGATATACGAACTGCAGACTTGTACGAACAGATTGCTGCCAGAAAAGCAGGAAGAAAACCAATCAGCGAATATAAACGCCAGCAGGTGATAAGGTGAAATTTGGTTTGCCGCAGGCAAGGAGATGCCCGTGGCAATTACTATAAAAAATAACTGTGGAGAATTTACCGAAATCGAGTTATACTATGTTCTATATAAAAAGACAGCAAAGAAAATGCAAAATAGAAAGCGAGGTCGATTATGTATAATGCAGGATTGATTTTAGAAGGAGGCGGAATGCGCGGTGTATATACAGCCGGTGTATTAGATGCCTTTTTAGATGCAGGAATTGAATTTTCCAGTGTATATGGAGTATCTGCCGGAAGCTGCCATGCATGCAGCTACCTTTCTAAACAGAGAGGAAGGGCATTTCGAGTAAATGTAGATTATCTTGATGACCCGAATTACTGTGGAGCAAAAACATTTTTGAAAACAGGAAATGTTTTTGGGCCAGAGATGCTTTATGAACAGATTCCAGATGTGTTAGATCCATTTGATCATCAGGCATTTTTAAATTATCCAGGTAAGTTTTATGCAGTAGTTACTGATGTGGAAACAGGAGCTGCAAGATATTTAAGAGTGCGAGATCTTAGAAAGCAGATGTGGATGATTCGTTCATCAAGTTCGCTGCCATTAGTTTCTAAGACAATCGTTGTAAAAGGACATAAGCTTCTTGATGGAGGAATTGCTGACAGTATTCCGATTCGTAAATCAATAGAAGATGGCAATGAGAAGAATGTTGTCATTCTCACAAGAGACCACGGATATCGTAAGGCGCCGAATAAGCTGATGCCGATCATGCGTCTTCGTTATCCAAAGTATAAAGAATTTCTTCATGCTATGGAGACAAGACATGTCCGTTATAATGAGACAATAGATTTCTTAGAAGAACAGGAAAAAGAGGGAAAGGTCTTTATCATTCGTCCAGAAGCAAAAGTGGAAGTAGGAAGAATTGAAAAGGATAAGGCAAAACTTACGGTTCTTTATAAACAGGGACTTCATGACGGAGAAAAGGCAATAGAAGCAATGAAAGAATATTTGGAGAAATAGTCGGCGTGATTTAAATGTTTTTTACATCGTGTAATCTTTTACAGGAAACTAATTTTATAAACACACTCTGGAAATTCTTTTTATTTTCTGGTAGACTAAAAGACAAATATAACTCAAGTATAACTGTAGAAAGGATTGGGAATTATGAGCAAGAAAAAAGTAGTAATAGCCCTCGGACACCGAGCATTAGGAACAACAATGCCAGAACAGTATAAAGCAACAAGAAATACAGCCAAGGCAATTGCAGATTTAGTAGAAGCAGGGGCAGACGTTGTTATATCCCACAGTAATGCACCACAGGTTGGAATGATTCATACAGCGATGAACGAATTCAGTAAGGATAGAGAAGACTATACACAGGCGCCTATGTCCGTATGTTCTGCTATGAGTCAGGGATATGTCGGATACGATTTACAGAATGCGATTCGTGCCGAACTCTTAAAAAGAGGAGTATATCGCCCAGTATGTACAATTATCACACAGGTAATGGTAGACCCTTATGATGATGCATTTAATGAGCCAGTTAAAGTTATCGGAAGACTTCTTTCGAAAGAAGAAGCAGAGCAGGAAGAAAAACATGGAAACTATGTTACAGAAGTAGAGGGCGGCTATCGAAGAATTGTAGCAGCTCCAAAGCCACAGGGAATTATCGAGATTGATTCTATCAAAGCGCTTTCTGACCAGGGACAGGTAGTTATCGCCTGCGGCGGTGGCGGAATTCCAGTGTTAGCACAGGGAGTAGAACTTCATGGTGCCAGCGCAGTTATCGAGAAAGACTATGCCAGTGGAAGAATGGCAGAACTGTTGAACGCAGACGTATTCATGGTTTTAACAAGTGTAGAGAATGTCTGTGTTGGTTACAATACAGAACAGGAATCTCCATTAGAGCATATTACTGTAGCAGAAGCACAGAAATACATCGATGAAGGTCAGTTCGAGCCAAATACAATGCTTCCAAAGATTGAAGCAGGTGTTTCTTTCCTTGAAAAAGGCAATGGAAGAAAGGTAATTATTACATCAATTGATAAAGCTTTAGAAGGCTATCTGGAGAAAACCGGAACAATTATTGAATAACTTCTGGTTTGCGTAGCAGGAGAGACGCCCACAGAGAATATTATATTTTCTGTGGGCTTTATTTCGCTTCAGGAGTTCGTCTGCCTTGCAGCCTCACAAATCAGAATTCAGGACATAATTTTTTCATATTTCTTTTTGCCGCAGGCAAGAAAGATGCCCGCTGAGAATAAAATAAGCCATATGTGTGATTTTTGCCGTTGTGAGAAGTAATATCATAGTATACCCTCGCAACTCCGAAACCACACATATGGTTTATTTTATTCCCAGCGGGCTGTCTTTGGCTGTTGAAGTAAAAGATCATGCTAGAGCATTTTTCAAACACGCTCTGGAGGATTGGAGAATTTTCCAGAAGACTGTGGTTTTCAGAAAATGAGATATGAAACAGAAAAATAAGGAAAATTTCCAAGAAATCTGTGAGTAGTAATTGAATTTATAAAAAGCTATAATAAAAAAGAGTATATTAAAAAACAATAAAATATTCTCCGGCTGGTGAACTCGTAAAAATGTCAGAAAACTATAAAAAAGATATGGATAGACATTTTCTGTCTGCCTGAATCCGTATAATAATGGAAAGAAAGGTGGAAGAGAATGTTCATGTGGCATGTGGGAGATATAGCTGAAAAGAAAAAATGTAAAACAGGACAACACGAAAAAATGGCAATATTTAACGAGAGCAACCCAGACAGTTACCGTTCTATATACGGTTCCTTATTTTCTGAATTTGGGGAAGAAATAACAACAAAAATACATAGAGCATATGCAGGACGGCAGATTTCCTTTCCGAAAAAGTTGTACACAGAAGAATATATCAATTATTATGTGCAGAAAAATAAAACGGAAAAGTCTCCAGCAGTAATGGCAGATGAACTCGAATGCACCGAACGTATCGTAAGACGGCACATGAAAGAAAGCCGTGATATGGAGTCGGAACAGTTTGAACAATCTGTCAAAACTATCAGCAGATACCGCCCGGTATATAATGAGCTTTATTTAGAATTTGGGGAAAAAATAATGAAAGAAATCTATGCCCTATACAGAGGACATCAGATTTCCTTTCCGAAAAAGCTCTATAACGAAAACTACATTATGCATTATGTAAAAGAACACATGTGGGATATGACCGGTTCCGAGCTGGCAAAAGAACTGGGATATACCGAACGAAGAATCAGCCAGCTTATAAAAAGTATCACGGACAGGCAGGAAAAAAGCTGATAACCAGCAGGCACATTTTGATACTATCAATATGAAAGGTGATATTAATAGTATCCGATATTATAAATAATATGAATGGTACCTGGTGCCATATAATATTATTCATGTGGATAGATATTAAGCTGATATTATATCACAAATGAATTCCTAAAAACTTCTTAATAGGAAATGGAATCTTTTTCACGCTCCTGCTGTTCAAGAAGAATATCAATAATCTTATTCACAGACAACAGTGTGGAAGGGGAACATTGAGAAAGCTTATTCGCAATTTCTGAATCAATCATGCGATCCTTTTCAACATAAGGGGTATCCATCAGAAAAAAGTTCAGATCCATATCAAGAGCATAAGCAAGCTTTAAAAGAAGAGACAGAGAAACCTTAGTCTGGCCAGTCTCGATATGACTCATATGATTATTGGAACAGCCGATAACCTCACCGAGTTCTGCTTGCGTATATCCTTTATCAATCCTAGCCTGTTTCACACGTTGTCCAATTCTTTCAAAATCAATTTCCGGCAGCATGATAGACATTCTGTTCTCCCTTTCTATATTTCAAATAATTCAAAAAAATTAACCATATGATTCACAATTGAATAATGGTAAAATATTTCATTTTTAATTATATCTTAAGCAGAAAAACTGAAAAACAAACTATAAAAGCAGATTGCACTAAAAAATCCAATATGGTATAATTTTTTTGGAGAAATAAATTGAAAAATAAGTATTAGAGGGGAAATTATCAGAAAATGGTCACAAAACGAACCGAAGAGATAAAAAATGATAAAATCCAGAGAATTCTGGGAATTTATACAAAACTTATGGATGGAAAAACAGTGAACAAACAGGAAATAGCAGCACGCTATAACGTCCATCCACGAAGCATTCAGCGAGACATTAAAGACATCACCGACTTTTTAGAACGAGACGAACTAAATACCGGTGTCTTCAACTCTGTCATATACGATAAAAATGCCGATGGTTACCGGCTTCAATATGAAAACGTCTATAAATTATCCCCACAGCAAATATTAGCAATATGCAAAATTCTCTTAGATAGCAGAGCCTTTGTCAAAGAAGAAATGTCAGAAATCATCGATAAGCTCATCCACGCCGCTGTCGATAAAAACGACCAGCCACAAGTAGAACAACTCATCAAAAACGAAGAAGCGAACTACGTTGAACTCCAGCACAAAACCCGCTTCCTTAACAAAATGTGGGACATCGGCCAGGCTATACAAAACCAGAACTACATCGAAATCGAATACAGACGAAGTGACAACGAGATAAAAAAACGGAGATTAAAACCCGTAGCAATCATGTTCTCCGAATTCTATTTTTACCTCACTGCCTTCATCGACGACGAAGAACTACGTGCGAACTTCGAGGTGGCCAACGATTCATACCCAACCATCTACCGAATCGACCGCATCAAAAGCCTGAAAGTCTTTGACGACAGCCACTTCCGCATCCCTTACGGCAGCCGTTTTGAAGAAGGCGAGTTCCGCAAACGCGTCCAGTTCATGTACGGCGGCAAGCTCCAGACCGTCCGCTTTAAATACAAAGGATCATCCATCGAAGCAGTAAAAGATCGTCTGCCTACCGCGGAGATTGAAAAATATGAGGATGGCGTGTATACGGTAAGAGCGGAGGTGTTTGGGAAGGGGATTGAGAGATGGATTCGAGGACAGGGGGATGCTGTGGAGGTGTTGTAGTCTTTAAAATTGACATTATAAAATAGGAAAGATAAAGATTTTTGTAAAAGGTAATTTGGAGTAAAATTTGTTTAAAGCATAAAAGTATAATAATAGTCCAATATTTAAAAAAAATATTGGACTATTATTTAAATGATATTTAGATGAGGATGTAAATATATGAAAAAAGTAATAGTTATATATGATGATAAGAAAGAAAAATTAATATCGTTAGCTATTGATGAGGATTATATTGAAGATATTGAATATATAAAAAATAGACCGATACCAGAATGGTTTCCGGAATGTAAAGGTCGAGATGGATGGGATGGATTTATAAAAGTAATTTTAGACACTGCAGGATGCAGTAAGGAAGATTTGGAATTTGTGTTTTATGGAAGCAAAGACAACGAAGAAATATTTAAAGAATGTATTCAAAGAGAAGGTATAGTTTACAAAGAAGAAGTAAAAAATCCTGAATCAGATATGAAAGCAAATAAAATAGTTGCTAAAAGGGCTTGGGATAGTGGAAAAAATAAGGAAGGCCTGCGACAATATAAAATAGTAGCGAAATATGAAAATAATAAAGAGTTCCAGTATTTTTTGGCAAATTATTATTATAAAGAATATTTAAATCAAGAAGAAGAGAAAGAAGAAGAACTTTTAAAAGAAAGCTTAAAATACTATAAGATAGCTGCTGGAAATCAACATGTAGAAGCACAATATAAACTTTTTGAAATTTATTCAAATGGTGAAATAATTGAAAAAGATAATCAGAAAGCAATAAAGTGGTTAAAAGAAGCGGCAAAAAATGAAAAAGTAGAAGCACAGGAAAAGTTGGCACAGTATTATGAAAAAAATAAGGATGATATTAATGCTAAAACGTGGTATGAAAAGGCAGCTAATCAAGGAAGTATATTAGGGGCTTATAAACTTGGAGAATATTGTATGGTTGGTACTACAGGTGTTGCTATAAATGAAGTAGAAGCTGTCCAATGGTATAAAAAAGCAGCGTATGGAAGACATACTATTGCACAATATAAATTAGGCGAATGTTATGAGAATGGAATAGGTATAGCAAAAAATCGGTATGAGGAATTAACCTGGTATAGAAAATCTGCGGAAGCAGGCTATGTAAAAGCTCAGTATAAAATGGGAGTAAAATATGATAAGGGGCTGGGTGTAACGCAAAATTATAGAGTGGCAATAAACTGGTATGAAAAGGCTATGCAGCAAGGTTCACTAGAAGCACAAAATAATCTAGTAGAATGTTATAAATATGGGAATGGATGTGCGAAAAATCCTCGAAGAGCTTTTCTTTATTTTAAACAGATAGCAGAAAAAGGATATGCAGAAGCACAAAATAATTTAGGTGAATGTTATCAACAGGGAGTAGGGATTGAAAAAGATTTGGCTAAAGCAGTAGAGTGGTATAAAAAAGCAGCAGAACAAGATAATGCGAGAGCTCAGGATAATTTGGGAAGATGCTACTGGTTTGGTATAGGAGTTACAAAGGATGATGTATTGGCTCGTAAATGGATAAAAAAATCTGCAGAGCAAGGATATGCAGAAGCACAAAATGATTTGGGAATATATTGTAGAGATGAAAGTAAATTTGGCAGAAAATTAGCATTTGAATGGTTTGAGAAAGCAGCCAGACAGGGACATGCAGAAGCTCAAACTAATATAGGAGAGTGTTATAAAGAAGGATTAGGAGTAGAAAGAAATACGCAACAGGCTTTTTACTGGTTTAATGAAGCAGCAAAAAAAGGTGTAGCAAGAGCACGATATTATATGGGGGAGTGTTATGAAAATGGTGAAGGAATATGCAAAAACTTCGTAAAAGCTGAAGAATATTATAGAAAAGCTGCAAATCAAGAGTATGCAGAGGCACAATATCGGTTAGGAAGATGTTATGAATTAGGGAAGGGGGTAGATAATAATAAAAATATGGCAGCAATATGGTATGAAAAAGCAGCAAAACAAGGGCACATTGAGGCACAGTATTATTTGGGAAAATATTATGAAAGTCGTGAACTATGGGGAGCTGCAATAGAGAGTTATCAGAAGCCTGCTGAACAAGGGGATGCAGAGGTCCAATACCGTTTAGGAAGATGTTATGAAAAAAATCGACAGAGAGAAAAAGCAATAGAATGGTATCAGAAATCAGCAGAACAGGGATATGCAGACGGACAATATCATTATGGAAAACTTCTTGATCTTAAAGATTGTACTCATAATTTTGATATAGCTTTTGAATGGTATAGGAAGGCAGCGGATAATCCACACCCATCTGTTGATGCTTGTTTAAGAATTGCAAATTATTACTATCAAGATATGGATTTATTTTTTCCGGCAAGAAATCTTGCATTGTTTGGTGGTTCTATTCTGATACCAGTAGCAAATACGATTACCATACCAGTAGCAATAGCGGGGGGGATTGCATCAAGAAAATTGTTGAAATCTCACTTTTTGAAATCGGATAAGGGCAAGGAAATGATTAAATATTATCAAAAAGCAGCTCGACTTGGAAGTAATGAAGCCCAAGAAAAATTGAAAAGTTTGGGATACTCATGGTAAATATTAAAATAATAAATAATGAGAGAAATTGGTAAGAACAGAAGCGTTTAAGAATCTTTTTACATATCAAGAGAAGGGAAATTTATTATGAAAAATAGCGTGAATTTTAAAATGACAGTTTCAAAAATTACTACAATAAAAGTAGGTAGTGTGCTTAGCGGACAGATTGAAGCAGGTAAGATTGAGGTGGGGGATGAGATAATATTTGAAATTCAAAATGAAAAAAATAAATTAGAGGTTATCGGAATATCAGATAATGACAAGAAGAAAAGAGTGAATAAAGCAGAGAAAAATCAAGATGTGGGCTTATTAGTAAAAGAAAAACAATGTGAGAAAATAGGATTACAAGAGGGGATGATCATATATATACCACAGGAAACATCGGAGGAAGAATTTTTCTCAGAATTATTTGGAGATATGGATCAAACAGAAAATGTCACAGAAAAAAGTGTTGAATTGCAGGAGAAAAGTATTCCTCAAAATGAAAATGCAATAAGGGTCGTTATTGTTTATTCAGATAAATTAGAGTCAATTTCAGTAGATGGAACCTATATGGAAGATATTTTTTCTATTCAAAATATTCCTATTCCGAATTGGTTTGATGTAAAACAAGATAGAAATGGCTGGAGAGGTTTAATAGAAGAAATTCGTGAAGTGATAGATGACTATGATGTGGATTTGAATTTTGAATTTAATGGACCACAGGAAAGTAAATATATATTTGAAAAGTGTATTTCTGAATTAGGATACGGGTGTAGTGCAGACGGAATGAGTAAAGATGCTATAGCAAAGAGTAATTTTGCGGAGGCAGAAAAGGCAGAACATAGAGGATTATATCAAAGAGCTTTTGATTATTATTTGAAAGCGGCAGAACATGGTGAACTGGATAAGGCCCAATACAAAGTAGGAGAATATTATTATGCTTTTTGTAAGGGAGAGGGGAAAATAGATTTTAATTTGACGATAGAAGAAGGAATATCAAATGCAATAAGCTATTATGAAATGGCAGCAAATCAGGGAAATATAAATGCACAGATAGATTTATATGAGATTTTTTATGTGGGAGAATATGTAGAAGAAAACGATAAAGAAGCTTTTAAGTGGATAAAGATGGCTGCGCAGCAGGGAAATGCAGAGGCAGAATGTTCTATTGCTCATGCATATGTGTTTGGAACAGGGGTAGAAGCAGATTATGAAGAAGCTGTCAAATGGTATGAAAAAGCGGCTGAACAAGGTTGCAAAGAAGCAATACGAGAGTTAGGTTTTGCTTACAGAACAGGGGATTTACATTTGTATCCAAGCGATGAAAAATCTTTTTATTATTATATGGAGGCAGCGAAACAAGGAGATGCTTTTAGTCAAACAAAAATAGCAGAATTTTATATGGAGGGAGAAGGTGTAAGAAAAAACAAAAAGAGGCTGAAAAATGGTATCGAAAAGCATTTATTTCTTATATGACTGAGGCTATGGAAGGAGATATTTATAGTCAGGAACAGATAGCAGAACTTTATATGGAAGGAAAAGGGGTAGAGAAGGATGAACAAGAAGCGGCAAAATGGTATAAAAAAGTACTAGATTATTATACAGAAGAAGCACTAAAAGGTGATGGAGAAAAACAGATAGAAGTCGCATTATTCTATTTAGAAGGAAAAGGCGTAGAGAAAGATGACAAAGAAAGTATACGATGGTATGAAAAAGCAGTGCAGCAGAATGATGTAGAATTAAAAGAAGTATTAGGGGAATACTGCAATTCATTAGGCGAATATTATAGAGTGGAAAGAAGAAACAGACAAGAAGCCGTTAAATGGTTTAAGAAAGCGGTAGAATGGGGAAATACAAGTGCAAAGAGAGGCTTGAAATATTACGGATTTAGATAAACATGGTATTTTGAGATAATGATAAAAAATTTTAGAAAAATGAAAATATCAACAAACTATAATAAGAATGTTAAAGGATACTTATAGATAAGAGGAGAAGAAGTGTGATGAAAGACAACCAGATGAAATTTAAAATGACAATTTCCAAAATTAACGTGATAAAAGTGGGCAGTGTACTTAGTGGAAAGGTAGAAAAGGGAGAGATTACGGTAGGAGATAAAATTGAGTTTGAAGGAGTTGATGGAAAACAGGAATTGGAAATAAAAGGAATAGCAGATAATGATACAAGAAAAAGAATTGAGAGAGCTGGAAAAGATAAAAATGTAGGTCTTCTTGTTGTAGAAAAAAACTGTGAGCAAATGGGATTACAAGAAGGAATAATGATATATATAGCTGAAGAAGAAGCGCATGAAGACTATTTCTCAGATTTATTTGGTGATTTGGAAGAAGAAAAAGTAGAGGAAGGTGAATCAAATAACAAAGAAGTTTTAGCAAATCAAGCGGCAATACGAATAGTTGTTGTCTATTCAGACAAGTTGGAATCTATCTCTGTAGATGGAATACAAATGAAAGATATTTCAGTGATTAAGAATATGCCAATTCCAAACTGGTTTTCAGAAACAGAAGATAGAAATGGCTGGGAAGGTCTGATAGCAGAGATTCGAAAAATGCTAGATGATGATAGTGTGGACTTAAGCTTTGAATTTCATGGACCACAGGAAAGTCAATATATATTTGAAGAGTGTATTTCGAAAAGAGGATTTGGAAATAACAAAATAAGTAAGGAGACTGTCGCTAAAGAGAATCTGGAAGAGGCCAAAAGGAAAGAACATAGAGGTCTGTATAATGAGGCATTTAAAGATTATTTACAGGCAGCAGATTTTGGTGAATTAGAAGAAGCACAGTTTAAAGTAGGAGAATATTACTATGCTTATTGTGAAGGAGAAAGCAAGGCAGATTTTAGTTTGTCAGAAGAGGAAGCAATAGCGCAGGCAATAAAGTATTATGAACTGGCAGCAAACAAGGGAAATGCCGATGCACAATATAGTTTATATACTATTTTTTATGAGGGGATTTATGTAGAGGAGAATTATGAAGAAGCTTTTAAATGGGGAATGAAGGCAGCAAATCAGGGACATGCAGATGCAGAGTATGGAGTAGCAGAGGCATATCAATATGGAAATGGGGTAAAGATTGATTATAAAGAAGCAGTAAAATGGTATGAAAGGGCAGCAGACCAGGGATTAACAGAAGCTCTTACAGAATTGGGATACGATTATAAGTTTGGAGATATGAATTTAAGTGTAAATTATGGAAAGAGTTTTGCCTACTATATTCAAGCTGCACAGAAAGGAGATATGGCAGGACAGGCAAATGTAGCGGAATTTTATATGGAGGGAAAAGGAATAGAAAAAAATGAAGAAGAGGCTCTTAAATGGTATAGAAAAGCAGCAGAGCAAGGGGATGCTGATTCTGAATATGCTATTGGACAGTATTATGAATACGATGGAAATGATATAAAGTTAGCAATAGAATGGTATAGAAAAGCTGCCGAACAAGGCTATGTGGACGCACAAATGAAAATGAAAGACTGTTACGAAAATGGAGAAGGTTTAGAGAAGGATTTGACCCAGGCATTTGAATGGGCAGAGAAAGCAGCGATACAGGGAAATATAAAGGCTCAGTGCTATTTGGGAAAATGTTACAAAGAGGGTGTTGGTGTAAAAGCAGACAAGGATAAAGCAATAGAGTGGTATGAGAAAGCAGCCGAACAAGGAGATGCAGAAGCACAATGTGAAGTAGGAAAAAGTTATGATATTTGGGCTTCTGATGACAGAGTATTGTTTAGAAAATATGAAAACACAAAGGAAGAAAATGATGAGAAAGCGTTGCCGTGGTATAAGAAGGCGGCTGAGCAAGGGTATGCGGAAGCACAGTATCGATATGGGATAATATATTGTCGTTCTGCATTTTACAATACTGAGGATATGGGCTTATCTGAAAAGATTAAAATTGGGGATGAGTGGAACAAGAAAGCAGCAGATAATGAACATCCATATATAGATGCATGCTTGAAAATAGCAGACTATCATTATGATTATATAGATGAACATCCAGTTGGAAGGAGTGCGGCAATGCTTGCAGCAGCGGCAGCAATTCCTGTTGCTAATGTGATTACACTTCCAGCAGCAATAGCAGGGACAATTGGAACCAGGTTTGCAAAAAAATGGCTTTTTGTGGATACGGATGACGGAAAGGAAATGATAAAATATTATCGTAGAGCAGCAGAATTAGGAAGCGAGAAGGCGAAAGAACGATTGAAAGAATTAGAGAAATACTTATAGAAAAGGTGGAATACAAATGGAAAATACATTAGATACTAGAAGCTATAGTGAATTAAATACGGCATTATCTTTGGCACAGCATACGGTATATAAGAGATATCTGCCACAATTACAGGAATATGCGGCAGTACGGCCTCCACAAATATTACTGGATGAACAAATAGAGGACTGTACCAGATTTTTTCAGTTAGAAGAGTTATCCTGTAAAAAAGGAGAGGATTTACTTCAAAAGTTATCTACCGTATATCATGCAAGTATGTCTCTTGGTTGTAATTTGATTGTTATGGTCGATGTTGCGAGGATAGATGCCCCGGCAAAGATTTATGTGGGCGTTAGAAATAGTGGAGAAGATCCAGAAGCAAAAAGAAAACTTAGCACATCTTTTAAAACTTTAAAAAATGGAATGAAAAGTAACTTCCCTGGGACGAAGTTTCATGATGTTCCGGCACAGAAGGATATGCCAGAGTTAGTAAATGATATATTCGGAAACTCGGTAAAATATATTTCTTCTGTATCTTGTGTGGCGGCTGCCAGAGATAAGTCAAAAACAGAGAATAAATCGTTTATTCAAGGATTAGAACGTTTTATTGATGCGATGCGTGGAAATACGTATACGGCAATTTTTATAGCAGAACCATTGACAACAAAAGAGCAGAGTGATATCCGGAGTGGTTATGAAGAATTATATAGTTCTTTATCTTCTTTTGAAAAAAGTGTTTGGTCCTATAATGAAAATATGAGCAGAGCTGTTACAGAAAGTCTCAGTAAGGGTATGTCACAATCTATTACAGATGGAACAAGTCATACACAGTCTCATACAAAAAGTCTGGGAATTAATATAGGAGCTAATACATCGAGAAGTACTGAGATTTCGCAGGGAATAACAAAAAACAGTCCGAGCAAGATAGCGATGGCAGGAAGAGCTATTTCTATTGCGGGTTCAGTACTTTCAGTAGTTGGTATGGCATTTCCGATTGTAGAGCCGGTTGCAATAGGTGCCGGCATGGTTGGTGGAGCAATGCAAAAAGGTGCTGAAGGGTTTTCTAAAGCAGAAAGTATCGTAAGTACTATTGGAAAATCAATGGGGCTAAGTGGAGGTGTGAATGCAGGATATTCTAAAACTACATCAGATGGAACGACACATTCAGAAACCAATACAACTTCAGAGACGAGAACGCAGGGGACAACAGATACAAAAGGGCAGGGAAGAACTCTTCAGATTGAAAATGTCAATAAACCGATTCAGGAAATGTTGCAGCGTTTAGAAGAACAATTGAAAAGAACAAGGGAATGTGAAGATTATGGAGCATATTCCTGTGGGGCATATTTTATGTCTGGCAAGCAGGAGAGTAGTCTTCTTGCAGCAAACACATACCATGCACTTATGATTGGAGAAGGTTCTTCAGTGGAGAGTGGAGCGATTAATTTCTGGAATGGCTTAGATGAGAAGGTTGCACCGAAAATAGATATTATGAAAGAATATCTTCGTCGCTTTACTCATCCGATTTTCGCAGTTCCAATTACTGCGGAGAGAGAAGAAGTTATGACTTATACGCCAGGAACAATAGTAAGTGGTTTGGAATTGCCGTTACATTTAGGATTACCTACTCGTTCTGTCTATGGATTGCCTGTTATGGAACATGCCGAATTTGGTCGCAATGTGACAGAAAAGAAAGTTTTTTCTGTAAGTGATGAAAGAAAAATCAATATAGGAAAGATTTATCACATGGGGCAAGTAGAGAAAAAATCAGAAGTAAAGTTAAATGTAGCAGGATTGACAGCGCACACATTTATTACAGGTTCAACAGGAGCAGGAAAGTCCAATACAATCTATAAAATGTTAGAACAGTTAAATGAAGAGGATGTAAAGTTCCTTGTAGTAGAGCCTGCGAAGGGTGAATATAAGGATATAACGGCATTTGGTGGGAAGAGTGATGTGACTGTTTACGGAACAAATCCAAAAGTAAAAGAAACAGAGATGCTCCAGATTAATCCATTTAGTTTTCCGAAAGAAGTCCATGTATTGGAACATTTAGACCGATTAGTTGAAATCTTTAATGTATGTTGGCCAATGTATGCAGCAATGCCAGCTATTTTGAAAGATGCGATAGAAAGAGCGTATGAAAAAGCTGGATGGGATATAGAAATGTCAGAAAATAAATATGATGATAATCTATTCCCTACTTTTAAGGATGTATATGAGCAGATAAGAGAAGTCTTGGAAGAAAGTGAGTATTCTGCTGATAATAAAGGAGATTACACAGGTGCGTTGGTTACCCGTCTTCGTTCATTAACAACTGGAATAAATGGCCTGATTTTTAATGCAGATGAGATTAGTATGGAGGAACTGTTTGATACGAATGTCATAGTAGATTTAAGCAGGATTGGTTCCACAGAAACCAAGTCATTGATTATGGGACTTCTTGTTTTGAAACTGCAAGAGTACAGAATGGGATCTTCTGAAGCAAATCAGTATTTGAAACATGTTACTGTTCTTGAAGAAGCTCACAATTTATTAAAGCGAACTTCATCGGAACAATCAAGTGAGTCAGGAAATTTGCTTGGAAAATCTGTAGAAATGTTAGCAAATTCTATTGCGGAGATGAGGACATATGGAGAGGGCTTTATTATTGCAGACCAATCGCCGGGACTTTTAGATATGTCTGTAATTCGCAATACGAATACCAAGATAATCCTCAGATTACCAGATTATGAAGATAGAGAGCTAGTTGGCCGCGCGGCAGGATTAAATGACGAACAAATCGTAGAACTTGCGAAATTAGATAATGGTGTGGCTGCGGTTATGCAAAGTGACTGGTTAGAACCTGTACTTTGTCAGATAGACAAATATGAGAGAAAATATGACTGGATGGAAGAGTATGAGCAGTCAAACGAAGAAAATGATTCCTTAAAGAAGATTTCTGTGGAGAAAGAATTGCTTAATTGCATAATGAATAATGAACTTTATCGTAAAAATGACAGAGTAGATATTAAAAAGTTAAAAGATAAAGTAATTCATTCTAAATTAGAAACGCCCGTAAAATGTGATTTTATGGAATATATTCTTTCTGATTCGACAGACTTATTTAAGCCATTACAAAAATTACTTTTTGACTTTTTACATGCAGAAAAAGCAATAGAGAATGCAAAGGAATGTACAGAAATGAAACCGTGGCTGAGAAACGTAATCAATTCACTTTCTCCATCTGTACAATCATTTGAAACAGAGCAGATTAATTTGGTTCTGGGATTAATTATAGCAGAAAAAGTTCAAAGAGATGCTGAATATGAAGAAATTTATAATCATTTTACAGAACTCTATATAAAAGGAAGGGGGATTGTATAATGATAGGATTAGAACATACAAAAATAGCAGAAGTAGTAGCAAGTGAAATTTCTAAAAAAGAACTCAATGGATTTAATGAAATTAAAGCAGAGAACTCATTAGGAAAGGATATATGTGATAGTTTCTGGAGCCAACTTTTTAACTCTAAAATTGATTCAAATAAAATCAGTGGAAATATAGAAAAAATTGGTGCAGAATTGTATTATTCAAATATAGAAGTGATTGATAATCGAAAAAAATATATGGATGATAATGGAAATGTGTATAGAATTGAGAATTCATTGATTCCTAATAATAATTATGAGATTAATGGATATACATATACAACGGATGCTGAAGGCAGGATAGCTTCTGTCGAAGGTGTCTTACATATGAAAGACAGAGAGGGAAGACTTCCAATCCGGGATTCTATAGAGGATATTGGGAAAGGAGATCAAAAAGAAGGAGATGACAGAGGACACCTTATAGGTGATCAGTTTGATGGCCCAAATGGCCTAGAGAATATGATTCCCCAAGATGCAGATATCAATAGACGTGATTTCAAAAATTTTGAAAATACGCTGGCAGAAAAAGTGAAAGATGGGGAAACTGTAAAGGTTAAAATAGAGCCGATTTACGAAGGTGACTCACACAGGCCAACAGATATTTTAGTTACATATTCTATTAATGGAGTAGAGGATATGCGTATCTTCCCAAATAAAAAGGAGAATTAACATGAATTTAGATTTTCAGGATATTTTTAATGAGCTACTAAATATTTTACCTTCTGGATGGGAGAATGCTATTTTTATGGCAGAATATACTTCTGGAAGCTACAGTATGAGATGTTATTCAAAAGAGTCGAATAATAACTATATAAATGTAATGAAAATGAAAGGCATATCTAAGCCGCAGGTTATTAAAACGTACAAAGCACTTAATGATATATTTCAAAAAGAAAGGATGGAATTAGTTGAGTCCTCTTGGTACGCGATAACGTTAAAATTTGATAAAAACGGAAAATTTAGCTCTGATTTTGATTATAACAGTCATGAAGAAAATGTATTGGAATATTTGGAACAATGGGAGCAGAAAAATGTTTTGTAAATAATAAAGAATGTTTTTTTGTGCTGTAGATAGTATATTGGTTATATAATGTAGAGAAGTAAAAAATACATTAGCAATATAGTTATTTGGATTCTGTTTTAAATATGTGAGAATGGAGAGTAAATTTGGAAAGGACTGTACATTATCTCTTTAACTGCATTAAAATAGAACCAAATTGGAATATAAAATCTAAGGAGTCGGTTTCAAATAAGGCGTTATAAGTATTAAAGTAGAACCAAATTGGAATGTAAAGAAAAAGCAGACCGGGCACCCTACGTTTGAGAAGGCAGTTTGAGTTTATTAGAATTATCTAAATATTTCAAACCGCTGTTCCATAACAATTATCCCTATCATAGTGAATGTAAATACCGTTATGTAAGAAATCATCCATGGAATTATTAAATTAAAATAGAAACATAGTGGAAGATAACACCAAACAATTTGAATTATCATATTATTATCACGAAATCAGCATAATTCATCAGAAAAACAACAAAAATAGAAAAATATGTGATAATATAATCGAAATTCCATTCCCTTTGTTTCAAGGCTGGCTTAGAAATGCAGTCTTTCTTTATAAATAAAGTAATAGCATGAGAAGCAAGATGGTGATGTGTGAATTTGGAGGTGTTTCGATGATTCGTCAGACAGGTTTAGCGCAGGCAATTGACATAGCAGGAAATCGTGCAAAGTACGATGAATGTGCAAAGAAGTTGCTGAGCTATAAGGCAATCATAGCATGGATTTTAAAATCCTGTATAAAAGAATTTTCACAATACGAAGTGCAGTATATCTGCGATAACTGCTTAAAAGAAGAAGTAGAGGTATCAACCCATGCAGTACATCAGGATGAATTAGATAAGAATGACAAACTGGATGGAGACAAAAGAGTGGAAGGCATGAATACGGAATCCAACTCGATTCAGGAACATACAATATATTATGATATTCGTCTTCCGGCCTTTCTGCCAAAGAGTAACGAAATAGTTCGTTTGATCCTTAACCTCGAAATACAGTTAGATGATACGCCAGGATACCCAATTGTAAAGAGAGGATTTTATTACTGTGGAAGAATGGTTTCCGAACAATATGGAACTGTATTTACAAATGAACATTATGAGAAGCTAGAAAAAGTCTACAGCATATGGATTTGTCCAGATCCGGCGAAAAAACGAAAGAATGGAATTTTTAAATATCACACGGTAGAGGATATAATTTACGGAGAATCCTATACAAAAGAGGAGAATTATGATTTGATGGAGGTAGTAGTTCTCAATCTGGGAGATGCAGATAAGAGTAGTGATTTAGAGATACTAGATTTACTGAATGTATTGTTCTCTGCGACGACAACACCAGAAGAGAAAAAGCAGAGACTAAATGATGAATTTGAGATAGCGATGACAGTAGAATTTGAAAGCGAGGTGCAGGAGATGTGTAATTTAAGCAAGGCTCTTGTAGAGCAGGGAATTAAACAAGGTATAAAACAAGGCATAGAATTAGGAAAAGAGGAAAGAACTCTATCTATGGCGCAGATGATGATACAGGAAAGAGAACCGATTGAAAAAATAGAAAAGTATACAGGCTATACATTAGAAAAGTTAAGAGAGATAGCAACCAAAATAGGAATACCATTAATGACGGAATGAGACAGGAAATATATTGAAATGTAAATAGCATATACATCTTTTAGCATCATTCTCATGGTAGTTAAAATAGAGACATACTGGAACATAATATTTATTCCCCCCGCCAAAGACAGAAAACTAATTATTACAATACAAAGGATTTTCACTTATGAAAGAAAGACTCATTTTTCACGTTGACGTAAATAGTGCCTATTTAAGCTGGGAGGCTGTCCACCAGCTTAAAAATGGTGCTTCTACAGATATCCGAACAATCCCATCGATCATCGGTGGCGATACTTCTTTGCGCAAAGGAGTTGTTCTTGCCAAGTCGCTTCCTGCTAAACGTTTTCGTATTCATACGGGAGAACCGGTTACCGATGCTCTGACGAAATGTCCTACTTTACAAAGTTTTCAACCGAATTTCCCTCTTTATCACAAATATTCCAAAGCTTTCATCACTATTTTAAAGAAATATGCTCCTGTGGTAGAACAGGTTTCTATTGATGAAGCTTACCTTGATATGAGCGGACTTCACTACTTCTACTCTACTCCGCTTGAAGCTGCCGAAAAGATTCAGACCGATATTAGAGAAACTTTAGATTTTACCGTAAATATCGGCATTTCTTCAAATAAACTTCTTGCAAAAATGGCTTCTGATTTTGAAAAACCAGACAAAATCCACACTTTGTTTCCATCTGAAATAGAAAAAAAATGTGGCATCTTCCTGTTCGCACTCTCTTTTTTACCGGAAGAGCTGCCGCACAAAAGTTAAATCAGCTCGGTATCTATACTATTGGTGACATTGCCAAAAGCAACCCTGACTTTTTAAAGGCACACTTAAATTCTCAAGGAGTTACTTTGTGGAACTATGCAAACGGCAGAGACAATTCTCCTGTTAAAGAATCTCCTGATGCTCCAAAAGGCTATGGGAATTCCACTACTTTAAGCAAAGACCTCACTTCGCTTTCTGAGGCGAAACCTGTCTTATTAGAACTCTGCGAAACCGTCACTAAGCGACTTCGTGAAGATCAGGTTTACGCACAAGTTATTGAAGTAGAACTCAAGGACAGCCATTTTCGCAGGAAATCCCACCAGACAGTCCTTGATTACTCTACAAATACTACTGACGACTTTTATCAAATCAGTGTAAAACTTTTTAAAGAACTCTGGGATGGCACCCCAATCCGGCTTCTTGGAGTACGAGGCGGCAAACTCACCCTCGACAAAATCGAACAGATACAACTTTTCACTGAAACTGCCTCCTCACATGAAAAACGGGAAAAAATGTCAAAGCTCGATGCAGCATTGGATTCCATACAAAAGAAACATGGGAAAAATTCAATAATGAGGGCGAGTAAATTGTGATTTGCCGCAGGCAAGGGAGACACTCCCAAAGAGAGACAATACCCTATATTTGTGACTTTAGTCGCTGCAGGTTGAATGTTCGCTTAACCGCTCGCATCCAACCTTTGCTCCGAGGCCACAAATATAGGGTATTGTCTCTCTTTGGGAGCTGTCTTTGGCTGTTGGAGCAAAATCAGAATTCATGTTGGAGAATTTGGGGATTGTTTAGAAGATTATATTTGGGAGAGAATGGAAAATGGGCTATTAAAGATTAACGTAATCTATTGTTACAATGTCAAGGCAAGAATATAGTAACATCAAAAAGTAGCTTAATAAATAAATCCCCAAAAGTCTTCCTTTTGGGGATTTATCTCTTTATTGATTAAATTATAAATTATTTGTTCTATACCACTGTAACATTTCATTTAATTTTTGACGGAACAAATTATTACTTTCCTCTCTTAATCTGGTATCTTCCATCAAAATGCCAACTGGTGTTGTTGTTAGATTCAATCCTTTTAAAGTAAACAAATGACTATTTTCTATTTTTCTCATTGTCTCATATTTAAGAGATGACACACCATATGGGATTGTAAAAGTTTCCGTTAATGTCTGATTCCCATCAGCAAATGTCCAAAGACAGGCTATTTTATGGGGAAGTCCATTGATTTTTATATCCACCTTTTTCCCACTATCTACCGATGCTATCTTTCGTCCATCAAAGATAATCTCACATCCTATTTTATTTAGACAAAATTGCTTTGTACGCGAAACTACTATTGTTCTTGTTGTCATTTTAAGTTTATTTTCAATAAACTCTCTCTCTTTTTCTGTTATTTGATTCATAAAACCCTCCTGTATAAAAATTATATTATAAAATGACAAAAGGCTACCAAACACCCTGTCATAAATACATTCATCAGAATAGATGATTCATTTTTCTGGCCCATTCCAAAAAGTAATCCATTCGCTTCCCCAGCAAAAAAGAGAACTCCTCCTATTAATATTGAAATAACATATCCTAACATCCATCCAAACGTAGATAATCCAGTTGCCCTGGCTGTTCCTGCTGCAAAATGATGTATAAGTTTATAAAAAAAGGCTATTCTAGCAATATCAAGAGCAAACGATATAATTACAATAAGGACATTATTTTTGTACTTATATAATGCAAAATATAAATCCTGAATTATATCTTTAATCAAAAATAAAATACAAATCACTCCCAGAATAGCTAATACAAATTTGGTAGATGCATTAATAAAAACAATAGAAACCAGTAATATAAATGCCAATACCAAGCCTAAATTAAAAAATATTACAACCATACTTCCTCCTTGATTTTTCTTTAATAATAGGTCAATTTCACCCTAAAGTCAATAGGTCAGTATGACATAATTCTTCAAAAAAGGAGTTCTTATGTCTCGTTTAAAGGAATTAAGAAAAGAAAAAGGTTACACCCAGGTAAAAATGCAATTATTAACAGGAATTGATCAAAGCGATTATTCCAAAATAGAAAATGGAAAACGCTATTACACATTTGAACAATGTAGAAAAATTGCATTGGCATTAGAGACAAGCATGGATTATCTTGCTGGATTGACTGATGAAAAGAAACCATATCCACGGATAATAAAAAAATAACTTTAAATTTTGAATTTACCGAATGCCAAAATTGACTCACCCAAAGAGAGACGATACCCTATATTTGTGGCCTGGGAGTAAAGGTTGAATGTGAGTGATTAAGCGAACATTCAACCTACAGCGACAAAAGTCACAAATATAGGGTATTTTCTTCCTTGAGGCGTCCCCCTTGCCTGCGGCAAATCAGATTTTTTCTCTTTTTGTTGTTAAAACAACGGTTTTTTCTTCTCATCTATATTACAATAACACAGAACCAAGAAATCCAGACTGTCACAAAGCTTTCCACATAACTGTGACAGTATTTTTATCTCACATAAATTCAAAAAACAAAGGAGAACTAACGATGATTCGAAGAATTATACACATTAACGAAGAAAAATGTAACGGCTGTGGTGCCTGTGCCGATGCCTGCCATGAAAGCGCAATTGGAATGGTGAACGGAAAGGCAAAGCTTTTGCGTGATGACTACTGTGACGGACTTGGTGACTGTCTGCCAGCCTGTCCTACTGGAGCAATCACTTTCGAAGAACGTGAAGCTGCCGCTTATGATGAAGCTGCAGTAATGGCAAATAAACAGAAAAAAGAGGCTTCTGCCATTAATACTGCACAGTCTGTACCACAATCTAACGAAGCGAAAAAAGCACACACAGCTCACGGTTGTCCAGGCCAGCGTATCGCACAGTTTAACCGCCAGAACACAGCAGATTCTGCCTCTGATAATGAAACTACTTCTACACCTGCTGCAATCACCTCTCAGCTTAGCCAGTGGCCAGTGCAGATTAAATTAGCTCCAGTTACTGCTCCATATTTTAACGGTGCAAAATTGTTAATTGCTGCTGACTGTACCGCATATGCTTATGCTAACTTCCATCAGGATTTTATCAAAGGAAAAATCACTCTGGTAGGATGTCCAAAACTCGATGCTGTTGACTATAGTGAAAAACTTACAGAAATTATCGCTACTAACGATATTAAAAGTGTTACCATCGTCCGTATGGAAGTTCCTTGCTGCGGTGGATTGGAACATGCCGCTGTGACTGCTTTGAAAAACAGTGGAAAGTTTATTCCATGGCAGGTGGTAACAATTTCTATTGACGGCAAAATTTTAGATTAATTCAGCAAATAGGAATTTGCCGGGGTGAGTAGACAGACGAACCCCGGCAAATTTATTAAAAGATTTGGG
>ERZ827496.1673-NODE-1673-length-24959-cov-5.932019_pt1 | contig 24959 bp, 20 predicted proteins | sample MGYA00519769_ERZ827496 | MGnify/ENA primary metagenome ERZ827496 (study PRJEB31778, sample SAMEA3449327) | human gut metagenome | biome: human gut; feature: human-associated habitat; material: faeces | place: United Kingdom | collected 2010/2012 ...
GACGTGGAATGAAATCTACCCGCGGTACTGCAGGCAGAATCTTTTCTGCACTGGCCCATGCGAACATCAATGTCAAGATGATTGACCAGGGATCTTCCGAGTTAAATATTATTATTGGTGTCAGCAATGACGATTTCGAGGCTGCCATCAAGGCAATCTACGATATCTTTGTAGAGACCAGACTTTAGTAATAATGATTCTGCACCTTATGACGCTCTCTTTCATATGTTATATGGAAGGGAGCGTTTTTATATGACCGGAAATATCGTGATTTTTGTTACGGATCAGCGACAAAGCAATCTTGCCGCATGTCTTCCGGGAAAGATACACCGACTGGACTGGAGACGGGGAGTGGAAAAGGAAGAGGCGCTGAAAGTGCTGGATAACAGCAGGTATCTTGTGCTGCCGGTTCCTGTTACAAAGATTGAGAGAAACCATGATGTAAACCTTATATTAAAGGAGGAACTGACGAGGGAAAAAGAAAGGGACTGGATGCTGTTTGGAGGAATTTTCGGACCGGAATGGAGGCAGCGCTGTGAGGATGCGGGAACGGAATATTATGATATGATGACAGATGCGGTGGTTGTGCACCGCAACGCATGTATTACGGCAGAAGCAACGGTTGCTGAAATTCTAAAATACAGTGATTATTCTATTCGGGAGCAGAAAATTATTGTCAGCGGGTATGGAAGATGCGGCAGGGAGATCGCCAGGGTTTTGTCTGCGATGGGAGCGAAAGTGACAGTGCTGGCAAGGAGTGCAGAGGCACGCCGGCTGGCACGAACGGAAGGACATGAGGCAGTCGATTTTTCATACGGACCGGAGGAAGCATATGGGGCACGCACGGTTGTAAACACGGTTCCGGCACTTGTGATCCGTGAGCCGATGATCCGTGAAATGCATTCGGATGCCGTGATCATTGATATTGCATCAAGACCCGGCGGTACGGATCTGATGGCAGCGGAGGCATATGGAATCAAAGTTGTGGCGGCATTGGGACTTCCGGGGCTGTATACGACAAAGAGCAGTGCCAAAGTGCTGGCAGATGCAATTCTTGAACACAGTAAAATCAGGCAGGACAGGAAAGAGGCAAAGACATGGATTTATCAAATCGCAATATAGGGTATGGGATTACCGGTTCTTTCTGTACATTCGCAAAAACCAGGAAAGAGATTCAGAGACTGACGGAGATGGGAGCACATGTGATTCCCATCTTTTCTTATCAGACGCAGAACTGTGATACGCGGTTTGGAACGGCAAAAGAGTTTATGGAAGAAGTCTGTGACATAACGGGGAACCCTGGAATCCGCACACTTCAGGAGGCAGAACCGATCGGACCGAAGGGATATCTGGATGTGATGGCGATTGCGCCGTGTACGGGAAATTCTGCGGCGAAGCTGGCGAATGCAATCACCGATACTCCGGTTCTGATGGCTGCCAAAGCGCATATGCGCAATGGCAAACCACTGGTAATTGCCATATCCACCAACGATGCACTGGGAGCCAGTTTTAAAAATATCGGGATGCTGATGAATACGAAACATATTTATTTTGTGCCATTCGCACAGGATAATTATGAAAAAAAGCCAAATTCGATGGTGGCAAAAATGGAACTTTTGCCGGAGACGATTTCGGCAGCTTTGGAAGGAAAGCAGCTGCAGCCGGTGGTACGGGGATAAAAAAGCCCCCAGACAGATCTGTCTGGGGAGGCTTTTACATAATCCGGGAATGGTATTATGCATTTTTTTGTGCATCATAGGCTTCGCGCAATGCCTTGGCAAGCTGATCACCGCAGGAGGTGTTTTTCATGCCGCAGTGAATACCGGAGATACGGCGTTCCACTTCTTCAACAGTCATGCCCTCAACCAGACGGGGAATTGCCTGAAGATTTCCCTGACAGCCGCCGGTGAATTTAACATTTTTAACAATATTTCCGTCCAGCTCCACTTCGATCTGTGTGGAACAGGTGCCTTTTGTTTTGTAAATATAAGACATGGGTTTTTCCCTTCCTTTCTGTTTCTTCCTTGTGTTTGGAATACAATAATCGTCCTCTTATCATAGCAAGCTGTTTACAAATTTTCAATAGCAGAATCCCGTTCGTTCATAAAAAGTTTATAAAACATTCATGGCCTTTGAGTTGTGTAAATGTGGAGAAAGTGGTACAATACCTATATTCTATGCGAGTTAGGAGCAAAATATATTATGAGTGCATTGACTAAAATTTTTGGTACACACAGTGACAGGGAGTTGAAACGAATTACGCCCCTCGTAGATAAAGTGGAATCTTATCGTGACGGGATGAAGGCACTTTCGGATGAAGAATTACGGGGAAAGACAAAAGAATATAAGGAGCGTCTGGAAAAAGGAGAGACACTTGACGATCTGCTTCCGGAAGCGTATGCGACCGTACGTGAGGCAGCAAGCCGTGTGCTTGGCATGGAGCATTACAGAGTACAGATTATCGGTGGTATTATCCTGCATCAGGGACGTATTGCAGAGATGAAGACCGGTGAAGGTAAGACACTGGTATCTACACTTCCGGCTTATCTGAATGCGCTGGAGGGCAAAGGGGTATATATCGTCACCGTCAATGATTATCTGGCAAAACGAGATTCCGAGTGGATGGGAAAAGTGCATGAATTCCTCGGACTGACCGTTGGTGTTGTATTGAATGATATGAGCAACGATGAGCGCCGTGACGCTTACAATTGCGATATTACATATATTACAAATAACGAACTTGGATTTGATTACCTGCGTGACAACATGGTGATCTACAAGGAGCAGCTGGTACAGAGAGGTCTGCACTATGCGATCATCGATGAGGTCGATTCCGTATTGATCGATGAGGCGCGTACACCTCTTATTATTTCCGGTCAGAGTGGCAAGTCCACCAAATTATATGAAGCATGTGATATTTTAGCGCAGCAGCTGACACGTGGTGAGGATGTACCGGAGTATTCCAAGATGGATGCCATCATGGGAATTGAGCAGGAAGAAACCGGAGACTTTATCGTAAATGAAAAGGACAAACTGGTGAATCTGACACAGCAGGGTGTGGAAAAGGTTGAGAAATTTTTCCATATTGATAACCTGGCAGATCCGGAGAACCTGGAGATCCAGCATAATGTGATCCTTGCGCTCCGTGCACATTATCTGATGTTCCGCGATCAGGATTACGTGGTAAAAGATGATCAGGTTATGATCGTTGACGAGTTTACCGGACGTATCATGCCGGGCCGCCGTTATTCCGATGGTCTGCATCAGGCAATCGAGGCAAAAGAGCACGTTAAAGTAAGAAGAGAGAGCAAGACTCTGGCAACCATCACGTTCCAGAACTTCTTTAACAAATACGAGAAAAAAGCCGGCATGACCGGTACTGCCCTCACCGAGGAGCAGGAGTTCCGTGACATCTACGGCATGGACGTTATCGAGATCCCGACCAACCGCCCGGTCATCCGTGTGGATATGGACGATGCCGTATACATGACGAAAAAAGAGAAATTCCACGCAGTCGTAGAGGAAGTCAAAGAGGCACATGCCGTGAACCAGCCGGTTCTGGTTGGTACCATCACCATTGAGACTTCCGAGCTGATCAGCAAAATGCTGCGCCGCGAGGGAATTCCGCATCAGGTCTTAAATGCGAAGTTCCATGAGCTCGAGGCAGAAATCGTAGCCCATGCCGGCGAGGCAGGAGCCGTTACCATCGCGACCAACATGGCCGGCCGTGGTACCGATATCAAGCTGGATGATGTGGCAAAAGCTGCCGGCGGCTTAAAGATCATCGGCACCGAGCGTCATGAGTCCCGCCGTATCGACAATCAGCTCCGCGGTCGTTCCGGCCGTCAGGGAGACCCGGGTGAGTCCCGTTTCTACATTTCCCTGGAAGACGATCTGATGAGACTCTTCGGTTCCGAAAAACTGATGGGCATTTTCAAATCCCTCGGCGTACCGGAAAATGAGCAGATCGAGCACAAGATGCTTTCTTCCGCCATCGAAAAAGCGCAGAAGAAGATCGAGGGCAACAACTACGGAATCCGTAAAAACCTGCTCGACTATGACCAGGTCAACAACGAGCAGCGTGAGATCATCTACAAAGAGAGACGCCGCGTTCTGGATGGCGAGAGCATGAGAGACACCATCTTCAAGATGATTGCCGACACCATCGACAATACTGTGGATCTCTGCATCGGCGAGAACACCGAGCAGTCCGAGTGGGATCTGACCGAGTTAAATGAGATGCTGCTCTCCATCATGCCGGTGAAGGCAGTGACAAAAGAGCGCGTAGAGAAGATTTCCAAAAACGAGCTGAAACAGCAGTTAAAAGAGGAAGCTGTTAAACTCTACGAGGAGAAAGAAGCAGAATTCCCGGAGGAGGAGCAGATTCGTGAGCTTGAGCGTGTCGTTCTTCTGAAGGTTATCGACCAGAAGTGGATGGATCATATCGATGATATGGATCAGCTCCGCGAGGGTATCGGCCTGCAGGCATACGGCCAGAGAGACCCGAAGGTTGAGTACAAGATGGCAGCTTACGACATGTTTAACGAAATGCTCGAGTCCATCCAGCAGGATACCGTCCGTCTCCTGTTCCATGTACGTGTTGAGCAGAAAGTAGAACGTGAGCAGGTAGCCAAAGTGACCGGAACCAACAAAGACGAGTCCGGCCCGAGAAAACCGGTACAGCGCGCAGAGCGTAAGATCTATCCAAACGATCCATGCCCGTGCGGAAGCGGCAAGAAGTATAAACAGTGCTGCGGAAGAAAACCGGTTTGATAAAAGCAGAACAGCAGTGAGACGGATGAGCACGATCCGTTTGACAAAGCACGCAGCTTCCCTACCAGAAGCTGCGTGTCATACAAAATATAAAACAGAAAGCAGGTGAAGCTTGTGGTAGTTGAATTAGACCAGTTCAAAATGGAACTTGGCACATACGATAAACCATTAGTGGAAGTGAGGGATTCACTTTGACCTCGCTAACAAAGAGCAGAGGATCGAAGAATTAGAGCGTAAAATGGAGGAACCCAATTTCTGGGACAACCCCGAAGAAGCGCAGGAGCAGATGAAACAGCTGAGCAGCATGAAAGAGGACAGAGATACGTATCAGAAACTGGTATCCGCCAAAGAAGATATGGAAACTCTGATCGAGATGGGACAGGAGGAGGATGACGATTCCGTTGTTCCGGAAATCGCGGAAATGATGGAAGAGTTCAAGGCATCCTTCGATGCCATCCGCATCAAAACCCTGCTGTCCGGCGAATTTGACAAGGACAATGCGATCATCAAACTGAACGCAGGTGCAGGCGGAACCGAGGCGTGCGACTGGTGCGGCATGCTGTACCGTATGTACACCAGATGGGCAGAACGCAAAGGCTTTACGATCGAGGAACTCGACTTTCTGGACGGTGATGAGGCCGGTGTGAAGTCCGTGACATTCCAGGTCAACGGCGAAAACGCTTACGGTTATCTGAAATCCGAAAAAGGCGTTCACCGTCTCGTCCGTATTTCTCCGTTCAACGCGGCAGGAAAACGCCAGACATCGTTCGTATCGTGCGATGTTATGCCGGATATCGACAAAGAGATCGATGTTGAGGTTCGTGATGAGGATATCCGTATCGATACGTACCGTTCCAGCGGTGCCGGCGGACAGCACATCAACAAGACGTCATCGGCGATCCGAATCACGCATATGCCGACCGGCATCGTGGTTACGTGCCAGAATGAGCGTTCCCAGTTCCAGAACAAGGACAAGGCAATGCAGATGCTGAAAGCAAAATTGTATATGCTGAAACTCCAGGAGCAGGCAGATAAGCTGAGCGACATCCGCGGCGAAGTAACCGAGATCGGCTGGGGCAACCAGATCCGTTCTTACGTTATGCAGCCATACACCATGGTCAAAGATCACCGTACCAACGCAGAGACCGGAAACGTCGATGCAGTCATGGACGGCGGAATTGATCTGTTTATCAACGCATATCTGAAGTGGATTGCCCTCGGAACCGGAGCGAAAGAGGAAGAAGCATAATTCGGCTGTGGGCAGAGCACAGTGACAAGTAAAATAAGGAGCATTTTCACCAACAGAGGACGGAAATGCTCCTTTCTGTTTTAAAGCCAAAGGCAAACAGGAGGTAAAAGTATGGGTATTATCAGAGCAGCAGTCAATGCAGTACACGGCAGTTTCGCCGATCAGTGGCTGGAGACCGTGGAACCGTATGAGATGGGGGAACATACGGTATTTACAGAGGGAATTCTGGTAAGAAAAGGCCAGAATAAAAAGGGAAGCCAGACGATTTCAAACGGTTCTGTGATCCATGTCTATGACAATCAGTTTATGATGCTGGTGGACGGCGGAAAGATCATTGATTACACCGCAGAGCCGGGCTACTTTACTGTAGACCAGTCATCGTCTCCGTCGATGTTCAGCGGATCGCTTGACGCAGCCGTAAAAGATACGTTTGAGCGCCTGAAATTCGGCGGCCAGACCCCGCATGAGCAGAGAGTTTTCTATATTAATCTGCAGGAAATCAAGGGAATCAAATTCGGAACGAGAAATCCGGTCAACTATTTCGACCAGTTCTACAATGCCGAGCTGTTCCTTCGGGCACACGGTTCCTATTCCATCCGCATCGTCGATCCGCTCCGCTTCTACGCAGAGGCTGTGCCGAGAAACGCATCCCGCGTAGAGATCGAGGATATCAACGAGCAGTATATGAACGAATTTTTAGAGGGCCTGCAGTCCTCGATCAATCAGATGGCAGCCGACGGCATCCGCATTTCGTTCGCAGCATCCAAGAGCGCCGAGCTGTCCCGCTACATGGCAGATGCGATGGATGAGAGCTGGCGGGCAATGCGCGGCATGGAGATCCAGTCCGTGGCAATCGCAAGCCTTTCCTACGATGAAGCTTCCCAGAAACTGATCCAGATGCGCAACGAAGGTGCGATGATGTCTGATCCATCGATCCGTGAGGGCTATGTACAGGGAGCGATGGCACGCAGTATGGAGAAAGCAGCAGCCAACCCAAACGGAGCCATGAACGGCTTTATGGGTGTTCAGATGGGCATGAATGCCTTCGGTTCCTCGTTTGCATCGGCGTCCGCTTCGAATCAGCAGCAGATGCAGCAGGCGGCAGCCAAGGCACAGCAGGAAGCTGCAAAAGGCGTATGGAAATGCTCCTGCGGAACGGAGAACACCGGCAATTTCTGCTCAAACTGCGGAAGTGCAAAGCCGATGGTGTGGATCTGCGGCAAGTGTGGAACCGAGAACAGCGGTAAATTCTGTTCGAACTGCGGCAGCCCGAAACCGGAAGCGGCAGGAAAATGGGTCTGCGCATGCGGGACCGAGAATACCGGCAAGTTCTGCTCGAACTGCGGAAAACCAAGACAGTAAAAGAAAACAGATAACCATCCAATACAACAGCGGCTCCGGGGAAGGAGGGATAGAATATGGAGGTTATTACATACAAATGCCCGAACTGCGGAGGCGATCTGACCTTCGATCCGGCAAGCGGAAAGTATAAATGCGAGTACTGCCTGTCCTCGTTTACACAGGAAGAAGCCGAAAGGGCGAACCCGAAAGCAGCGGAAGCGCTGAACGGGGAGGACGATGCTGCCGGTGCACAGGAAGCATCCGATGCACAGAAGGAAAGCAGTACGGAGGAAACAAAAGGGGAAACAGAGCAGGGCGAAGCAGTTGTCTACACCTGCCCGAACTGCGGCGCCGAGATTGTGACCGATGCGACGACGGCAGCGACATACTGTTTCTACTGCCACAACCCGGTGGTGCTTTCCGGCCGGCTCTCGGGAGAATATATGCCGGATTTTGTGCTGCCGTTCAAAATCAGCAAGGAGCAGGCAATCGAGAAATTTTTGTCATTTACCCGGAAGAAACACTTTATTCCGAAGGACTTTTTCGAAAAGAGTCAGGTACAGAAGATGACAGGTGTCTATTTCCCGTACTGGATTTACGGCGGAGACTTTGAGACGGATTACATAGCGCGCGGCCGGAAGGTGAGAGTCTGGCAGACCGGTGATGTGGAGTACACAGAGACCAGCATCTACGATGTCCGCCGGGAGGGAGAGGTCCGTGTGGACGGTCTGTCGCGTAACGCTCTGAACAAGGCAGACCGCGATCTGATCGAATGCGTACAGCCATACCGTCTGGAGGAGATGCAGCCGTTTTCCATGGGGTACCTTTCCGGCTTTCAGGCGGAAAAGCGTGATATCGAACAGCAGCAGATCGCACCGGAACTGAAAAAAGAACTGGAGACGATGGCACGCGGCGCCATGCGGAATGAGGCGAACGAATATATCTCCCTCGAGCAGGAAAAAATGAACCTTTCCCCGAAGCAGGAGAACTGGCGTTACGTCCTGTTTCCCGTCTGGACGCTGACGTATCCGGGAAAAGACGGGAAGGTTTACTACTATGCGATGAACGGCCAGACCGGAACGATCAACGGCGATTTTCCCTATGAGCGGAAGAGAGCCCTTCTGACGTCGGCTGTGAGTGCTCTTCTGGTTCTGATTGTGATGCTGATAGGAGGGTATTTCGCATGAGAAGAATGAAAAAAGCAGGACAATATCTGCTCGGAATTTTTGCGGCCCTTCTGCTGTGCGGAGTTTTTTCTGTGAATATTGTAAAAGCCGAATCCCAGTATGTCTACGACAATGCATCACTTCTTTCCGATGAGGAGGAGCAGGACCTCGAGAGATCCTGTACAGAGTTCGAGCGCAATACAAAGCTCCATATGGTCATCCTGACCGAGCGCAGCAGTGGTTCCGAGGACTGTCAGGCGATTGCAGATGATTTTTATGACAAAAAGTATCCGAAAGAGCCAAACGGTGTCTGCTTCCTCATCGATATGGGACAGCGCCAGATTGTGATTTCGACATCTGGTATTATGCAGTATTACATGTCCGATGCGGAAATTGATGATATCCTGCAGGCGGCGCAGGGCTACGCGAAAGACGGCGACTATGCGGGAACCTTTGCAAAAATGATTACGATGACGCAGGAATGCTTCGACCGAGGCGTTTCCGATGCGGACTATCTGATTACAGAAGACGGTTCCATTATTCATTACCGCAAAATCAACAGCACGGAAGCTCTTATTTCTGTTATCGCAGCGGCTGCGACAGGAATTCTTGTTTATTTTGGAATCTGGAAGAGCTACAGACGAAAGAAAAACCGTGGTGCAAAGAGCTATGCGGATCTGAAACGCGTAAACATCAGAGACCGCAGGGATGCGCTGATCGACCGTCATGTATCGATGCACAAAATCCAGAAGGATGATGGAAACCACGGCGGAGGCGTTTCTGGCGGCGGAGGTGGCGGCGGAAGCACCGTTCACACTTCGTCGAGCGGAAACAGTCACGGCGGCGGAAGCATTGGCTTCTGAAAACCGATTCGAAAAAATTCCTTGCGTATTGTGTCGGAATATGATACGATCTTTCCTGTGAAAACAAATGTATTTCCTGGAAAGAACATAGAAACAGAGGATTGCCATGAGAGAAGAGAAAACAAAGTACTATGTAATCAAAGAAAAAGCGGTTCCCGAGGTTCTTTTGAAGGTCATCGAGGCCAAACGGCTGATGGATATGCAGGAGCTTACCGTGCAGCAGGCAACGGAAAAAGCGGGAATCAGCAGAAGCTCTTTCTATAAATACAAAGATGATATTCTTCCTTTTCATGACAATGCAAAAGGAAAAACGATTACGTTTATTCTGCAGATGGACGATGAGCCGGGACTGCTTTCCGATGTGCTGAAGATTATCGCCGAGTTTCACGGAAACATTCTGACCATTCATCAGACGATTCCGTTAAACGGCGTGGCGTCGCTGACAATCAGCGTGGATATCGCGGAAGACCGGGGAGACGCCTCGGAGATGATTAACGAGATTGAGTCCAGACAGGGAGTTCATTATTTTAAAATATTAGGACAGGAGTCCTGAAAAAGAAAAAGCAAGAGAGGGACAAAAGAGATGATTCAGATTGCAGTATTAGGATATGGCACCGTTGGTTCCGGCGTGGTAGAAGTCATCAACACGAACCATGACAGCATCAACAAGAGAGCAGAGAACGAAATTAATATCAAATACGTTCTGGATTTAAGAGATTTCCCGGGAGATCCAGTGGAAAAAGTGCTGGTACATGATTACGAAGTGATCGCAAACGATCCGGAGGTTGATATTGTTGTCGAGGTTATGGGCGGCGTTGAGCCGGCTTACACCTTCACAAAACGTGCGCTGGAGGCTGGAAAGAGCGTCTGCACATCCAACAAAGAGCTGGTGGCAAGACACGGTACCGAGCTTCTTGCAATTGCAAAAGAGCACGGCGCAAATTATCTGTTTGAGGCAAGCTGCGGCGGCGGTATCCCGATCATCCGTCCGTTAAACTCCTCCCTGACTGCAGATGAGATCGATGAAGTAACGGGTATCTTAAACGGTACGACAAACTACATCTTAAGCAAAATGGCAAGCGACGGTTCCGATTTTGCCGATGTGTTAAAAGAGGCACAGCGCCTTGGCTACGCAGAGCGCAACCCGGAAGCAGACGTAGAAGGCTACGATGCCTGCCGTAAAATTGCGATTCTTTCTTCTCTTGCCTATGGAAAAGAAGTCAATTACGAAGAGGTTTACACCGAGGGAATCACAAAGATCACCGCAGAGGACATCAAATATGCGACTTCGATGGGAACCGCGATCAAGCTGCTTGCAACAAGCCGCAAGGTGGGTGGTCAGTATTATGCTATGGTAAGTCCGGTGATGATCGACGCGAAAAACCCGCTGTACAGCGTAAACGGTGTCTTCAATGCCATCTTCATCCACGGAAATGTACTGGGTGATGCGATGTTCTACGGAAGTGGAGCAGGAAAGCTCCCGACCGCAAGTGCCGTTGTAGCCGATGTCGTAGACTGTGCAAAGAACAAAGGCAGAAACATCATGATGAGCTGGAGTGAGGAAAAACTGGACCTGCTGCAGATCGATGATGTACAGAGCCGCTTCTTCGTCCGCGTATCCGGCCACGCCGCAGAGCGCCAGGCAGAGATCGAGGAGCTGTTCGGAAAAGTGGAAATCGTAGCAGTTCCAAGCCTATCCGAGGAGTTCGCATTTATTACCGGCGAAATCACAGAGCAGGAGTATCGGGAAAAAGCAGAAAAACTCGATGGAATCAAGAGCAGAATCCGTGCGAGGATTTAACAAATAATAGCAAGGATTCTCCCACCTCTATAGGTGGTGAGATGAATTGCAAATAAGAAAGTTAACGGCAGTGGCGGGCGGAGAGAAATCGGTATCCCCCACTGACATGAGGCAAACCACAGTCAGCATTCTGCTGACATGCCAGACTCTGTGAAATTACCGACTGTGGATTGAAACAACCAAAATAAGCTGCGTAGCAGCTATTGGGTATAGAATGGCGCAGCAAAACGGATTGCGAATATCCGCCTGACGCGAAGATAAGAATAAAAAAAGACGTTTCGCATCTGTCAATGAGACAGGGCGAAACGTCTTTTTTATCAATTAAAGGTCCGTACCGGAACCAAAAGAATCCATATCGTATCCCACAGGTTCTGCTGCCGGACACAGGACATCTTTCCGTTCCTGATAGAACGCAGCCATCGTGATCTGCATATAGGGCATTACCCACAAAAAGCCGATGGCACAGGAACAGGATGCGAGAATCTCAAGCCCTAAGAAACTTAAGAGAAGCAGAATGTAGCGGAAAAAGTTCTTCTTCATCATCGCAAAGCTCTGGCGAATTGCCTGGATCGGGCCGATGCCGGGAGCGTCGTTCATCACAAAGGTGGAAAGGGAAAACGGAACCAGCACCAGCGTGGAAACGAGAGAGCCGATCAGCTTGTAAACGTAAACGTTCATCAGAGAAGAAAGCTCGGCTTCGATGGAAAGTGCTGTTCCAAGCGTCAGATCCGCACTCGGGGAGGAAAGATACTGGAAGCCCGGAATGCTGGAAATCAGGGCGATCACGGAGCTGATGCCGTTGATGATAAGGAACATCAGCACGTACTGGTCCGGGTGGTGATAGAAAGCGTAGAGCATATCACCGACGGAAATCGGTTCCCCGCGCAGCGTTGAGAGGCAGATCTTTAAGTAGCCCGCCTGAAAGAGGCTGAGGAGCAGGGAAAACAGGAACAGCGTCAGATTCAGGAAAATGATATCGTACAGCGTTGTGCCTGAAAAAATCAGCGTCGGGATGAGGGAGCAGGAGAAGGTGAGAAACAGGTTGATCGCGGTTGCGCCCACCAGCGTGCCGCATCGGCCTGCCATGGCCTCACGGGCCTGCTTTTTCAGTTCTGAAAATTTCTGTTTTTGTCTGTTCATGAAAAATCCTTTCTGGTACCTAGATGGTATTTCCGTCGGTGGTTGTTCCGTTATCCGGTGTCATCTGGTATTCCTGCATGTACTGATTGTAATACCGCTCAAGCAGGTTGGTGCTGCCGCCGCTGACCATGTTGAAAAGCAGGAAAGCATACATGCAGATACCGACAATTATGCCGATGGTACAGCCCGCCAGACCGGCTTTTGCCGTGCCGCTCATGCGTCCTGCGCCGCGGCTTAAAAGGGCGAAGATCACGCCGAGCGAGCCGAAAAACAGGGAACCCATGTTGAGCATGAACAAAAAGGAGCAGATCGCCATGACCATCGAAGCGGCCGCAAGGGCCTGCGAACCCGTCTTGCGCGGCGGCTGTACGGGAGGCTGCTGCTGGTAATGCTGATACGGTCCGGGACGCTGGCCCTCAGGCACGCCGTACGGATGGGAGGACTGATAGGAATCTCCGGACTCATTGGTGTTTGGATCGTAATTTTCTGGTGTCATAAAATGTCCTTTCTTCTGCAAAAAAGCGCGGTTTCACACGCAGTCTGTCAAAAAAGCTATAGTAAAGATTTTATCATGTAAGGTTGACAAAAACAAGACCTATTGATAAGGTAATAGAGTGGCTGTTCCGCCAAGGGTCCCGCTTTTTATGCGGGAAAAACAGAGAAGGAACAGCGTGTTTTGGAAGAGACAACAGGAGGAATTTACCTATGGATATGAATCAGGTATTGGCAGCTGAGCTGAACGTCAAACCGTGGCAGGTAGAAGCTGCAGTGAAACTGATTGACGAGGGAAACACGATCCCTTTTATTTCACGATATCGAAAAGAAGCAACAGGTTCCTTAAACGATGAGATACTGCGAAATCTGTACGATCGTCTGATGTACCTGCGCAGTTTAAATGACCGCAAGGCCGTTGTCCTTGCGAGCATCGAGGAGCAGGGCAAGCTGACCGCAGAACTGAAAAAATCCATCGAAGAGGCCGCAACTCTCGTGGTCGTAGAGGATTTATACCGCCCGTACCGTCCGAAACGCCGGACGCGTGCGACGATCGCAAAAGAAAAAGGACTGGAGCCGCTGGCGAATATCATTCTTCTGCAGATGACAAAAGAGCCGCTCGAAAAAGAGGCAGAGGCTTTTGTTTCAGAAGAAAAGGAAGTCAAAACGGCAAAAGACGCCATTGCTGGTGCCTGCGACATCATCGCCGAGAGCATTTCCGATGAGGCCGATTACCGTATGGAGATCCGCCGCAGAACCGAGGCGAAGGGCCTGATCGTCTCGACAGCAAAGGATGAGAAGGCAGAGTCCGTTTACGAGAATTACTATGAGTTTTCCGAGCCGGTATCGAAAATTGCCGGACACCGTGTGCTGGCGCTGAACCGCGGTGAGAAAGAAAAATTCCTGAACGTCAAAATTGAGGCGCCGACGGAAGAAATCCTGCGTTATCTCGAGAAAAAAATCATCACCAAAGAGAATCCGCAGACAAAGCCGGTTCTGCAGGCGACCATCGAGGATGCCTACAACCGTCTGATCGCTCCGGCCATCGAGCGTGAGGTCAGAAATCAGCTCACCGAAAAGGCAGAGGATGGTGCGATCAAGGTCTTTGGAAAGAACCTTGAGCAGCTTCTGATGCAGCCGCCGATCGCAGGCCAGGTTGTCCTTGGATGGGACCCGGCGTTCCGTACGGGATGCAAGCTGGCCGTTGTCGATGCGACCGGAAAAGTGCTCGATACCACCGTGGTTTACCCGACCGCGCCGACGAACGAGAAGAAGATTGCAGCAGCAAAAGCGACCGTAAAAGATCTGATCCACAAATACGGCGTCACCCTGATTTCTGTCGGAAACGGAACTGCAAGCCGTGAGTCCGAGCAGATCATCGTCGAGATCTTAAAAGAGATCCCGGAGAAGGTTGCGTATGTGATCACAAACGAGGCAGGAGCGTCCGTTTACTCCGCAAGCAAGCTGGCAACCGAGGAATTTCCAAACTTTGATGTCGGACAGCGAAGCGCCGCTTCCATCGCACGCCGTGTGCAGGATCCGCTGGCAGAGCTTGTCAAAATCGATCCGAAATCCATCGGTGTCGGCCAGTATCAGCACGATATGAACCAGAAGAAGCTCGGCGAGGCGCTCGGCGGTGTCGTTGAGGACTGCGTGAATAAAGTCGGTGTCGATCTGAACACGGCATCCGCGTCGCTGCTGGAATACATTTCCGGTGTCAGCAAGGTGATAGCAAAAAACATCGTGGCATACCGCGAGGAGAACGGCCGTTTCGAGAGCAGAAAAGAGCTCCTGAAAGTGGCAAAACTCGGACCGAAGGCGTTTGAGCAGTGCGCGGGCTTTATGCGCATCACCGGCGGCAAAAATCCGCTGGACGGCACAAGCGTTCATCCGGAGAGCTATGAGGCAGTAGAGAAGCTGTTTGCAAAGTTAAATATGAAGACAGAGCAGATCAGCGAGGGACCGACGGCGTTCTTCATCAAAGATTACAAAAAGATGGCAGAGGAGATCGGTGTCGGCGAGATTACGCTGCGCGATATCATCAAAGAGCTGCAGAAGCCTGGCCGTGACCCGCGTGACGAGATGCCGCGCCCGATCCTGCGCACCGACGTGCTCGATATGAAGGACCTGAAGGTCGGCATGATCTTAAAGGGAACCGTGCGCAACGTCATTGACTTCGGTGCATTCGTCGATATCGGCGTGCATCAGGACGGACTCGTCCACATTTCCCAGATGACGAAACGCTTCATCAAGCATCCGCTGGAGGCTGTGAGCGTCGGCGATATCGTGGAAGTGAAGGTCATCAGCCTTGATCTGGCGAAGAAGCGGATCGGGCTGTCGATGCTGCTGGATAAATAAAGTGTGATACGTGGGCTGCCCGAAAGAAAACAGGGGCAGCCCGCGGTGTATCAAAGGGGGATTACCATGAATGAGGAAGAAGTGCTGGTCGGACGGATTCAGGATCTGGCAGAGCAGTGTTATCACAGGGATGTTCCGTCACACACGGAGTTTCTGACGCTGGCGGAGCAGGATTTGTTCTACCGCACGGTAAATAAAATCCCGGGCGTGCGTTACGTGCTGTCCGGCGGATACGAGGCGGCAGAGCGGAAAGCGGCGCTGTTTCTGCCATCCTATGCAGAGGACGGTGATGCGTCGATGCTTCCGATCGCAGTCGTGCGCATCAGCCCGCTGAATGAAAAATTTGCGGATGCGCTGTCACACCGTGATTTCTTAGGATCACTGATGAATCTCGGCGTGGAGCGGTATAAGCTGGGAGACATTCTGATCGATGGAAACCAGGCGTATCTGATCTGTATGGCGGATATGGCGGACTACATCTGTGCGGAGCTGAAAAAAGTGCGCCATACGAGCGTGTACTGTGAAGTCGAGGCGGGACTGCCGGAGGAGCTGACGGAGCCGAAAACCGAGCGGAAAGAAGGTTCCGTCGCTTCCGTGCGGCTCGATGCGGTGCTGTCGCTGGCGTTCAGCAGTTCGCGGAGCAAAATGGTGCCGCTGATCGAGGGCGGCCAGGTGTTTATCAACGGAAAGCTGGTGACATCGCCGAGTGCGTCATTAAAAGAGGACGATCTCGTGACCGTGCGCCATATGGGAAAATTCCGCTATGTGGGCGTGCAGAACCAGACGAAAAAGGGAAGGCTGTACGTGGCTGTTGAACGATTTGTCTCATAATAGATATTTTGAGGGATTTTACAGGAAAAGACCATTGACAGTGTTTGTAAAAAGACGGTATTATAGAGGGTATGTAGAAGGTCCGCAGGGCTGAGAATTTTTAGACGGAAGCGGACTGCGAAGATTACGTATCAGGAAGGCAGGAAGAAAAAATGGGAAAAATTATACTGACCGGCGACCGACCGACCGGCAAGCTGCATGTAGGACATTACGTTGGTTCACTGCGCCGCCGCGTGGAGCTGCAGAACTCCGGTGAATTCGATAAAATTTACATCATGATTGCAGACGCACAGGCGCTGACCGACAATGCGGACAACCCGGAGAAGGTGCGCCAGAACATTCTGGAGGTAGCACTGGATTACCTTTCCTGCGGACTTGATCCGGAAAAGAGCACCATCTTTATCCAGTCTCAGATTCCGGAACTGTGCGAGCTTTCTTTCTATTATATGAATCTCGTTACGGTTTCCAGACTGCAGAGAAACCCAACCGTAAAATCGGAGATCCAGATGAGAAACTTTGAGGCGAGCATCCCGGTTGGATTCTTCACCTACCCGATCAGCCAGGCAGCCGATATCACTGCATTCAAGGCAACGACCGTTCCGGTTGGAGAGGATCAGATGCCGATGATCGAGCAGACACAGGAGATCGTCCACAAATTCAATACGGTTTATGGCGAGGCACTTGTGCAGCCGAAGATTATGCTGCCGGAGAATGATTCCTGCAGACGTCTGCCGGGTATCGACGGAAAAGCGAAGATGAGTAAATCACTTGGAAACTGCATTTACCTGTCCGAGGAGCCGGATGAGATCAAGAAAAAAGTCATGAGCATGTACACCGACCCGGATCACATCAAGATCACCGATCCGGGCAAGATCGAGGGAAATACCGTATTTACCTATCTCGATGCATTCTGCCATCCGGAGCACTTCGAGCGCTATCTGCCGGATTACGCAAATCTCGACGAGTTGAAAGCACATTACCAGAGAGGCGGCCTTGGCGATGTCAAAGTGAAGAAGTTCCTGAACAATGTACTGCAGGAGACCTTAGAGCCGATCCGTAACCGCAGAAAAGAGCTGGAAAAAGACATTCCGGCGATCTATGAGATGCTGAAAAAAGGCAGCGAAGAGGCAGAAAAAGTTGCCGCTCAGACACTGGCGGATGTCAAAGCAGCCATGAAAATCAACTATTTTGATGATCTGGACCTGATCCGTTCCCAGGCAGAGCGTTACGGCAAATAATTACCAATAGAAGATGAATGGAAAAAGCGGACATTATGGTTCCGCTTTTTCTGTTGCAGGGCGGACGAAAGTTCGAAGTCCTGCGGTCGGAGAGGATAGCATATGGTCATACATGGATTTCAAAAGCTGACGCTGCTGGATTACCCGGGCAAGGTGGCGTGCACATTGTTTTCGGGCGGATGTAATTTCCGCTGCCCGTTCTGCCAGAACGGAAATCTCGTGCAGCATCCCGAATGGGAGCCGGTGATTCCGGAGGAGGAGATTTTTGCAGTGCTCGAAAAGCGGCGCGGCGTGCTGGACGGCGTCTGCGTGACGGGCGGTGAGCCGACGCTGGATCCGGATCTGGAGCGGTTCGTGACGAAAATTAAGGAACTGGGATATCTTGTGAAGCTCGATACGAATGGATACCGGCCGGAGATTTTGAAAAAGCTGGTGGAAGAGAAGAAAATCGACTACGTCGCCATGGACATCAAAAACGCGCCGTCCCGGTACGGCGAGACGGCGGGCGTGAAAAAGATCGATGTGATGCGGATCAATGAGTCGGTCGAGTTTTTAAAGAGCGGCGTGGTGGACTATGAGTTCCGGACAACGCTCTGCAAAGAGCTGCATGGAAGGGAAGAGATTGAAGCGATCGGAAAGTGGCTTTCCGGGGCAAAACGGTACTTCCTGCAGAATTACCGGGAATCGGATTATGTGATTGATCCGAGGTTCTCGGGGTATGCGAGGGAGCAGCTCGAGCGGTTCTGCGAGATCCTGCGCGGAAAGATTGAGACGGTGGAGATCCGCGGCGTGGATTAAAAAACGCTTTAAAGCGTGCGGTACCAGTAGCCGAAGCGGGCATCGGGCGCGAGCTCGGAGGGGCGCATCGCCTGCTTGAAGTGGAAAAAGCCGAAGAGGCTTGCCATGAACTGCTCATTCGGCGTGTAGACGCCGGGGACACCGAAATACCAGAGTTCCTGCTGGTCGCGGTTCCGGGCGAGGAGCAGATGGCGATAGGACGAGGAGCCATGGAGGACGAAGCGGTTCGCATCCACCGAAAGACCGGCGGCGCGGAGCTGTGGAAGATCGTCGAGTGAGAGGCGCAGGCAGTCGGTCAGATCATCATCTGGGAACGGGTGGAACTCCGGGAACTGGTCCTGAAGCTGGAGATAGAGAGCAGCGCGGGACGGCGGCACGGCTGCTGCGGCGGGAAAATCGGCGGAAGTCATATGTAGCGGCTGGGCGGCAGAATCCGGGATGGGCTGCGGCGGTTCCGGGTTGGCAGAGGGATAGCTTTCTGCGGTTTTCACAGATTCCGCGGATGCGGGATGGAGTGTGTTGGCGGATGATTGCGTGATCCGGTCTGCAGGAACGGTGTTTACCGTGTCAGTTGATGTGGATTCTGTGGAGACGGTGGATTCCGGGCTGGAATTTTGTGGATAAGGTCCGGAATTGCTGCTGAATTCTGTGGAAAGTTCATCGAACTGTGCTTTTGAAGCGTCTGATGATGGCAGGGACTGCGCAGGTACGGCGGGATCCAGAGGTTCGGGTGTTTCGGCAGTTTTCTCTTCGGTCGGTCTGGTACCATTGTCTGCGGATGTTTTGGGCTCCTGCGGGAGCGTGGGAGCGAAAAACTCCGGCTGAATCGGAAGATCGTCCCACTGGGTGGCGATGACACCGGTCTGGCGGCAGAGCAGGATCAGACCGCCAAGCTCGTCGAGCGTGACATCCGTCTGCCCAATGGCATCGGAGTGCGTGAAGAGTTTTCCACTCGTAGAAGAGCGCCCCGCAAGGAGATTTCCGAGCGGAATGCCGTACATCCGCCCTGACCGGCGGATAAATCCGTAGACCGTGACCGAGGTCTCCGGCGGAAGCGACGGCGATTTGATCTGGAAGTCCATGCGGCAGAAGCCGTTCTGCGACTCCACGCGGACAAAGCCGCAGCATCCGCCCTTGCGGTTGTTCGGGTATTCGTATAGATAGGCAATGAAACGCCGGTAATCAGACATAAAAACCTCCTGCATAGAAGTAAAAAGAGTAGAAAAAGATACTGCGCTACAGTTCACGATATGCGGGAAGGACAGAAAATATACGCAGAGAAGAAAGGAAGTGCACAATGGAAGAAGAAACAAAGCTGGAAACGCCGGAGGAAAAAGCGCACCGGAAAGAACGGGAACGCTTCATGCGCCAGGCGATTACGCAGGCGAAGAAAGCGGAAAAGCTGATGGAAGTGCCGATCGGCTGTGTGATTGTGTACGAGGGAAAGGTGATTGCGCGGGGATATAACCGCAGAAATACGGATAAAAACACGCTGTCCCACGCGGAACTGAATGCGATCCGGAAAGCAAGCAAAAAGCTCGGCGACTGGCGGCTGGAGGGGTGTACGTTGTATGTCACCCTGGAACCGTGCCAGATGTGCGCCGGTGCGATCGTGCAGGCGAGAGTCAGCGAAGTCGTCATCGGCAGCATGAACCCGAAGGCGGGCTGCGCGGGATCGATCTTAAATATGCTGGAAATGCACGAGTTTAACCATCAGGTGAAGGTCGAGCGCGGCGTGCTGAAAGAAGAGTGCTCGGAGATGCTGAGTGCGTTTTTCCGGAGACTGCGGGTGGTGAAAAAGAAGAAAAAAGAAGAGAGGAAGAGGGCGGAAGAAGGGAAAGAATAAAAGAAGAGGCAGCATCGGGATGGGATGCTGCCTGAGGAAGATTATTTGTTTGAGTAAGTTGCACTTTCGAATATTTCCGTAAAAAATACAATCCCCGTATTTCCATCGGAAACCATCGAAAAAATCATTGACGAATCCCGAAAAAAGCACTATAATATATGATGTATTTGACAAAATACGGAGAAGTACCCAAGAGGCTGAAGGGTCTGGCTTCGAACACCAGTAGGTCGGAAACGGCGCAAGGGTTCAAATCCCTTCTTCTCCGCTATGCAAAAAAGAGACAGCAAAAAGATTGAAAAATCGAAAAAGCTGTCTCTTTTTCTGTGAGAAATTATGAAATAGATGCAAAACAAAAGAAACAAAAACAGAAAAAGCATCGCCAGTTCACGAAAAGGGACCGATGCACAACAAAGCAAAATAAAAAGGAGAGACAATACATGGCGCAGTTACCACAGGAATTTCTGACCCGCATGCAGGACATGCTGGGCGATGAATTTGATGCATTTTTAACTTCCTACGACGCACCCCGCACAGCCGGGCTGCGTGTGAATACAAAAAAATGCCGGACCGAAGATTTCCCGCCGCTTGTTCCGGGAACGTGGAAGAAAATTCCGTGGATTCCAAACGGCTATTTCGTGCCGGACGGCATGCGCATGGGCCAGTCTCCGCTGTATGCGGCAGGCGTCTTCTATCTGCAGGAGCCAAGCGCCATGACCCCGGCGTCCCGCCTCCCGATCGAACCGGGTGAGCGTGTGCTCGATCTCTGCGCCGCACCGGGCGGCAAGGCAACCGAGCTGAATGCGCGCCTGAAAGGAACCGGCCTTCTCGTCGCCAATGACATCAGCAACGCCCGCGCCAAAGCACTGCTGCGCAATCTGGAGCTGTTCGGAAGCGAAAACGTGCTTGTCACCAATGAGACACCGGCAGGCCTTGCAGACGTATTCCCGGGCTTCTTCGATAAAATCCTCGTGGATACACCGTGCTCCGGCGAGGGCATGTTCCGGAAAGACGAGGCAGTCATCGGCACCTGGACCCCGGAGCGGCCGGATTTCTTTGCGGATCTGCAGCGCGAGATCACCTCGAATGCTGTCAAAATGCTGCGTCCGGGCGGCCTCATGATGTATTCGACGTGTACCTTCGCCCCGCAGGAGGACGAGGGAACCGTTTCTTTCCTTCTGGAAAACTTCCCGGAAATGGAACTGATCGAGATGGAAGGCTACGAAGGTTTTTCAAAAGGCAATCCAGTCTGGGGAAACGGCGATCCGGAGATCGAAAAGACCGTGCGCATCTGGCCGCATAAAATGAACGGCGAGGGCCATTACCTTGCCCTGTTCCGCAAAAAAGGCGAAGCCATTCCTTATGAGACAGAAGAAAAACCGATCGAAAAGAAAAACAAAAAACAGAAAAACCGGAAAAAAGACCGCGGAACGGAAGCACCGGGTCCGTCGAAAGCAGAAAAACAGATCCTTTCCGATTTCCTGTCCCGGATGACAGCACCGATCCCGGTTGAGGAACTGGAAGTCCGCGCCGGAAAAGTATACCATTCCCCGTCCCTGCCGGATGGCGTGCGGAATCTTCATTTCCTGCGGAACGGTCTGTATCTCGGTGAACTGAAAAAAGACCGTTTCGAGCCGTCACAGCCGTTTGCCGTGACACTCTCCGCGGACAAGTTCAAAGATTACATGAATTTAAAGGCAGATGACGAGCGTACCGAAAAATATCTCCACGGTGAGACAATTTCCGTAGAGCCGGGAGAGACCGCATCGCCGTCGGGCTGGAAGCTGGTCTGCGTCGATGGATTCGGCCTTGGATGGGGCAAACTGGTCAATGGAACCTTGAAAAATAAGTACCCTGTTGGATGGAGAAAGTAGAAAAATCATGCCAGTTTTTGCAGGAAAAACGTCGAAATATTACAAAGTTATTAACAGAAATTAAAAAAGACTTTCATTTCAGACATACTTGTGTTATAATGGCAAAGTACGGCGGGAAAAAAGGCCCATTTTCCGCAGTAACTTGGAGTGACAATCAGCAACAGAACGTAATAAGTATGAGGTGTACGACATGAAAAAAAAGAAATTATTCAGCCTGGTTTTGGCCACAGTGCTTACGGCAGCAACCGTTCTGCCATGCTATGGTGCCAGTACAAAGGAGAAAATTTCAAATGCTCAGGCAGAACAGGCTGCCGCACAGTCTCAGCTTGACAGCATACAGAGCAGGATTGACGAACTCAATTCCAAAAAGGGACAATCAGAAGAATATCTTTCCGAACTGAACCAGCAGCTGGACGATCTGCAGAACCGTCTGCAGGAGCTTCAGGATCAGTATGATGCGAAGCAGAACGAACTGGTACAGATTCAGGCAGATCTGGAAGATGCAAAAGCAAAAGAAGAAGAGCAGTACGAGGCGATGAAGCTCCGTATCCAGTATATGTATGAAAATTCTTCCGGAAATGGATACATGGCAATGCTCTTTTCTTCCAAAAGCATTTCAGAGCTGATCAGCCGGGCAGAATACATACAGAAAATTTCCGATTTCGACCGCGATCTTATGCAGGAGTATGAAGACACGGTAGACCAAGTAAAAGAAAAAGAAACACAGGTGCAGGAAGAGCAGGCAGCGATCGTAGAACTGCAGCAGCAGAGCAGCGATCAGCAGGAAGCAATCCAGGAGCTGTATGCAGCAGCTTATCAGGAACTCCGTACCTACTCCGCAGAGCTGGACGATGCAAAATCCAGCGAGAGTGCACTGGTAGATGAAATCAACAGCAAAGCAGATGCAATCAACGACCTGATCCGTCAGGCGAAAGAAGAGGAGATTGCAGCGCAGAAGAAAGCAGAAGAGGAAGCAGCCGCAGCAGCCGCCGCACAGCAGGCTGCCGCAGAAGCTGAGGCAGAGGCCGCCAGAAAACAGGCAGCCGAGGCCGCAAGAGTCGCAGCCGCAGAAGCAGCAAATGCCGCAGCGAAAGCAGATACCGATACAAGCAGCAGCTCCGGAAGCAGTTCTTCGGACAGCAGCGCATCCTCCACGACAACGGGGAGTCCATCCGCGTCAGATACTTCCAGCAGCTCCTCCAGCGGAACATACCTTGGAAGATTTAAACTGACAGGCTATTGCTCCTGTTCCATCTGTACCGGACAGTGGTCCGGCGGATCCACCGCGAGCGGAACCACACCGACCGCCGGCAGAACGATTGCCATGGGCGGTGTACCATTTGGCACGAAACTGATGATCAACGGCCAGGTTTACACGGTAGAAGACCGCGGAACCGCTTACGGCCACGTAGACATCTTCTGCAGCAGCCATTCCGAGGCGCTGAGCTTCGGCGTGCAGTATGCAGATGTATATCAGCTGAGCTGAGAAACAAAGATAAGAGATATGCCGGAACAGAACTTCCGGCATATCTCTTTTTTTGACTTTCTCAGAAACTGTCATTCTAAAAGAACACCAAAAAGGCCGCAAACCCGTGTAAAATGTACCTTTTGAAGCAATAATAAAAAAAATTAAAAAAATTTCAAAAAAGGTGTTGACATTCCTATAGACATCATATATAATAGCTATTGTTGACGGACGAGAGTTCAGAAAACAAATAAAATCGAAGCGTGGCTCAGTTTGGTAGAGCGCTGCGTTCGGGACGCAGAGGTCGTGGGTTCGAATCCCGTCGCTTCGACTGGAATGAAAATGCCGAAAGCCTTGACAATCAAGAGCTTCGGCATTTTTTCGTATGTCAGAAAGAGAACAGGAAACAGTACACGAGGAGGAAATTTTTGTGAAAGCATTATTTTTTGATATTGATGGAACGTTACTGAGTGAGATTACAAAAGAAATTCCGCAGAGCGCGCTCGATGCATTGAAAAAGACAGCGGAAAAAGGAAATCTTACGTTTATTAATACCGGCCGCACCTGGTCGGAGCTGCCCGAGGAGCTGAAAAAGCTTCCGTTTTCCGGATTTCTGTGCGGCTGCGGGACCTATCTGCGCCGGGACGGCGAAATCCTGATGCATCAGACGATTCCGAAAAAGCGCTGTGAGGAAATCCCGGTTATTTTAAAGGAGTGCAGGATCGGCATGATTCTGGAGGGAACGGATAATGTTTATTTTTCGTCGGAGGTATCCCGTTTTCGGGAGGTCGAGCAGACCCGTGCCTATTTCGCTGCTGTCGGAATCGGACTCGCGGAGACAGCGGAGACAAAAGGAATCATTTACGATAAATTTTGTATCGTAACCGATGCACAGTCTGATATAGAACGTATGTACCGTGAATTTGAGCAGGAGTTTGATATCATGGATCGCCGCGGCGGTGTATACGAAATCGTTCCGCACGGCTGCAGCAAAGGAACAGCTGTGGACTATGCGCTGAAACAGTTTCAGCTGGAGAAAGAAGATGCATACGTATTTGGCGACAGCAGCAACGATCTTACCATGTTCCGGTGCGGCGCACACACCATTGCGCTTGGAAAACATGATGAGATTCTGGATCCGTACACAGAGTACGTAACCGATACCGTCGAGCGGGACGGCGTGGCAAAGGCGATGGAGCATTACGGATTGATCTGACAGAAAAAAAGAAAAAAAGAAAAAAAGAAAGCGAAGGGGCGCATTTGAAAAGAAATTTTCAGGTGCGCCCCTTTGGTTGCAATTTTCTGAAAAAGGAAACAAGAAAAGCAGCGTCTGAAAAGGTATGTGCATTGCAAAGTAAAAAATTTCATGGTAATATAAAAATGAGTTTTTATGTATATTTGTAATGATACCAGGAGGTGAGCGTTCAGAAGTTCCATGGAAACAGAAAAAAATCAGATAAATAAAAAAAGCCTCAGATACCGTTTTACAGCAGGAACGATCGGAGTAAGTGTCTGGCAGCAGGAATGAATGCTCACTTGGCAAAGCCTATAAAAATTGAAAACATAAAGAGAATTTTGTGTGAATATTGTGTGTAGTGGTTGCAACTTCTCAAATCCGTGTACCTGTTTTTCACGTTTTGTAGGATATTATAACGTAAATGTAAAACTGGCAGGGACAGGTTCTCTGTATACAGATAAAAGCAGGATAATGAAGTATAAAACAGAGA
>ERZ827496.1678-NODE-1678-length-24921-cov-19.630339_pt1 | contig 24921 bp, 23 predicted proteins | sample MGYA00519769_ERZ827496 | MGnify/ENA primary metagenome ERZ827496 (study PRJEB31778, sample SAMEA3449327) | human gut metagenome | biome: human gut; feature: human-associated habitat; material: faeces | place: United Kingdom | collected 2010/2012 ...
TTATCGGCTGAAAAACAGCCGATAAAATCGTCGTGGCGGAAAATAGAATGGTTACGAACGAAGTCGGCAAGGCGATGTAACATGCATTTATAGGCGGGAGCAGAATGGGAATCAGACTACTTAGCGTCATGTTTGTCGGATAGAATTTTTAAGAAAACACAGAAAAATGGTAATAAAAAATAGCATATGAAAATGACAGACCATAATTACTTCGTATGCCATTTTATTTTTGGGGAGGGTGTGTCAAAATTCATTTTTTTGAAAAAATGAACTTATAATTTGAAATTTGAGCACCCTAAAAGAGTAAAAAAGGGTCGCATCATTACTCAATACGGAGTTTGATACGGTCCCTTTTAAATATTATAGTTATAATCTGTAACTTTAGGGAGTAGTCATTTTAGTTTTGACACACCCTCCAATTAATATCATTCAAAATAGAACGAAATCTCAAAATTTTAGACACAAATTACCTTAGTAATAATTCTTTTATTTTAGATATTTCATCAAAATAGAAAAGTTCCCATTGATCATGATTACTTAAACAATTTGTAAAACACTTAGCCAAATAAATATTTCTTAAAAATTCTCCTATATATTGAATATCTGAAGCCTTAACATTACATTTTAATTCTAATGAAATAATTCGTATCCAATTATCTTTGTCAGCCTCAAGCAACTCCATCATTTTTTTTTTAAAAGTTGGAATATATAAATTTGCCTGCCATGCTATATGAAAGAATCCAATAAAAGGATCAACTGACACTTGTTCATTATTAAACCAATTCCGTATATAATTTAAGTGGTTGTTTTTTTTTATCCAGTAGCTTTCAATTGAATTTATATTATCAATATTATGTTGATACAAAAAGTTTAAAGGAGAAAAAAAATACAATTCGACAGAAGTTTTAAATATATCTTCTTTGTTCTTAAAATGATAAAAAATTGCTCCGCGACGTAATTTGCTAACTCGCTCTAATTCTGGAACTGTTACTTTTTCCACATTCTTTTGAAGAAATAGTTTAAAAGCTTCCTTCAAAATTAGTTCTCTTGAACCCTCTACTGGTTTATTAAACCATTCTATTTCCAACATAAAAAAAACTAGTAAATTGTTATTAACTTTTACAAGCCAACTCTTTACCAAACATATATTGAAAGGCACAGAGTCCACTCGTTTTTATAATAGAGGCACTAGCAAGCCCGAAAGGCAAAACGAGCGACCTGTGCCGTATTTATATATACGACACACCCGCTTCGCATTAACTCGTCTTTCTTGAAAATTGCTAGTTTTCTATCACAAGTTCACACGAACGCAAAATATGGAGCACAACTCCTAAATATTAATTTTACTTTTAAATATAATATGCCAATAAATAACAATCAATATTCAAAAATAAAATAAATCAAATACAAATATAAGACATTAATTTCACATATATTACATATTTAGGCAAAATTAAAACTTCTACATATAATACATTAAATTAAAAGAAATAAGTATAGGTGTACTTTACTATTTCAACGACATCGATTATTATCGACTTATTTGATTGTATATCAATACAAAATATAGAAACTATACGTATTTTCTCCAATTACTAACGGATCTATGTTCTTCTCTATGCCTTAGTGATTTTGGATTACCGTCTTCATCAAGATATTGGTCTATAAGATTCTCTATAATCTCAGAATTCTCCATATTGGAAAGTAACACGTCAATCAGGCTGGTTTGCCTAATGGAGAACAGGACACGCGCTGCCTGCATGGCCTTGTCATGGTCGGCTTCATCCTGATGTGTCAGATATTCGCCGAGTACTTCCATGTCCCTGCTGGACAGAACAGGTGAAACGGATTCCACTTCGGGAGACTCCGCATCAAGGTCTTCCTGGACTTCCTGCAGGAGTTTCATCTTTTCCAGCTGAAGGTTACATTCCACATCTTCCTGCTGAACGTCCTCCTCTTCACCGATAAAATTCCTTTCAAGTGGCTGGCTCATGAAGGGAGCAGCAGTCTTTCCGGCATTCTCGTCCAGATAGACATAACGGGTACTTCCCATCACTTCCGCATCTGAAAGCGCAGATCCCGTTACGGCAACTTCTTTCTTTTCATTCTTCACGCAAGATTTCCCATAAAGCAGGGTACAAACGGTTTCAATACGCCTTCTCCAACCATACACGCTGTACAGCAAATAGCCTATACAGACAATACGTACACAGAAGTATATCAGTTCTTCCATAAAGAATCCTTATAGAGAAAACATTCAAGTTCATTCTTCAGCAATTCTCCATGGCGTTTCAAGTGTTCCTCCACGATATTGCTCACATAGACTGAAACACTCATGCCGGGAGCCATAAATGGAATAAGGCGGCTTGCCTTGTTGTACAAACCGCAACGTATACGAATCTGACGTCCTTTCCCGACTGGAGCATCGTTCAGATACGCACGGCTATATTCGGGAAAGCAGTTCGCTATTCCTATTTTCTCATTCAACTCTCTGACCTGTCTTTTCAGTGAACAAATCTTATTGGACAGTACATAAACGCAACAGAACAGCAGGCCGCAAACCAATACGGCAACAGTCAATACAATCCACATCATTTTCAGAATGTTTTTGGGGTTTTTCGGCGAAACAGCTCGCCAAGCTCTTCACTGTAAGTCTCAAGATGGTGTGCCAGCACATTATCCAAAAAAGCGGGCACACTCATGTCATCACTCAGAAGGGGAAGGATACGGGCCAGCCTGCAATACATGTCATAGCTGATATAGGTCTGCTTTCTGTGTACGGACTTCTTTCTGTCCAGAAACAGTTCCTTATACATTTCCACCTTCTCTTCCAGTCCGGGGTCAGCGCGAATCGTCTTGCGGGACTTTTCCTGTCCCTGTGTCTTTACTTCCGGCACATTTTTTTCCTTTTCTGTGACAGGAAGAACATTCTCGCCGACATCAGTTCCAGATTTACCACAGGAAATGGATTCACTGGCCATCATGTCCTTCAAGGCATCCTCATCCACCTTGAATATCTCTCTTTTCTTTGCCATAGTTCTTATCCCGGAAATATGATACGTTCCATCTCTTGGGCAAACGCCTCAAGACGGCTGTCTTTCAATAATGATTCGGAAGGAGGAAGAAGGGTGCAGCGAAAATGCTGTCTGGAAGAAGGTGTCATTTCCTTGTTGAAGCGTTCAAGATCCGGAAGTACGGTTTCAAAGACCTTCAAACCCATACGGAGCACTATTGCATTATACATTACATACAGTTCCTTGGAAGTACGGCTGTCCATACGGTTCCAGAATAAACGTATGTCCTTCAGGGGAGCTTCCGGATGCTGTCCGATAAAATCCTGAACGGTCGATACAAAGGAAAGGCTGCTCTGCATGACCATACGGTCTTTTACAATGGGAGTGAAAATATAATCCATGTTCATGACGGACTCAAATACACCACGGGAGTTCACCGTTCCGGGAAGATCGAAGAATATCAGGTCATAATCACCTTCCAGCTTGCCGGGAATCTCTGCGGCTGACTCCGGCGTGGAAGTAACAATCGGATAGGCCTTACGGGAACCGTCTTCAAACTGACGGCAGAAAAGCCGTTGGTGATACTCGCTTTTTTCAAGGTTCTTCAAATCCCTTCCCCTTAGTTTTTCCAGACTGAACTGGGGATAATCACAGTCAACGACAGCAACTTTCAGACCTCTTACATAATTAAAATAACTGGCAAGAACCGCTGTTACCGTGGACTTGCCCACACCGCCTTTCTGATTGCTGAAGGCGACAAGAATCGGACGTTTGTTCATACCTTTTGTTTTTGGGGTTAATATTCACTTTTTCTTTCACTAATCTTACAATGGCATTACGCTATTGTGATACTATATTGCCATGTTATTATGTCCTTATGTTATTACAATATTATGTTGCCGTATTATTATGTCCTTATGTTATTGCAATACTATGTTGCCATGTTATTATGTCCTTATGTTATTGCAATACTATGTTGTTACGTTATTATGTCATTATGTTATTGCAATGTTATATTGCCATGTTATTATGTCCTTATGTTATTGTAATACTATGTTGCCATGTTATTATGTCCTTATATTATTGCAATACCATGTTGTTATGTTATTATGTTATTGCAATATTGCACGCTTAAATCGCGTCAAAAATAAGGTCTTTCAAGCATACAGGTAATATGTAGCCTGCACCATGACATCAGATGTCATCAGACGTCTTTATATGTCATATAATCCACTATTTCACAACTGTTTACACAGCCATAATTTTGCAAAGTCAGAACCGATAGACGGCTTGGAATATCTTCCGACGGACAGCAGCACGCCGCTCACGTCGCGCAGCAATCCGCCGGAGGTGGATTCTCTGTTCAAACGAACAGAGCAAGTTGTGTTTTTGTACGACAGAAATTATTCTGCCATACAAAAACCAACTTGCCCTCCCTAACGGTTGGGGGATTTTCCTCCAAAGTCGGAAAATCTGACGGAGAAAGCAAAACAACCCAAAAGTAGAAAAGTATGGAGAAAAAACAGGCAAGAAGGACAGGCAGAAAACCGAAGACTGATCCGGCGGACTACAAGTACAATTTCCGTCTGAACGCACAGGAGAAAAGCAGATTTGAGAAACTGTTTCTGGAATCCGGAACAAGGGACAGGACAATCTTTATCAAGAAATCAATCTTTTCAGAACAACTGAAGGTAATTAAGGTGGATAAGGTTTCCATGGACTATTACATCCGGCTCGGGGAATTTTACAGACAATTCCAGGCAATAGGCAACAATTACAATCAGGTCGTAAGGGCCGTACAGAAAAACTTCGGGGAAAAAAGGGCGATGTCCTTGCTTTACAAACTTGAAAAGGCTACCCTGGAACTGATACTGCTCAACAAGCAGATTATGGCATTAACCAAAGAATATGAGCAGAAATGGTTGCAAAGATAAGTCACGGGACAAACCTTTACGGAGCACTGTCCTATAACCATGAAAAGGTATTTCAAGGGACGGCGGAAATCCTGTCCGGACACCGGATGATTTCCGACCGCCCGGGACTGCCGAGCGAGGACATGCGTCTGGCTCTCCTTTCATTTGAAAACCATCTGACGGCAAACAGGAGGACGGACAAGCCGGTCCTGCATATCGTCCTCAGTCCGGCACCTGAAGACAGGCTGGACAATGACAGGCTGGCGGAACTGGCAGAAAAATACATGCAGAAAATGGGATATGGTGACCAGCCGTTCATCGTGTACAGACATGGAGATACCTGCAACACGCACGTACATATCGTGAGTGTATGCATTGACGATGAAGGAAGGAAAATCAATGACTCCTATGAGCACCGCCGTTCCATGACAGCCTGCCGGGAACTTGAACAGGAATTCGGACTGCGTAACAGTGCGGATACGGAAAGACGGAATCCGAAAGCGGAACTGAAAAAGGTGGATGCCTTACAGGGGGATATACGCCACCAGATAGGAAACACACTGAAGGCCGTTCTGGAGAGCTACCGTTTCCAGACTTTCGGAGAGTATTCCGCACTGCTTTCCACACTGAACATTGAAGCCCGACAGGTTCGGGGCGATTACATGGGAACACCCTATACGGGTATCATCTATTCGGCTACAGATGATAGTGGGAAAGTGGTCAGCCCTCCGATAAAAAGTGCAAGGTTCGGCAAGCGTTTCGGAAATACGGGACTGTCCGAACGTATGTTACGGCATACACAGGACTTCAAGGAAGGCAGATGGGCTCCTGCCATATCCGGCAAGGTAGTATGGGCCATGCGTAACGCAAAATCGGAACAGGAATTCAGGGAACTGCTGAAACTGGAGCACATTGATGTGGTATTCCGAAGGAACGATACCGGACGTATCTACGGTGTCACATTCATAGACCATGAACGGCGCGAGGCGTTCAACGGTTCACGTATGGGAAAGGAGTTTTCCGCCAACGTATTCAACGGCCTTGTCAACTGGTGGGAAGGAATACCCTGGCAGGACAGACAACAATCCGGTCCGGAGGAACTTTGGAAACGGTACGGTCACCGTATGGAAGAAAACAGTGCGCTTGAACAGGCGGCAGGCATCTTCTCCTTTGAGGCAAATCCGGCAGTCGATTACGAGGAAGAAGCGTTCCGTCGCCGCATGAAACGGAAAAAGAAACCGCAGAAGCGCAAATCACGCGGTATCTGATCAATTAAAATGAATTAACAACAGGGGGAACAACGGATTCCCCCACAATCATCTACATCATTATGCAACAGGAAGACGATTTGAGAGCCCTTGCCAAGATTATGGAGTTCGGCAGGGCAGTCAGTATTTTTATTCTGGTAGTCCACGTTTATGTGTACTGCTATCCCAGTATGAACGCCTGGCATCTGAATCTGGACGTCATAGACCGGATACTGATGAACTTTGACAGGACAACCGGTATATTCGGCTGTATCCTTTGGACAAAACTGATGGCAGTGCTTCTGCTGGCCATATCCTGCATGGGTACCATCGGAGTCAAGGGTGAGAAGATTACATGGCAGCGTATATGGGCGGTACTCACTGCCGGGGCGGTTCTGTTTTTCATGAACTGGTGGCTGCTTGACCTGCCTTTTCCGCACGAAGCCGTCACGACCTTGTATGTGGTGACACTCGCAGCCGGTTATCTATGTCTGCTCATGGCAGGACTGTGGATCAGCAGGCTTTACAGACATAACCTGATGGAGGATGTATTCAATATGGAAAACGAATCCTTCATGCAGGAGACAAGGCTGATGGAGAATGAATATTCTGTCAATCTGCCAACCAGATTCCAATATGGCGGCAAACTCAATAACGGATGGATCAACGTGGTCAATCCTTTCCGTGCGACCATCGTATTGGGAACACCGGGTTCCGGTAAATCATACGCAGTGGTAAACAACTACATCAAACAGATGATTTCCAAAGGATTCAGTGTTTATATCTATGATTACAAATTCGATGATCTTTCCACCATTGCCTATAATACCTTGCTGCACAATATGGACAAATACAAGGTAAAGCCGCATTTCTACGTCATCAATTTCGATGATCCGCACCGCTCACACCGCTGCAATCCCATCAATCCGGAGTTCATGACGGACATCTCTGACGCATACGAAGCAAGCTATACCATTATGCTCAACTTAAACCGCACCTGGATTGAAAAGCAGGGTGATTTCTTTGTAGAGTCTCCGATTATCCTACTGGCAGCCATTATATGGTATCTCAAAATATTCAAAGGCGGTATCTACTGCACGTTCCCTCATGCCGTGGAACTGCTGAACAAACCTTACTCTGATTTGTTTACCATACTGACTTCCTATCCGGAACTGGAGAACTACCTTTCTCCTTTCATGGATGCCTGGAAAGGTGGGGCACAGGATCAGTTGCAAGGCCAGATAGCTTCAGCTAAAATTCCGCTTACCAGAATGATTTCTCCACAGCTGTACTGGGTCATGACAGGCAATGATTTTTCTCTGGACATAAATAATCCGAAGGAGCCTAAAATCCTTTGTGTGGGCAATAATCCGGACCGACAGAACATCTATTCCGCTGCGCTCGGATTGTATAATTCCAGAATTGTCAAACTGATAAACAAGAAAGGGCAGCTTAAAAGCACGGTCATTATAGATGAGCTTCCAACTATCTATTTCAGAGGACTGGACAACCTGATTGCAACGGCACGTTCCAACAAGGTGGCGGTCTGTCTTGGTTTTCAGGATTTCAGCCAGCTTAACCGTGACTACGGCGAAAAGGAAAGCAAGGTAATTCAAAATACGGTCGGCAACATATTCAGCGGTCAGGTGGTAGGTGAAACAGCCAGGACACTTTCCGAACGCTTCGGAAAGATTTTACAAAAACGTCAGTCCATATCCATCAACCGTCAGGATGTTTCCACATCCATCAACACCCAGTTGGATTCTCTGATTCCTGCATCCAAGATTTCCAATCTTTCACAGGGTACATTTGTCGGTTCCGTGTCGGACAATTTCGGTGAGAAAATCGACCAAAAGATTTTCCATGCGGAAATTATCGTGGACCATGCCAAAGTAAGTGCGGAAGAAAAGGCTTATAAAAAAATCCCGGTTATCAACACGTTCAAGTACAGTGAAGGGAATGACATCATGCTCCAGCAGATACAGCGTAATTATGACCAAATAAAGGCGGATGCCCAAGCTATCATTAACGATGAGATGGAACGTATAAAGAACGACCCGGAACTATGTGAACGGCTGGGAATAGAAAGCGCAGAAGAGGAGAAAAGAAAAGCTGAATAGATACAGAATGACAAATAAATCCTGAATCAATTTGATTTTCAGGGAACATTCACTATCTTTGAACTTGAAATAGAACATAACGACGGATTACGGGATGTTTTCCGTTGATTATATACATAAGTCGCAAGATGCCCTAAACAGAAATCTGGTAAATTTCAAAAATTACAAAGGCCATTGCGTGAGGCTTATGCTATATCTTATAGCGTGAGCCCATGCGAGTTTTTGTAATGGGTTTTACCAGAACCCCTGTTTAGAACTATGCATGGGTTTCATGCTTTTTTTATAAACAAGAGGTATGGCAAAAATACAAATCATCATGCCCATTACATTGAATGGGTTTCTACCGGATGAAAATGAAAAGCTGATGGAATGGCTCAGGACAGATCGTAACGGCTTCCCATATTGGGAAAACCGGGCGGTATTCAACATGTACCCTTATTATGGAATGCTTGATCTGATGGATGCCAAGGAAAGACACGGAAACGACTGCACCTATTTCATGAAGGTGGAGAATCAGAAGAGTGCGGATTATGCAAGTGGAATTTTTCTATACAAGCTCGCAGATGAAGTGGTCATATACTTACTTCCAATATCATACAAAAACGGGATAAACATTACTGGAAGAATACAGTTTGGACAATGGGTACTGCATGAGTACAAAACATTCCGCAACAATGTATGCAGACTGATATACCGCCTAAAAGAATAAAAAAATTATTTCAGACCGACTTTCTTCATTTTCTTATAAAGAGCTGTACGGCTACAACCCAGTTCAATAGCTGTCTGGCTGACATTACCGTGATTTTTTTCCAGTATATTTCGTATCCTTTCCCTTTCCTGAATGATATAAATTTCTGGATTACTACCACAAACCACATTATCCAATCCTAAATCACAGGCATCCAACAATACGTTATCTGCCACAATGACCGCACGTTTGACTTTTGCGCTCAGTTCCCGCACATTACCAGGCCAGTCATACCCCAACATACATGCTTTCGCTTCTTCTGTAAAGCCTTCATTCTTAACATGTATTCTATAGGAATATTCTTTTCTGAAAAATTCAGCAAGAGGAAGAATGTCGTCCTTGCACTCCTTTAACGGTGGCTGTAAAATTTCCAATTCAGCAAGACGATAATAAAGGTCCTCACGAAAACATCCCTCTTCTACAGCTTTTTTCATATTTTCATTGGTAGCTGAAATAATGCGCACATTCGTACGCTTTACTTTATCACTTCCTACAGGATTAAACTCCTTTTCCTGAAGAACACGAAGAAGAAGAATCTGCATGGAATAAGGCATATTGCCGACTTCATCCAAAAACAAAGTTCCTCCATTGGCTGTTTCAAAATGTCCCTTCCTGTCTGCAACAGCTCCAGTAAAAGCACCCTTGACCGCACCAAAAAATTCAGAAGCCTGTAAATCATTAGGTATGCTTCCACAATTGACTGCAACGAAAGGTTTGTCACGCCTGTCACTATAACGGTGTATCATCTGGGCTATCACTTCCTTACCGCTACCACTCGGACCAAGTATCATAACTGAAAGATCGGATGGTGCCACACGACGGGCAAAAGAAGCGGCTTTCCGTGCAGCTTCGCTGGTACGTTCTACAAAAGAACGCTCTTTACGTACTATAACCGGACTTTTCAACATACTGTGCATTAATTCAAGAAGCTGTTCCTGATGGACAGGTTTCTCCAGATAATCCTTAGCTCCGAGCTTGATTGCACGTACAGCATCCGAGATACAGGCATAATCTGTCATGACAATAAAAGGAATTTCCATACCGCAACTCATAATCCATTCCAGAAGACTGATACCGTTTCCTTCAGGCAAACGTACATCCCCCAACACCAGACTGATTTCATGTTTCTTCAGAATACTACGTGCCCCGGGCTCGTCAATAGCGGTCAGAACTTCGTAACCGGCTTTTTGCAGCCACTTTTCTATCATACCCTTAAGTATCATATTGTCTTCAACTATCAGTATTTTCATATTTTCCAAGTTCTTTTTCTGTTTCTTTTATCAATTTCTCAAGAATGTCAATAACCTGCCGGGCATATTCCCCTATGATTTCATTAACACTTTCATTATTATGCAGTTCCTTTTGGAATTCACGCAATAAGCGTTCCTTACCAAGAATTTCCCATACCGGCATCATCCGGTGAATAATCTTCCGCATTAATTCACGGTCATACTTTTTCAAGGCTAATTCCATCTCAGCAAGTTCCTTTCTGGACTCATCAATAACGAGTGACAGCATATATCCATTGTCATCTATATCTTTCAATAAGCAGGAAAAATCAAAGTCTCCGGCATTTGAGACTCTTGTATGGGATATGATAGTCGATAAAAAAGATAACAATCCATGAATATTGAACGGCTTATGAATATAACCAGCAAATCCTTCCTTTTCATATATTCCTGTATTACCATCACTACGCGCAGTCATGACAGCTACAGGAATGCTTCTTGAGTTGCCAATATCCGAATTACGAAGCAGTTTCAAAAGACTAAACCCATCAGTTTCAGGTATCTGAACATCCGTTAGTACTATATCATAATCCGATCTCTCCAGAGCAGCAACAACGTCCTGAATATTCATACATGTAGTGCAGGTTATACCATTACGGCCAAGCATGTCTTCCGCTATTTTCAACTGTATCGGGTCATCATCCACAACAAGTACCTTTTTAGGAAGCATAAATATCTGATTATTATCCTGTTTATCTTCCTCTGCAGCTTCATCCGTTTCAGGTAAGGGAAATTCAAGTCTGAATACGCTTCCTTTACCAAGCTCACTTTCCACATCCATTGTTCCGTCCAAAACCTTTACCAAGCCTTTTGTCAGGAATAATCCAAGGCCAAATCCCTCTGAGTTGATATTTTGTGCAGCACGTTCAAATGGAGCAAAGATTCTTTTCAGCGTTTCTTCATCCATCCCGATTCCAGTATCCCTGATTTCAATATTCAGTTTCCCATCAGAATATCTTGAATGGAAATTAACGGTTCCCGATGGAGTAAACTTTATGGCATTTGTCAGTAAATTAGCCAGAACCTGTTCCAACTTGTCCGCATCACCTTTCACTGTTAAACTACAATTCTCATGTACCGCGTACAAAATCAAAGCCTTAGAAATAGCCTTACGGGAAAACTCATCAGAAATACGTTTAAGAAAACGATTCAAATCGAATGGTAAATCATTACGCAAATCACCGACTTCATTAATCCGATAAGCATCCATCAGATCATTGACCAAATGAAGAATATGATGGCAGGAGTGACGTATATCCTCCAGATATGATTCACGTTTCTTCTTTTCCCGGGTCTGTGATGCCAAATCAGCACAGTTATAAATGTTACCAAGAGGGCCACGTATATCATGTGAAACGGTCAGGATAATGCGCTTGCGCATCTCCAGCAATTCTTTATTTTCACTAATAACCTGGTTCAATCTGGATTTAATTCTTTCTTCCTTACGCAAATCGGAACGTATGATAAGAAAAGAAATCAATAACAGAATAATTGCAAATACTATAATCATGACAAACATAGAAAAAGAGAGAGCCTGAGCTTCTGCTATTTTCAAATCTTTTTGAGAAAATACTGTCTGCGCCTGTTTATCAAGGCTACTAATCAACTGCGACAACTCCCGGTTCAAGGTACGGTTTCGGGAGCGGAGACTGTCTGTATAAGTTTCCATTTCTACGCTCTGTACCCGTTGTAAAGCAATCAAACTGTCACTGAAAGCATGGAGTTCTTGGGCAGATGGCAGAATTTGCACACTTTTCTTGCCGCCAAAGAATCCGGCTATACCGTGTTTCTTTTGTGTAACAATCCTAACATGTGTTGCCCTCCTGGCAACTTCCGGCAAATGATTCACCAAGAGGCTATCTGACTTTTTCTTTATGGCGACAGCTTCCATAATATGCAACAAGTGCTTTTCTTTTTCCGCAAGTAAATTACAAAGAGTGTCTATTTGTTCTGTATGCACAAAACCACCCACATATTGCTTCATTACCTGCAGCAGGCTGTCAACACGCAGTCGCAGGTTTCTATATTTCCGGAAATCCGTTTCATTCCATGTAATGACAGATTCTCCATGTGTTGCCAGTTCTGTAATACACCGGTGGACTGTATTTATATCCTTACGGATTTGACGTATTTCCGTGGTTTCTGCTTCTATTTCATGCATCCGTTTCCGTTCATGCAATAAAATGGCGGTCATACTACTGATAACCGCCACTAATAACAAATACCCCGAAAGGATTTTATTTTGTAATGAGATTCTTAACATTATATATTGTTTTTTGTTGCAATAATGCTACTTGATAATATCGTGCAATTATCTTAAAAAAATAGACATCAACTGTTTTGAATTACTACATGTAATAGATATATCCCATCATCCATGTGTGACTTTCATTATAGCAAAGCATAATATCGTCTTCAAATAGATTTTTTTCAATTTATAAAATTTCTCTTTAGATATATAAAAAATTACATGCGAATTTATACCTCAGTTCACTGCTGTCCGGAGAAAATTCTCTAAAGCAGCTATTATTAATTAATACTCAACTGGTTACGAGGATAATAAAATTTTTCGATTAGAAATCATAGTTTTGCAAGAAGGTATAAACAGCCAATTCTGCAAACTATGAACAAAGGAAAAACAATATTTGCACAGGTTATGTCTCTTATAAACACATACGAATTTAAGAAGTGCGTCAATCGCTATAAGGGTGACAGACACTCCATCAAATTCACTTGCCGTGACCAGTTCATGGTAATGAGCTTTGCTCAGTTCACGGACAGGTCCGGGCTGAGAGACATAGAGACTACACTTAACCTTTGTTCTCCTGATCTTTACCGTTCTGGTATCAAGGTAATGCCCAAATCCACCTTGGCCGAAGCGAACGAAAAGAAGGATTGGCGTATCTATCAGGACTTTGCACAAGTTCTGATACGACAAGCAAAGGAAGCATATAAGGGACAGAAACTTAGACTTGACTTGGATGAAATGGTCTATACCTTTGACAGCAGCACTATTGAGCTGTGTCTGAAGCTTTGTCCATGGGCCAAGTTTCATCATGAGAGAGGAGCAATCAAGATGCATACCTTGATGGATTTTAGGGGTTCCATCCCGACATTTGTTCATCTGACAGAAGGAGTGGTTCACGATTCCAAAATTATGGATAAGATACCTGTAGAAGCAAACTCCTACTATCTTATGGACAAAGGATATGTCAAGTTTGACTCCTTGTACCAGCATTTTCATCTTAACAATGCCTTTTTTGTAACAAGAGCAAAAGGAAATATGCTTTATAAGGTTATTGATAGTAGAGAGGTAGATCAATCTGCCGGACTTTCCTCTGATGAAACCATCAAATTGACTGGACCACTTACTTCTCAGAAGTATCCTGATTCTCTTAGACTTGTTGTATATGAAGACTTCAGTACAAATACAGTTTACCGTTTCCTCACCAATAACTTCAAGCTTGAGGCATTGACCATTGCCGAGTTGTACAGGGAAAGATGGCAAATTGAGTTGTTCTTCAAATGGATAAAGCAGCATCTGCACATAAAGACATTCTATGGAACCACCCAAAACGCCGTGTACACACAGATATGGATAGCTATCTGTGACTATCTTCTGCTTATCATTGCGAAGAAACATTATATGTTGAACCCAAGTCTTCATTCTATTTCAAATTCTATTGGTCAAGTTCTCTTAAAAGAGGCGACATCAAAGATATATTTAATCAAACCGACCTCACTGCTAATGTTCCGGAGGGTGATGGCCCTAGGCAGCTTACATTGTGGTAAAGTTTCTCCGGACAGCAGTGCTGTAACTTCTATCTTTGATTTTTAAAAGTAAAAATAAACAGTATGTACTGTTATTTATTGGGGGGGGTGTTATAACTAAGTTTAACTAATTATATCAGAAGTTATCCCTTTCATCAAAGATAAATCCCAATCCTGATTTGCCAGCCGCATTTTTTCCTTTTTTCAGGAGAATTTTCTTTATGGCTTACGCCATGAAAATTCACCTGAAAAAGAATGCGGCGGCAAACGGATTAGAATTAAAGAAAAGATTACAGGGATTAACTGCGACCGACGTGACGCATAGCCGTAAATCAAAGGCGGCTATCCTTATATTCCATATATGACCTCACAAATACTGTGAAAATCCACCTTCCCAAATAAAAAAACATAGACTGCCTATCAACTCCCGAAATAAGACAGGGATTTCAGCTCACTCCGATCTGCATAGTCCGGTAGCTTCGCTATGCTTTTACACCTATTACACCTATTTTTTCTACTTCTTTTCATCCTTTTTTTCTGCTGTTTCTGCGTTCTTTCCTATCCTTCGTATGACATTTGATGACATCTAATGACATCTAATGCCATCCGTTTGTAAATCAAATGTTTACTCAATTTATCATCTTACATTTGGACTGTGAAACAAATCAAGTAGTCACTCAAAACAAAAGATTATGGCACAAGAAAACAGTCCTGACAAGGGAAAAAGGCAAGGCCGGACAAAGAAACCGGAAAAGCCTTATGTGGAACAAATTGACGAGCTTCTGCTGGTACATAACAAGAACGACCCCAAGGAGGGTTTGGGAGTGGTCAGCAAGGCAGACGAGAAAGGCAATTATCAGACGGTTGTACCGGAAGAGAAGAATGAGAACTCATTCCTGAAATTCGACAAGAATTCGAGTATCCTCGAAAACTTCATCAAGAATTTCTGGAGCCAGCTGAAGGAGCCTACGCATTTCAGGCTTATCCGCATGACCTTCAATGATTACAAGCAGAATAAACAGGCTATCAAGGACCTGGCTGAAGGTAAGAAGACAGACGCGGTAAAAGAATTTCTGAAACGCTATGAAATCGTACCGAAGGCAAACAATCAAAAAAACAGTCAAACAAAAGAGGAGGAAACAACAATGGCAAAGAAACAGGAGCAGACAACGCAGGCTCAGCCTGAACAGGTATCACAGGTGGAAGCTGCCGCACAGGGACGTGAACAGCAGGAACCGCAACGTCAGCAGACACCCACATACCGCTACAACGAGAACATGATTAACTGGGAAGAACTGGGCAAGTTCGGCATATCCAAGGAAATGCTGGAGCAGTCCGGACAGCTTGACAGCATGCTGAAAGGATATAAGACCAACAGGACCATGCCGCTCACACTTAACATTCCTGGGGTACTGACTGCCAAACTGGATGCGCGTCTTTCATTCATCTCCAACGACGGGCAAGTCATGCTGGGCATCCACGGTATCAGAAAGGAACCGGAACTGGAACGTCCTTATTTCGGACATATCTTCACGGAAGAGGACAAGAAGAATCTGCGTGAAAGCGGGAACATGGGACGCGTGGCTGACCTTAACCTGCGTGGCAATACGACTGAGCCGTGTCTGATTTCCATTGACAAGAATACCAACGAACTGGTAGCCGTACGACAGGAGCATGTCTATATCCCGAATGAAATCAAAGGGATAACCCTGACTCCGGACGAAATTCAGAAACTGAAAAACGGAGAACAGATATTCGTAGAGGGAATGAAGTCCAATCAAGGTAAAGAGTTTAATGCCAATTTGCAATACAGTGCGGAAAGAAGAGGCATCGAATTTATCTTCCCGAAAGACCAGGCCTTCAACCAGCAGACGCTCGGCGGTGTACCGCTTTCCCCCATGCAGCTCAAAGCGTTGAACGAAGGTCATACCATCCTTGTAGAGGATATGAAGCGAAAGAACGGTGAACTGTTTTCCTCCTTCGTTACCATGGACAAGGTAACAGGCGGTCTCCAATATACGCGTCACAATCCGGAAACGGGAGAAATCTACATACCGAAGGAAATCTGTTCGGTACAACTCACACCGGAGGACAAGGAAGCGTTACGCAAAGGACAACCCATCTATCTGGAGAACATGATCAACCGTAAAGGTGAGGAATTCTCGTCATTCGTCAAGCTGGATCTTGTGAGCGGAAGACCCCAGTATTCCAGAACTCCAGATGGTTTCAACGAACGACAGGCACCGGCCATTCCTGCCGAGGTTTACGGACACCTGCTTTCGGCACAGGAAAGAGCAAATCTTCAGGACGGAAAGTCTATCCTCGTAACGGGTATGAAAGGCCCCAATGGTAAACAGTTCGATTCATACATAAAAATTAATGCCAATACTGGACAGATGCAATTCTTCCAAGAGAATCCGGATGTCCGTCGCAATACTTCACAGCGTGCTTCACAGACTGACAATGCCCAGCAGCAGGAACAGAAGAAGGGAGCAAAACAGGCTGTCTGAGCAAGACAGGATTCAAATCATCAACTACTAAAAAAGGAAAGAATATGAACAAGACCAATCATCATATCTACAAGGCTGAACAAATTGACTGGGGAAAACTGGAATCGGTAGGTATCAGCAGATCGCAAATAGAAAAGGACGGAAATATGGACCTGCTCCTTCAGGGAGAGGAAACCAATGTCATGTCCATTAAAATCAAGACCCCTGTATTTTCACTTACCATGGATGCCACACTCAGTCTGATTGAAGACGAGAATGGAAATCCGGTTATCAGCATAAACGGTATCAACCCTTCAGGTGAATAAATAAGAAACCATAATGTATCATCTCTCTTTCCATACGGATTTACCGTATGGAAAGATATAAAAACAGAATTTATCATGATTGCCATATTAACAGACAAACCAAGTGTAGGAAAAGAAATCGGAAGAATCATCGGTGCAACCAAAGTAAGAAACGGATATGTGGAAGGAAACGGCTACATGGTTACATGGACTTTCGGGAACATGCTGTCACTGGCCATGCCGAAGGACTACGGAACCCAAAAGCTGGAACGGAATGACTTTCCTTTCATCCCGTCCGAATTTGAGCTGATGGTACGGCATACACGCACCGAGAACGGATGGATACCAGAGATTGATGCCGTACTCCAGCTTAAAGTAATTGAAAGGGTGTTTCAGGCATGTGACACCATCATTGCGGCTACCGATGCCAGCCGTGACGGGGAAATGACATTCCGCTATGTCTATCAATACCTGAACTGTACACAACCCTGTTTCCGTCTGTGGATTTCCTCTCTCACCGACGAATCTGTACGTCAAGGCATGGAAAATCTGAAACCGGACAGCTGTTACGACAGCCTGTTCCTTTCTGCCGACAGCCGCAACAAGGCGGACTGGATTCTCGGAATCAACGCCAGTTATGCCATGTGCAAGGCGACGGGCTTTGGCAACAATTCTCTCGGACGGGTACAGACACCGGTACTGGCCGCCATCAGCAGACGCTACCGTGAAAGGGAGAACCATATTTCATCGGACAGCTGGCCCATCTACATCAGCCTGCAAAAGGACGGTATCCTTTTCAAGATGCGCCGCACACAGGATCTTCCCGACAAAGAATCGGCAACAATGTTTTTTCAGGACTGCAAGCTGGCACATCATGCGCAGATTACAGGTATCAGTCACAGCGTAAAGGAAATACTTCCACCGGATCTGCTTGACCTGACACAACTTCAGAAGGAAGCGAACATCCGCTATGGTTTTACCGCATCAGAGGTGTATGACATCGCCCAGTCTCTTTATGAAAAGAAACTGATTTCCTATCCACGGACTTCCAGCCGTTGTCTGACAGAGGATGTGTTTGACTCGCTTCCACCAATCATGGCGCGTCTGCTTTCATGGGAGCTGTTCCCTGCAGCTAAAGGAACTGCTGGTATTGCCATATCCAATTTGTCCCGCCACGTAATAAACGCAGAAAAAGCCAATGTACATCATGCCATCATCATTACAGGTATCCGTCCCGGAAATCTGTCCGAAAAGGAAATGCAGGTTTACAGACTTGTAGCCGGAAGGATGCTTGAAACATTCATGGCTCCATGCCGCATAGAAACGACAAATGTTGAAGCGGTTTGTGCCGCACAGCATTTCAAGGCCGAACAAACAAGAATTATTGAAGCCGGCTGGCATGACGTGTTCATGCGTTCCGACATGGTTCCAAAATCAGGATATTCCGTCAATGAACTCCCCGAAGTGGAGAAAGGTGATACCCTGAATGTATGCGGATGTAATCTGGTACACAAGAAACAGTTGCCGGTAAATCCGTTCATGGATGCAGAACTGGTGGAATACATGGAACAGAACGGACTGGGCACGGTATCCTCACGTACCAATATCATCCGTACACTGGTTAACCGTAAGTATATCCGTTATTCAGGGAAATATATCGTTCCGACCCCTAAAGGCATGTTCACCTACGAAACCATCCGTGGAAAGAAAATTGCGGATACTTCACTCACCGCAGACTGGGAAAAACAGCTGGCCGGACTTGAAAGCGGAATGATAACCGGACAGGACTTCCTGAACAGGATCAGGACTCTCTCCAAGGAAATGACTGATGACATTTTCAACACCTATTCCACAAAAGAAGAATAACATCTATACCTAATCAACCAGGAGAATGCAGGCCTGAAGGTCTGCATTTTTTTGTATCCGTACAGAAAAGAATCTGTTTTTCCGCTTTTAAGCGGCAAAGGTCTTGGATTGCCTGCCTTTTGCCGCAAGGCTGCCCTCAAGGGCTTGGCTGGACAGGAAAAAATCATCCTCGCTGCGCTCCGGTATTTTTTCCTGCCAGGCCTTGCGCAAAAAGGCAATCCAAGAGGCCGGAGGCCTATAAAATCGGGAAAACACATCCCGATGGGATTATTCATTCATAAAATTAAGGATTATGAAACTACAGATTATCGAAAGTATCAGCAAGCATGCGGTAACCCTGGTACTGGTTATCGGAATACTTATGCTGACAGACAAAGGTATCATGCCTACCGGTATTATTGCAATGCTCCTGCTCACCGGAGGAATCATAGGATTTCTTTTCAGAGCTCTTCTACTGATTGTAAGGATAGCATTTATCTTTTTCATTGTCGGACTCCTGTTTTTCTAACCAATAAAACCAACAGATATGAAAACAAGTACATGTATATCTTCTGCTCCTGTCATGCCGGCTGTATGGCCACAGAGTGAACATATCAGACCGGTCAAAAGACGTCTGCCCAATACAGTTGATGAGCCTAAAAACATCGGCTACTATCTGGAATCTCTGCGTGATATTTCCAGCAATCCTGACAGAGAGAATGTCCTGAAAGAATTCTTCAAGGAAACTTATGTATAACCATAAAATTTTTCAATTATGTTTTTTCAATCAATTTATCAGATGATTACAGCAGGAACGGATTTGAATATCAATATCCGTAAAGTGGACAACAGCCTGAGTGTAGCAGTCATGCCAAGGCGGAACAGCCTGAAAGAGGATACGCGGCAGAACATGGTGCCGCTGGTCGTGAACGGAACACCGGCAGAACTGGATATGGGTTTCCTACAGACCATACTCCAACCGATACAGAAGGTACAGGGACTGCTTGTCAATGCGGAAAATTTCGAGAAGCAGGCAAAAAAGGTAATGGTACAGTCCCCATCATCCAAAGCCTCAACGGTACCGGCCGAATCAAAGGAAGCCAGGGAAAAACGGGAAAAGATGGAGAAACTCATCAAGAAGGCTGATGATGCAACCGCTGCAAAAAGGTTCTCCGAAGCAATGACATGGCTGAAACAGGCACGGGTACTGGCTCCTTCAGAAAAACAGAAGGAAATTGACGAAAAGATGCAGGAAGTACAGAAACAGGCCAGTGCAGGAAGCCTGTTCGGTATGGCAGAGGAACCGGCACCGGTAATTCCCCAACCACAAGGCAGCATGAACGGTCAGCCACAACCAGGTATGCAAACAAGCATATTCCCGGAGCAGCAGTCCCATTCTATGAATCCTGAACCTGTCATGCAGCCTGCTCCACAACAGATTCCACAGGAAATGCCTCAACCGGTATATGGAACGAACGGATCATATATTTCACCGGAACCAAGCCGTCCAGCGATGCAAGGAGTAACGATGCAGCCTTATCCGCAGCAGCTATCCTACCAGAACGAGGCTGTTCCTTATCCACTACGACAGGTACAACAACCGACAAACGGGCAGGTATACCAGACTGCTCCAGCTACTCATGAGACGTACTGCTTCGATCCGGAAGACGAAAATGACAGGGAGCTTCTAAAAGAGGACCCGTATGCAGAATATCTGGATTTTCCGGCCGAGTACCGAATGAAGGACGAGGCACAGGTAGAAATGATATACTGCTGATATATAAAAATAAATGATTTGTAAAACCAATAAACTATAAACAATATGGCACTGGAAATTAAAGGAATGAAAAGACTCTTCAAAATGAAGAAGAACAGTCAGGAAATCGTACTGGACGATCCGAACGTAAACATGTCTCCGGCTGAAGTGATGGACTTCTATTCCATGAACTATCCGGAACTGACCACCGCGACCGTTCACGGACCCGAAATCGAGGACGACCGGGCGGTATATGAATTCAAGACAACCATCGGAGTGAAAGGGTAAGGACATGAAAAAAGGACAACGTAAAGACAAGAAACCATGTACACAACTTACGGAACGGGCTTTGGAAAATTTAGCCAGACTTATCATATCGGAACTCGAAAATACGGACATAAGCCGGGGCATCAGGAGCAGAAAGAAAAGAAAACTCCCTCCCGCAGAAAGCCTCATGGTTTTCTGAACACGAGAATACCTTCCATCGCTCCCGACCTATATGTGGAGAATGACAGGGATGTAACGGTAAATGTCACCACCAAAGAGAATCTTGATTTCCTGTACCGTTCAGCCATGAAGTATGCGCAGCTCCTGGATGTGGAGCTGCCATACCATCCTACAGGCAGGACTTCTATAAGAGAAAAAATATGCCTGCTATATAATGCGCTGGATTCCATAGTATCTCATCATGTGAATCTGGAACTTGTCGGTGACAAGCTCCAGTTCTGTATCTACCATTTTCACGAATGGCCCAATTACACCCTGTTCCTGATACCGATAGATTTTACGGAAAGACTGAAAGGTGAAATCAAAAGGATCACACTGGAGTTCATCAGACGGTTCATCAAGTATCACAGGATGATGGATATAACCAATACCCCATATTATGATATGTCTGAAGTTTGTATTGAGTGTGTGGACTTTGAACAGCTTGATGAGGAAGAGAAAAAGGACCTTTACAGAAAGGACAAGCTCTTCAAGTCATACGGAAAAGGGAGAATCCACAGAAAACTGTGCCGGATGTACTCCAAGGCTTTTTGCCGGAATCTGGAAGAACATATCCGAAACTGTAATCCTTCCAGCAATAAGGAAAAAAGACTTTTGGAACTGATTACTGAAGGGATGTCCCTGATTGCAAAGGACAGTCCTCATATCTTAAATTATGACTATGATTATGCAAGCGAAAAGGAAAGGGATTTCGAGCCGCCACCGCTCGAATATCAGATTCTGCTTACGTATTCCATCACGGATACGGTTACCAAGGACATGGAAAGCTGTTTCAGTACCGATTGTCAGGAGACATATAACCAGACTCCCGTATCATTTACCTTCATCACACCGGAAACAGAGGAACTGTTCAAGCCGGACAACTATCCGGAACGGTTCTCCAAATGGTTTGAAAAGTTTGTAGAACATGTTACCTATAATTTATAAACGTCATGAATGAACTCACCAAAGATATACAGAAGATGATGGTGCCGAAGGCGGCCATCATAGCCTACAAGTATGAAGACAGAAGAAATTCTGACATCAGGTACTTCATAGAATTGCGTGCCATCGGAAAAAGCGGACAGATGGGGGCAGGTATTCCCGTTACATACGAATTCATGAACACCCTGCTGGAATCCTATACGGAGGAAATGAGCGGAATACCGGCAGGCAGAGTCCCCGAAAACATGCTGGCCTGCAATCCGAGGAAAGGACAGGAAGAATATGTATGGTACAATCCACCCGGAAAAAGACAAATGTTCTTTCACAAAAATCTCAATATACAGGACGGTGCCTTCAATCTGCCGGGGGTTGTCTATCGCGTAAAATGTGGAAACATGGATGTGTTTGCCTTCAAAGGGAAACGTCCGGTGGAAACGACACCGCTGTTCCGTGCCCCGTTCTTCAACGTGACCGAATCAAGTGTCTGCCTTGGCAGCAGTTCATTGGAAAAGCCGCAAAACCCCACTTTTCTTTCTCTGCTTGAATACTGGGAAAAACGGTTCTGGCTGACCGAATTCTCCCATCTGGGAGGGACAACGAATCCGACCGTTTCCAATCTTGTCACAGTCACAGAGAATGCGAGAAACAACCCGTTTGACATGAACGAACTCAAACCAATGAATAAACAACTTAAAGACATACTTCCATGAAAAAGATACATTTTACCGACCGCTACCTGCTTAATCCACGCCATCCGGTAACGGTGTTTGTCATCGGAGCCGGAGGTACCGGTTCACAAGTGATAATCAATCTGGCACGCGTGAGCATGGCACTTCATGCATTGGGCCATCCCGGATTACATGTTACTGTATTCGATTCCGACACAGTAAGCCAGGCTAATATAGGACGTCAGCTTTTCAGTGAAGCGGAACTGGGACTGAACAAGGCCGTATCACTTGTCACACGCATCAATTGTTTCTTTGGATATGCCTGGACTGCGGAACCGCAATGTTTTCCCATCAGAAATTTTTCAGGAAATAGCACAGCCAATATCATTATAACCTGTACGGACAATGTACGTTCACGTCTTGAACTCTGGAAGTTCCTAAAAAAAGTACGCAAAGAAAACTTCAGTGACCATTCGGCCCCCATATATTGGATGGATTTCGGGAACAGCCAGACAAAAGGACAAGTCATCATCGGGACAGTACGTGAGAAAGTTCTCCAACCTTCTTCACAGGAATATATTCCCATGCCTAAAATGAATGTCATCACCGAGGAAGTGGACTATGCAAAAATCAAGGAAAAGGAATCGGGGCCGAGCTGTTCACTGGCGGAAGCACTGGAAAAACAGGATTTGTTCATCAACTCTACATTGGCTCATATCGGCTGCGACTTGTTATGGAGAATGTTCAAGGAAGGAAAGACACAGTATCGCGGTGCCTATGTCAATCTGGAGACATTGAAAGTGACCGCAATACCGGTATAATACATAAGTGACCGTATCAACTTTTCATAGAATACGGCCACTTATTCTATTGGTTACTTATTATTTACTACGTTCTTACCACGCTGGAGAAGGAAATTTTGTATCTCTGAGGCTAGATAGAATGATTTCCCGTTCTTTTCCACCGAGTAATATTTAATCTTTCCCTCTTGCCTGTAACGTGCCAGAGTTCTTTGTGACACACCAAGGAGTTCTGCCAGATCCACATTATCCAGCAGTCTGTCTCCGTTCATACATTCTTTCAGACGGTTCATTTGGTCTAGTTTCTTTTCAATGCGGGCAAATCCCTCAACCATAGTTCCTATCAATCTTTCGAGTATCTCATTATCTATGTATGACATAATTCCAATGTTATTAAGTGAATAAATCGATACTCCCATTGTGCGCACTCAAAGAGTATGTACTTATAGTAGTGAAAATACTATGCCTAAAAATTGATTAATACTAAGTGTATTTATTAAATACTGATAATCAGATATATATAATTTGGATATTTCATATTAGTGTAAACCAAAAGTGTAAACTCTGTAATACAGAATTGAAAACCGGTTTACATAACTATCAACTATGACGTCTGATGTAATCTAACGACATCTGGTGACAACATTTTGTGTCATATACATATTCAAAATACATTTGTACAAACTCAAAAATCTTTTTTGTATGGAAATCATTGGAATTGAAACTGCTACATATGAGAAGACATTAAAGGAAATCGAAAACTTCCTTGATACCGTTGATGGATTAATAGCAACTTCGTCACATAAGGCAATCGGTGAATGGTTGGATAATCAGGAAGTATGTCTGATTCTTAAAATCTCTCCCCGGACATTACAGAATCTTAGGGATACAGACCAGATTTCTTATTCCCAAATGGGGAGAAAGATTTATTATAAAAAAAAAGGATATTCAGAAATTCATAGAAAAACATCACAGAAAATTATGAGCAAAGTAATTACTCAAGACAATGAACAAGTTATTCAGATATACAATAGGCTCAAGGACACGCTAATGAAACTTGAGAAAGTTCTGAAGGATAAAAATCCAAATCTTAATGGACATAGATATATGAATGATGCAGAATTGGCAAATTACCTGAAAGTTTCAAGACGTACTTTACAAGAATACAGAAACAATGGAATCTTATCCTATTATCAGATTGGAGGAAAAATTCTATATCGAGAATCTGATATAGAAGAACTGCTTGAGAAAAATAGGAAGGAAGCATTTAAGTAAACTATTTCTCAGGTTATTTATTGATTTTCAAAAGAAAAATCAGTATCTTTGCAATATAATAAAAGAGTTGTATATCAATGCAAAACAAAGAAGTTTAACCGAGGTGAAATAGGTGGACTAAATGATAAACGACAAGATAAGTGATTGATTATTAGCGATAAAGATATAATGTTCGAGCCCCAAGCGGATCACCTATAAAGAGGCCGTCTCAAAATGAATTGAGATGGCCTCTGTCGTTTCATATCAGATT
>ERZ827496.1685-NODE-1685-length-24830-cov-16.015742_pt1 | contig 24830 bp, 23 predicted proteins | sample MGYA00519769_ERZ827496 | MGnify/ENA primary metagenome ERZ827496 (study PRJEB31778, sample SAMEA3449327) | human gut metagenome | biome: human gut; feature: human-associated habitat; material: faeces | place: United Kingdom | collected 2010/2012 ...
CTTCAATCTGATATGAAACGACAGAGGCCATCTCAATTCATTTTGAGACGGCCTCAACCGCATGGGTAAGAGCCGTAGCGCACGCTGGTTGCCTACGTGGAATGTTTCAGGTGCATGGAATGTGCACGAAGAGAAATTCTTCGATGCCTTGGAACCTGCCATGTCACACTTGACACTGAAGGCTTCTTACTCACTGACTGCCGACCGGGGTCCGGCCGACGTGACCAACTCGAAGGCAATCATCAACAGTTACATTCCTTACCGTCCGTTTACCAACATTCAGGAATCAGGCTTGCAGCTGGTAGACCTGGAAAACAGTGAACTGACGTACGAAAAGAAACATGAGCTGAACATCGGGGTGGATATGGGATTTCTCGACAACCGCATCAACTTTGCACTCGACTGGTATACCCGTAACAACTACGACTTGATTGGTGCCGTCAATACACAGGGTGTAGGTGGTACGATTCTGAAACTGGCCAACGTAGCTTCCATGAAGTCACACGGTGTGGAATTTACCTTGTCTACCCATAACATCAAGACCAAGGACTTTAACTGGAATACCGATTTTATCTTCTCGAATGCGCAGAATGAAGTAACCGACCTGCAGCAGAACGCCAATATCATGGATTTGATTTCGGGTACAGGTTTCGCCAAACAAGGCTATCCGGTAAGAGGCTTGTTCTCTATCCCGTTCAAAGGACTGGATGAAAACGGTATTCCTTTGATTGAAAACGAAAAGGGAGAGATTACCAGTACCAGCATCAACTTCCAGGAACGTGACAACACAGACTTCCTGATTTACGAAGGTCCTACCGATCCGACCATTACCGGTAGTTTGGGTAACATCTTTACGTACAAAGGTTTCCGTCTGAACATCTTCATGACTTATTCGTTTGGCAACGTGGTTCGTCTGAATCCGGTATTCAGTGCACAGTATTCCGACCTGAGTGCCATGACACGTGAGTTCAAGAACCGCTGGACCTTGCCGGGCGATGAGAATGTGACCAACATCCCTGCCATCATTTCTGCCAGAATGTACAATGAGAACACCGACTACAGATACGCGTACAATGCCTACAACTATTCGGATGTACGTGTGGCCAAAGGCGACTTCATCCGTATGAAGGAGATTTCACTGGCCTACGAGTTCCCGAAAGCATGGATTGCTCCGCTGAAACTGTCGAACCTTTCACTGAAGGTACAGGCCACGAACCTGTTCCTGCTCTATGCCGACAAGAAGTTGAACGGACAGGATCCTGAATTCTTCAATGCAGGTGGTGTGGCTTCTCCGGTGCCACGTCAGTTTACATTTACACTGAGATTAGGGTTATAACAAAAAATAAGACATTATGAACAAGAAATATATAGTATTAGCAGCCATTGTAGGAAGTTCGATGGGATTGGCTTCCTGTAGTGATTTTCTGGATGAGATGCCAGACCAGCGTACGGAAGTGACATCAGAAAACGCCGATTATCTGCTGGTGACGGCTTATCCCAACAGCATGCCTCTGGAAATGTTTGAAATGTATAGCGACAATACCGATGCCTTCCCCAACCGTTATGCAGCGTGGAGCCGTTTGCAGGAAGACCTGTACAAATGGGAAGATACCTCCCAGAACGAAGATGATTCTCCTGCTGCCGTGTGGGAAGGATGCTACAAGGCAATTGCCACAGCCAATCAGGTGCTGACGATGATTGCCGAGCAGGGCAATCCTTCTACGATGGATGCCACCCGGGGTGAAGCACTGCTGTGCCGTGCCTACAATCACTTTATCTTGGCTACGGTATTCTGCAAGGCCTATTCATCCACTGCAGCGACCGATTTGGGTGTGCCTTACATGACCTCACTGGAAAATACGGTGAGTCCGAACTACGACCGCGGCACACTGGAAGAGTTGTACAAGGGGATAGAAAAGGATTTGCTGGAGGGACTTCCTCTGATCAGCGACAGCAAGTATTCAGTGCCCAAGTACCATTTCAACAAGAATGCGGCCAATGCATTTGCGGCCCGTTTCTACCTGAACTATACCCAGCCGGACTTGTCGAACTACGACAAAGTGATAGAATATGCGACAGCTGTCTTGGGCGACAACCCTTCGCTGATGCTGCGTGACTGGGAAGCACTGGGCGCTTTGTCACTGAACGGTGAAATCCAGCCGAACGAATACGTGGATGCAGAGAGAGCGGCCAATCTGATGCTGGTCTGCTTCCATTCTTATTGGGGATATGTGAGTGGCCCTTACGGATTGGGAGAACGCTATGCGCACGGTCCCGAAGTGTCGTATGAAACCAACCGTTCGAATGGTCCGTGGGGAAATTATACATCCAGTCCGAATACCACGATTTACCGCGTGGGCGTATGGAGCAACTCTTCTGCACTGCCTACCAAGATCATTTCCATGAAGGTGGCACAGTACAAGGAGTATGTCGACGTGGTAGCCGGAACCATCAACGGATATTGTGTCAATGCCGCGTTTACAGCCGACGAACTGCTGCTGAGCCGTGCCGAGGCCTATGCCATGAAGAAAGATTACACGCATGCGCTGGCCGACCTGAACAGCTGGATGGCAGCCTATACCACCCGTTCGCAGGCCATGACGGAAGAGGAAATCAACGCTTTCTACGACGGCCTGGCATATTACACACCCACCGAACCTACGGTGAAGAAAGAGCTGCATCCGGAATTCACCATCGAGAAAGGCACACAGGAGAATCTGATTCACGCCATCCTGCAGGCCCGTCGTATCACTACCTTGCATGAGGGACTCCGCTGGCTGGATATCAAACGTTTCGGCATCACGGTATATCGCCGTTACATGAAAGACGACGGCAGCATCGAAGTGACCGACCAGATGGATGCCAACGACGCACGTCGTGCCATTCAGATTCCGAGTGATGTAATCAGCGCAGGTATGGAGCCTAATCCTAGAAATAACTAATCGCCAAGGAGGAACAATTATGAAAAAATACTTTATATATGCATCAATGTGTTTACTGTCGCTGGGGTTTGTTTCCTGCAACAACGAGGATGAGATAGATACCTCGCACAGTATATTCGGGTCGGACGGAACGGAAGCCGAAGAGCCGAATGAATTTGACAAGTGGCTGCTTGAAAACTATGTCTATACCTATAATATTCAGGTGAAATATCGTCTGGACGACAACGAAACCGACGTGGAATACGACCTGGTTCCGGCCGACTACGAAAAAGCTTTCGCCCTGGCAAAAATCGTGAAGTTTGTATGGATGGAAGCATACGATGAGGTATGGGGCATTGAAACCACACGTACCTATGTGCCGAAACTGATTCAGATGATTGGCAACGTGGCCTACACCGAATCGGGTATGATTCTGGGTCAGGCAGAGCAGGGCATGAAGGTGACGCTCTTCAAGATAAACGACCTGGACTTGGACAACCTGGACGTCAATACCCTGAATGAGTATTATTTCAAGACCATGCACCACGAGTTTACACACATCCTGAACCAGCGTAAGCCTTACGACACCAACTACGACCGTATCACCGAATCGAGCTATGTGGGTTCCGACTGGTACCAGATTTACGATGACCAGGCGTTGCAGATGGGATTCATCTCTCCGTATGCCATGGACCGCGGTTCGGAAGACTTTGCCGAGATGCTGTCTATCTTTGTGACCAACACGGCAGACACTTGGGAGTCGTATCTGGAAGCTACCGAACCAGACCCCAACAGTCCATACTATAACCCGGATGTTGACGGACGGGCTATCCTGGAACAGAAGTTCGACATTGTGTATAAATACATGAAAGATTCATGGGGGGTAGACCTTTACGAATTGCGTGACGTAGTTCAGCGTCGGCAGGGAGAAATCGAAACCTTGTTCAACTAATAAAACACTGGAATTATGAAGAAATTAATTTTATATAGTTTATTGGCATGTGCGACGTTTTCCATGCAGTCGTGCTTGTTCAGTGAGGAGGACTTGTTCGAACAGTCATCTGCCGACCGGGAAAATGCCTCCGTCCTTGAATTGAAGAGTTTGTTGACCAGTTCTACAAACGGGTGGAGGCTGGTATATCGTTACGGCAACGAAGGTATGAGTGGAGCTGCCAACCTGTTCTTTAAGTTTGATGCCAACGAGGTGACCGTCGCTTCCGATTACGCGACATCTTCGTACACTCCCGGGCAGACGGCAACCTCCCTCTATACTGTGCAGTCGTATAACGGAACGGAAATCAGCTTCGACTCGTACAATGAGATTCTGCATGCGTTTTGTGAACCCAACGGGTATAACGATCCGGGCCTGATGGGCGACTATGAATTCATCGTACGCTCGACTTCTGAAAACGAGATTCGCCTCACCGGAAAGAAACATGGCGTGGAAATGGTGATGACCCGTCTGGACGATACGGTAGACTGGACTACCTATTTGGCTACCGCCGCACAGATCAGCGATGATTCGGACTATCCGCAGTTTGCCGTGATAAACGGAGGACAGAAGATAGCGGTTGTTGAACGAAGCCTCAATGAACGTGCATTTACGGTGGTAGAAGACAATGGGGATGGCACTTCTACTTCTTATGTTTATCCTTTCGTGGCAACCGACAAGGGAGTGGAATTGATAGAACCGCTGGTAGTGAGCGGAATTCCTATTCAGAATCTTACTTGGAACGGTGAGGAACGTACCTTTACTTGTACCGACGAAGGAGTGGATGCTGTATTGAAATATGAACGTTCTGCAGGTTATGATCAGTACTTGGGAACTTATCTGATTGAAGGTGCATCAAATCTTAGTGCCGCTTACGGTACCATCACATTGGAACCTTATAAAGATGGACGTCTGTATATGGCTAATTATGGATTTAGCTTTAGCAGCGGAGTGAGTGTACGCTTCCAGATGATCTTTAACTATGATATAGAAACAGAAGGTATCTATATTTATGGAATGAACAATGTGGGAGTAGACAGCAATGGAGGAATCGTCGAGCTGGCCTTAGGATTTACAAGTGGCGGAGGAAGGTATTCTATCTTTAATTCCAGAGATTTCATCATGGAAGGAATAAAGTCACAAGATGCACAGGGCAGAATGGTGATATCTTTCGCCTTGCCGCAAGATTTTAAGGAGAATGGAGCTCAGAGCTTGCTATTCTTAAGTTCTAGTATTTGGGATGTATGGACAGATCCTGTTATGACAAAATTAGATTGATGCTTATGAAAAAAATATTTTCTATTATCACGTTATGCTTATGCACCTTGTGGGTGTCATGTAGCGATGAGGAAGCCGTCACCAGTTCATTGCAGGTCGTTGCGACCGACGGCATTGATTTCTCTGCCGCCAGCGGAGAGGGTACTATCACCGTGGACGCCACGGAGGCGGTTACTGCCCAATCGAACAAGGATTGGTGTACAACCACTGTGGAAGGCAATGTGGTACATGTGGCTGTGACCACCTCTTCGGAGGTGACCAGCCGTATTGCCGTGGTTACCATTTCTGCGGGAACGCGTTCGGTAGATGTGCCTGTGGTACAGGCCGGGGCGGTCACCATCCTGGACGAATATAACCTGTATTACTGCTGCGGATACGATGGCGGACAGTTCAATTTCAGTTTCAAGACCAACACGTCATATGCCGTGGAGGTGCCGGAAGAGGCTGCCGGATGGCTGACTTATACGTACGATACCGACAACAATGTGTTGCAGTTTAATGTGGCTGCCTCGGCCGACAAGACTCCCCGGGGTGCGGAAGTCAAAGTTTCGTCAGGAGCAAAGGAACTGGTGCTCAGCCTTTCTCAGATTGAAGTAGCGACCGACATGATTGGCGGCAACTGGGATATGTCTTATATTAGTGGAAACTATGGGCAGGAAATCGTGGGAACCGGTCAGATTGGCATGCTTCCGGAGGGCAATCTGGTTCTCATGGATGCTCTACAGGCGTTCTATTTGCCGCTGGAAATCGGCGATAACGGAATCTTGATCATTCCGGCAAATGCAGATGCTGGTACTTATGGCGGCAGTTATACGTTGAGATCGGCTTCAGCCCTGAGCGGCGGATATTATTCCCTGTCTGTACCGTGTGTCGCTGTGCCTAAGGTAAAGGATGGAAAACTGATTTATCATTTTGGATCCTGCAGCGCCTATACCGACGGAGAAGCCGTAGAGTATCCGATGATATACGCATTTCTGGGCTCGTCTGCAGCCGGATGGGTAGAATATTATGAAAATTTGGAAATTAGCAAACCTTTGAACTAAAGGTTATTATCTCTCTTTAAATTCATTATGTTTGGGGGCTATTCCTAGTGATAGGAGTAGCCTCTGTTTTTTTGTGGGGGAGGGGAAATGTCAGATTCTTTTGTTTTGGAATACATAAATCTCTTCAAAATATGGATTATTGTATAAAATCCCTATATTTGCCAGAGTATGAATTTAACCACATCAAGCTATGATAAAAAGAGTATGTGTATTGATATTCTGTGCAGGTTTGCTTGCCGACTTCAGCTATGCACAAAGAAAAGTAGAAGTGGTAGAAGCCCCGCAGGAAACGCAGGCAGCTGCCAGCGAGAAAGTGATTAAGCGGAAAGTGGCCATCGGACGTTTCTCCAACGAAACACAATATGCGAAAGGCATATTTTATGACAAGGAGAATGACCCCATGGGCAAGCAGGCACTGGATATCCTTTCGGCCAAACTGGCCGCCTCCGGGAAATTCCTTCTGCTGGAACGCAGCGATTTGTCTACCTTGCTGGAAGAAGCCCAGAAAGGAGAAAAAGAATTGTCTACAGTGGGTGCAGATTACATGATAATCGGTTCCATCACCGAGTTTGGCCGGAAGAACACCGGAAAGTCGGGCGTTTTCACCTCTACAAAGACACAGACCGTAGAAGCTGCAGTGGCTATCCGACTGGTAGACGTGGCTACGGGCCTGATTATTTATTCGGATGAGGCCAAGGGAACAGCCGATTTGACGACCAAGACCACGCTGGGAGTAGGCGGACGTGCCGACTTTGATGCCACATTGAGCGACAAGGCCATTTCAGAAGCCATTGGCCAGCTGGTAGAAAACATCATTAACAAATGCACGGACAAGCCGTGGCGGACCTATTTCCTTTCTTACGACTCCGATGCCGTACTGATTGCAGGAGGAAAGAGCCAGGGCATTGCGGAAGGAGATGTCTTTGTCGTCAAGGCCAAGGGCAAGAAGGTGAAGAACCCGCAGACCGGCCTGATGATTGAACTGCCCGGAAAGCAGATAGGCACGGTGAAAGTCCTGTCTACCGGAGGAGATACCCCCGAAACCGAATATTCTTTCGTGGAAGTTTCGGCTGCAACTCCGATTGATACAGGTAAGTTAAGTGAATATTATATCGAAGAATCCAAATAAGTATGAAAGCAAGATTATGGATGATTGCCGGGCTGGCAGCATTGCTGTGCGGATGCAAGGCCCATTATCCTGTAGCCCAGGAAAGCGGAAAAGAAGATATGGCCTACCTGCTTTTTACCAGTTCGGGCGAATATGCAGGAAAAGAAGTGACCGTGACACTGGATGGCCGGAAGCCCTTTGAGGCAAAAGTCGTGAAATCCAAGAATGTGAACCGGAAGGGGACATCGTATGCCGTTCCCGTCGGGCGGAAGCACCTCCGTGTGACTTACGGCGGAAAGTCTCTTTACGGGAAGGAAATCTTTCTATCAACCCAGGAAACCCAGATCATTACTTTGCCATGACGAAAAGAATCCTGTTTATAGGTGCATGTTTGCTGGCCCTGTCTTCTTGTGGCACGACAGACTCGCTGTATTCATGGTACGACTATGAGAATACCACCTATCAATACAGCAAGAAAAGCACGGAAGAACTTCAAGCGAAAGTCTTGGAGCAATACCAGAAAATCATTGAACAGCAGAGAGGTTCGAGAGGCGTGGTGCCTCCCGGCCTGTATGCGGAATACGGCTATATGCTGTATCGCACAGGCAAGAAGGAAGAAGGCCTGTCGTTCTTGAGAACAGAAATAAAGACCTATCCTGAGTCGGAAAAATACATCTCACGAATCATCAAACAGCTTGAAAAATGAAGAACTACATCCTTGCTTGCCTGGTCGTTGTCTTGCTGTCTTCCTGTGCGGAGACTCTTACGCGCGGACAGCAGTATGCCAAGCTATATGAAGAAAAACCCGTATCCATCGTGATTATGCCTCCTGTCAACCAGACCAATTCGGTGGAGACGAAAGACTTCTTTTATACCACCATGTACATGCCGTTGTGCGAAAAAGGATACTATGTCTATTCTCCCTACCTGACGATGGAGATGTTTCAGACAGAAAGCGCCTACGACAGTGAACTGTTTTTGGAACGCGACATCCAGATTTTCAAGAAAGTGCTGGGAGCAGATGCCGCCATGTTCACCATCATCAAGTCATGGGACCGGAAACCCATCACCGGGATGCTGACGGCAGGCGTGGAATACATCCTGCGTTCTACCTCTACGGGCGAAACGCTGTATCACCGGGAAGGGCTGATCAGTGTGGATACCAGTCTTTATTCCGGAGGCGGAGGACTGCTGGGCTTTGTTGTCGATATGGCCGCCACGGCCATAAACACAGCCATGACGGACAAGGTGGTGGCAGGACGGAAATGCAATGCCTTTGTGCTGAGCGATATGCCGGTGGGAAAATACAGTCCGAATTATGGAAAAGACCAGCATCTGGAGGCGGGGAAAAGCTACATAGAAGCCGTTGTGAGATAATGTGGGACGGATTTACGTGCATCCTAATTCCTATTTTTTGAATGGAGATCTGCTTTTATTTTATGTAATCCATCCCCAACTTACTCACAAAGTTCTGTTCTTCTTCAATTATCAACTTCTTGCGCCTTTTCAAGCAGTCCTTTAAATCCTCAACCTGATTGATTGGAGGAATAAGGTGGAGATAATTATAAGAAATTCCTTCCGCATGATTAAATGATTTTAAATTTGGATTGAAGGAACGATAGTTTTTAGCCATATAAGTAGGAACAATGTTTTCTGGACTTGATGGTAGTTTTGAGTCTAACTTTCCCAATGTCAATCCGTATGCGGTTGGAATTTTTTTTGATCTTTCGCGCAACAATTGCAGTTCGAAAAGAATCAGTGCCTTACTTCTGACGCCAGAAAGAGATACGGTTTTGGGGAAGGGCAGTGTCCTGAAGGGGACAGAAGGATTGTCCGAATACACACTATTGTCCACCTCTCCATTCAGAAAGCTAAGGAAATATTCGAAAGCCTTACGTTGATTGGACAAGGAATAAATTGTAAAATAGTTTGAATAGGTCGTTATCCAAAACCACCGTTTTAACTCTTGTATCTGCATCTTGTTGGGGGTGTGAAGTTTGCTAAAGAACTTCATTACAAATACAAGTTGAATATTGTACGGTAATAATTTGTAATCCACTACATTCAACTCCTTGTACAAAAATTTTGCAGCTTTCAAGATATAAGGTGTAGTTTTTTTTACCACGTTTTTAAAATCCGGTCGTACTGCCAACTTTTCAATATTCGACTGGTCGAAATACATTTTTTCATCGAACGCACTTTGATAGCATCTGAACAGATTGTTACGTGTAATCCCTTCAAAGTGATATTGGGATAATTGTTCTTTTAAATTATCTATTTCGACAGAGAAACTGAAATCCGAACTGTAACTCAGTGCATTAACCATATAATCATACGAGATGTCAGTACCTTTGGAATTCACGCGGGAAAAAATGTTTACAGCATCCGATAAACTTGCTTCTGAAATTTCCACGACAGCCAGTTTATAGTCAATCAGCGTACGCGAAAATGCATCAGCTCTATCCAAATATATATCAAGTTGCTCATCCTTACAATATGGTTCTATATGTTTTCGGGAATACTGTCTGAAATCGCTTGTACTCATCAATATATGGACTGGTACTTGATAAGGCCTTGGGGTATAGCGCAAATAGACAAAATTTTCCTCTTCAAGATCGAAAAACAAGTTGTAAAGAGAATCCCTGTCGATTGTTTCGTCAATTTCAAGATTAGCCTTTTGAGCATTTGTCAAACAGCCAAATAAGGAAGATAGCCTTTGATAGCCATCCAGAAGGAATACTTGCTGAGAATAATTCTTTGGTAATTTAAAACCTCCTACAGATTTCAGTTTATCCCAGTTATAATTGTTTTTGGGTTTCCAGATGAGTAGTGAACCTATAGGGTAATTATTCTTTATGCTTTCAAACAAATCCTTGACATCATCTCTTGTCCATACAAAATCTCTTTGGAAAGGAGGAACTTGCAATGCTCCTTGCTGTAAGTCATCCAAGAGTTTTGCCAAGCTTCGGATTTGGGTTTCAATGCCAATATTATAGTTCATATTACAATAGCTTTTGTATGGATTCCACAATTTCTTGCAATTCATTCGGGTTATTTTGTCTGCTAACTCGGTCGTCCAATCTTTTTCTTGTTACAATTGGGTTGCTGAAGTAAGTAGGAAACACCTCTTTAAAAGATCCTTTTTGGGATAGTTGAATGCATTTTTCAAGAGCTTTGAAATGTGCTGGAGTTACGTCGCGATATAAGTTCTTCTGTGCAGGCGGCAAAAGAGGTCTTACAAAAGAATGCTTTTTCTTGTTTTTGTCTTTATTGCTATGTCCTTTCTCATTCTTATCCGCTTTTGCTTTGTTGTCTTTAGATAAATCTCCATAAAATCCACCCGCAATATTCAGGTAGTCTTTCTGTTCGTCAGACAAGGATTTATATGCATTGATCCAGTTTATATTAGCTTCTGTTTGCATTAATTCGATGGCATCATCGGGCATATAATTTTCCATCGACCGTTTGTCGAGGATATGATATTCTACATTCCATTCTTTTAGTTTAGCCACCACCGTTTGATATTTGGAGACTATATCTGTTGGATAACGTTTATCGCCATCCAGTAGTACCCAATATTTTAGGAACTTCGTTTTCTCTTTATAATGAGCTACTTGTGCTTTAATGAACTTTTCCACATTTGTACATCCACCCGCATTGACAAATTGCAGCTCATTGTTTTCTTCTGCAGTCTTTAAGCTTTCTTTGGTTGCGTAAGCTCTGAACAATGCCCGCAAGAAGTGAGCGTCATTCACGCTGTTTTCTACCAGCAAAGAAAGCGGCTGTAAAAGATACATGATAGCTTCTTCACGAGTAAAAATTTTTTTCTTTGTTTCATCCTTGCCGCTTTTACTGATTTGGCAATCGCATTGAGCTGATGAAGTCATTGACTGGGTAAAGGCCAATTCAAAAATCCGAGTCTCGTTATCGTTCAATCCTCTTACGAACTCAGACGACAGAACCTCCGAATCATCTATAAGCAGTTCATAGCTCTGCTTAATTGTGATTAGGTATACCAAGAAGTTCAGTTCAAGTCTCCCTCGGTCATCTTTCGACTCCTCAAAGACATCTTTTGAGATAAGCACCTTCATACCTGACGATTCTTTTGAGCATTATGTAACAATACAGCCTCTTTATACGATTCATTAAATACGTCATCAGGCCAATCACTTACGCTTCCATCTTCTCTGACCTCCACCTTTTTCAGAGAACTTGCACCTGTATCTTCATCATATTTCACGTAGTATAAAGCTAAATCTTTAGGATGTAACTTGTTTGTGGCTACTAATGTGCGGAGTCTCAATATAAAGTTTAACGAATGGGTTTCAACTAATATCTGTTTATTTTTGTCCAAAGATACCTCATTGGCCATAAATTCAGCCATTTCCGCATGAGCTGCAGGATGTAGGTGAGTTTCAGGCTCCTCCAATATGTATTGCCATGGTTTTTCACATGCCTTGGCTATTGCTACAATTTCGGGTAATGATTGTCCGATACCAGCTCCTGTGTCCAGTATATTGTTTCTGACATTCTTATTTTGCAACTCCACAGAATAGCTTGGAGCTCGGGACTGGTCTACTACCACAGCCCATCCGTCAAAGACCTTTTTATACCAATTGGAGACTTTGGTTAGCAGGTTTCCATTCCCAGACACCACATCTGAGATTAAGAACTCATAAGCATTTTCTCCTTTTGTTCCCATCAGAGTATAAACCCCATCATTCAGCCGATAATCACGTAATGGTAACTGTCTTACATGGCCGATATAATCATTTGCTGTTTGAAAGTGTGCTAATGCCTCAACCATCCAATTTTCAGAAATGTTTTTGGGGGTTATTCCCATGAAGGCAATTTCATTTCCTTTCTCATCGGTCATTTTGTGATCATCGTTGCATTGGTAAGAAACATTGTTTCCGTTTGTATCTTTCAGTGACCAACTTTCCAGGTGTGTCTTTTTTTGTTTATCCAGCATATCCACAAAGAAAGAGAATGACAGTTCGTCTCCCTCTGTAGAAGTTACGTCAATTGTTGGGGCCCGATTACCTTTGTTATATACTATGTCACGAAACTCGTCACAGAGGGTCACCTCGTTGCAAATTCTGGAAAAAACCTCTTGTGTTTTACATTTCAAGGCACTTTCCACTAGCAATGGCAATTTTAACACTGCACTTTTTCCCGTGTTGTTTTTTCCAAACAACACAGTCATTGGGGCAAGTGTCAAGGTCTGCCGATTGGCAAAAATCCTATAATTGACAAAAGAGATGCTATTTATCATATTAAAAAACTATTCATATAATCGATTTATATTTTAAGGTTTGAACCCCAATTACCTTAAATAATATACAAATATATTCATTAAAATCCAAATAAGACCATAATGGGCGATAAAAAAATGATAAATCCGTTCCATGAAATACTCCTGATATTAGTGCATATTTTGTTTTTCTTCGGAAAAAGCAGAAAATAAGAAAAGTTCCTGTCGACATTTGAAGAGATAAGAAGGCTTTTGAAGACTTGTAAAAAACGCCGAAGCGTTTTGTTTCAAACGTCCTTACGTTTTCCTTCAAACGCCTAAGCGTTTTATCTAAAACGCTTCGACGTTTTGACTAAAACGTTTAGGTGTTTCGGTGCAAACGTTTAGGCGTTTTTTTTGTGACCTTTGTGGTGGTAATATTTGGGGACATGCCATACGGAATTTGTGCCTTTTACAAGCGGAAGTACGAATCCAGCCCTTAGACGCGGAAAAATTTTCGTTTTTTTCTTGGCCATTTTATGCCTCTTTCTTCCTTTTGAAAATCAATCTATTAAAAAAAGTTGTTTGACGTTCTAGCAAATTTGTACTAGTTTCACTAGTTGGAAGAACACAATTTTGCCAGAAAAGAGTTTTGTGGTATTGTTTCTTTGATTATCTTTGTATTTAGATTCATGCCTATGAAAACACATATTCATGGGGAAAAATGAAGGAAATAAGATAGTTTAACTCGTTTAAACTTTTTTATCTATGAAAAATAAAGGCGATGCCTTAGCGCATGAAAAACAGCAAATGGCATGCAACTCACCAAGTGAGAACGCACGCTAGACCAACATAAATTAGAAGCAATATCGATGTCACTGTATAGTTCAGACGTTCCTTCTAAAGCCGGGGAGGCAATCTTGATAACGGATCAAAGCTATTTGGTCCGGAACTAGAAAAACGCGCTGTAGAAAACTCTTCCTGGTGCTATCTGTTCGTTTACTACTCAAAAGTCGATGTGGTAGACAAGATTCTGAAGGAACAATTTCGTACATTTATTCACCGTACCATTATATACAAGCGGGGTAAATCGCATGTGGAGAGCAAGGAAGTACCCACCATTACCGGCCTGATATTCGTGCAGGGAGAGATCCGGAAGATACAGTCTTTCCTGAACAGCCGTTTCATTGGTCTGCATTTGGTGAAAGATTGCAGCACGAAGACGGTGGCTGTGATTTCCGACCGTGTCATGCAGTCGTTCATACAGGTGTCCCAGCTTGATTCCCACCGCATTCGTTTCATGCCCCATTCCTTTGATTATTATGCAGAGGGGCACACGCTGGTCAAGATGACCTCGGGTGTACTGGCCGGCATGGAAGGCTATCAGGTACGTATCTCCCGCGACAAATGTTTTGTGACCACCCTTGGCGGCATGACGGTAGCCATCGGCGGCGTGTCGAAGGAAACCTTCGAAGACGTGGACGAGTACATCCGCCAGCGCAGGGTTCAGTTGCGTGAGGAAAGCGGGTCGCTCGACGCGAACCTGACGGTCGTGCAGCAGGAGATAGACAAGTGTTTTTTCTCTCCCGAGAACCGTCTGGATGTGATTTCCATAGCTAGCAGTCTTGATCAGTGGCTGGAAAAGTCGCGCTTGCTTCTTCGGAAGGAACAGTTTGCTGAGGCCACGGAGATTGTGCTTTTCATCCTCGAAGAGATTGGTTCCCGCTTTCAGTCTGCATACGGCAGTCTGGCCGCCGGAAACCTGAAGGAGATGACGGCAGTGTGTGCGGAAGCCGACCGAATATTGGGAGAGATTGCCGCGCATGCCAATGTGCCGGAAGATTTGATGTGTTTTATTGCAGCAGAGCGCCAGTCGCTGGTGCTTCGCTATTCGTTTTTGCCGATGGAGGAATAAGAAAAAGATGGAGTTGTCTCAAAAAGAAAATACAAAGCGGATTGCCAAAAACACCCTGATGCTGTATGTCCGCATGCTGTTTGGTATGCTGGTATCGCTGTATACTTCCCGTGTGGTGCTGCAGGCATTGGGTGTGGAAGATTACGGTATATACAATGTAGTAGGGGGTGTGGTGGCGATGTTCTCCATGATTTCTAGTTCTCTGTCATCATCGGTAAGTCGTTTTTTAACGTTCGAATTGGGGAAAGGAAACAGGGAAGGTCTGAAAAGAGTCTTTTCCACTTCATTGAGCATTCATGTAGTGTTGTCGCTTGTCATTGTGTTGTTGGGAGAAACCATTGGACTTTGGTTTCTAAACACCCACATGACCATCCCCGAGAATCGTTTGTATGCTGCGAACTGGGTATTTCAGGCATCAATCTTTACGTTTGTCATAAACCTTTTGAGCGTACCGTTCAGTGCGTCCATCGTATCCCATGAACGGATGAGTGCGTTTGCTTATATCGGTATATTAGACGTAATTCTTCGGTTGCTGATAGTCCTGTTTATTGCTTATTCAGGCCTGGCATTCGATCGTCTGATTGTATATGCCTTGCTTTTGGTGGGAGTAGTTGGTATCATGCAGGCAATCTATTGGAGTTACTGTACGAGGAATTTTGAGGAGTGCAGGTTCAAATTAAGTTTTGATGTCAGTTATTGGAAAGACATGAGTTCTTTTGCCGGATGGAATTTTATTGGCTGTACGGCTGGTTTGTTAAAGGATCAAGGAGTAAACATCTTGCTAAACTTGTTTATGGGACCGATTGTCAATGCGGCTCGTGGTATAGCTAATACAGTAAATAATGTGATGACTTCTTTTGCTGGTAATTTTATGACTGCTTTGAATCCGCAGATTACGAAATCCTATGCGGCAGGTAATTATGATTACATGTTTTCGCTAGTGGAACGAGGCTCCAGGTTTTCCTATTATATACTTCTGCTGTTTGCTTTGCCCATGCTGTTTGAAGCAGAGTTTGTATTGACTTTATGGTTAAAACACTATCCTGAGCATACCGTTAATTTTGTGCGGCTTATCCTGATAGTAACCATGTGCGATATATTGTCGAATACGTTAATTAATTTGCAAGTAGCAACGGGAAAGATTCGTAATTACCAACTTGTGGTGGGCGGTATGCTGTTGATGAATTTTCCTTTGTCCTATCTTTGTCTGAAAATGGGTTTTCCGCCAGAATCAACTTTGGTAGTGGCATTGGTGGTAGCAGTTCTCTGCTTGTTCCTGCGCCTTTTGTTCCTGCGTCAGATGGTTGGATTATCCATGAAACGTTATTTATATAAAGTTTGTGGGAATGTGCTGTGTGTGACATTGGCAGCTGTTGTGATACCTGCTTTGCTTTACCTGCAAACGTCAGACAGTTTGCTACGTTTTCTGTTTATGTGTGTGCTGACTACATTGTGTTCGTCTGCGGCTATTTATTTTATAGGCTGTAGCGTTCACGAACGTGCCTTTATTAAAGAAAAAGCCGTACTTCTTAGAAAAAAATTCTCATTATGATTACGGTAACAGAAAAATCTCGGTGCTGCGGCTGTGAAGCGTGTCGGAGCGTGTGTCCTAAACAATGCATCTCCATGAGGACGGATAAGGAAGGATTCTTGTATCCGGAGGTGAATCTGTCGGAATGTATTGATTGTAAATTGTGTGAAAAGGTTTGCCCCGTGCTTCACCCGATTGCTTCGACAGAGGAACCGATGGTTTTTGCCGGTATTAATAATGATACACAAATTCGTTTGCAGAGCTCATCTGGGGGTATATTTACTCTGATAGCTGAATCGGTTCTCCAAAAAGGAGGAGTCGTGTTTGGGGCTCGTTTCGATGAAAACTGGAAAGTAGTACACGGGTATACAGAAACCGTAGAAGGATTGGCTCGTTTCCGTGGGTCTAAATATGTGCAGAGCTATATTGGAGACTCCTTTTTGCAAGCTAGGAAATTTCTGGATGAAGGAAGAGAAGTATTGTTCTCGGGAACACCTTGCCAGATAGCGGGGCTGAAGAACTTTTTACGAAAATCTTATCAGCATCTTTTGACGGTGGATGTAGTTTGTCATGGAGTGCCGAGTCCCAAGGTGTGGCGAAAGTATCTGGGGGAATCTGTATGTAAGGCTTATTTTATAAAGAAACGAGGTACTTCTGTCTCTGTAGCTGATAAAATTGAGAATATTAATTTTCGGTCAAAAAAACAAGGGTGGAAGCATTTTTGTATGGATATAGTATATAGGAATGGGAAAGAGGAGGTGATGCCTTTTTCTGAAGATTCCTATATGAATGTATTTTTATCAAATTTGTCATTGCGTCCCAGTTGTTATGCTTGTTCTACAAGAATTCCTTATGTGCAGAGTGATATTACTTTAGCTGATTTCTGGGGAGTGGATAGCTTGAAACCGGAGATTGACGATGATAAGGGGTGTGGGCTTATTCTTATTAATAATGAGCGTGCATTTTCTTTATTGAGAAATTTGGACTGTCAATTGTTTCAGCAGAAATTGGATGAGGTGTCAAAATTTAATCCAAGCATTTTGTATTCTGTTAGAGTGCCGGTGAATAGAAAATTCTTTTACGATGTCTTGGAAAAATGGAGTTTAGACTCTGTATACAAGATTTCTACAAGTACTAATATCGTAATGCGTGTTATACGAAATATTTATAGGAAATTATAAAGTTAGTAGATTTTTCAGATAATGAATTGGTGGAGAGAAATTTATAAAAAACTGAAGAAAGAAATGAAGGTTAAAACTATATTTCTATTAGCTATTTTGATAGATTAGTTACGACTTGTTTTATGGGAAAGATATTTAGAGCCTTAGTGTGTAAAGTTTATAGGCAAATAATATTTTTATGTGTTTAAAATATAAGGCTTTTAAGTTTTAATATCCTAATACAGTCGTATGTAATATTTATAGAAAATTATGAGAATTGCTATATTGACATTACCATTGCATGTTAATTATGGGGGTATTTTACAGTGTTATGCACTACAAACTATACTTCAGCGTATGGGGCATGATGTGAAGGTATTGACCAAACTTCAGTATGGTCGTTCTTACTATATTATATATCCTCTAGCTGTATGTAAGCGTTTGTTTAAACGTTTTGTCTTGGGTAAAAAGGTCGCTATATTTAAAGCTCCTCATCAAATCATCAGACACTATACTGACAGATTTATACACCGATATATTCATCAATACACTCAAAGAAAATGGACTGCTAAAATTGCTTCTCGTTTCGAGACGATTGTCGTTGGTAGTGATCAAGTGTGGCGCCCGTTATATTTTCATCCAATAGAAGAAGCATTCTTGTCTTTTTTAAGCAATACGAATATCAAGCGTATAGCTTATGCAGCTTCATTCGGTGTTGATTATTGTGAATATACAGAAGAGCAAAGAGAAATTTGCTCGTCTCTGCTGAAGAAATTTAATGCTGTGTCTGTGCGAGAAACATCTGGTATTAAGCTTTGTCAAGAATGTTTTGGCATACAAGCAGTTCAAATGCTTGACCCGACCTTATTACTTTCTGCTGACGATTATAGAGAGTTAATAAAGAACAGTAAGAGTCAACCTTCCCAAGGCAATATGCTAGTATATATGTTAGATCGGACAAAAGAAAAAGAAGAATTTGTTGAACAAATAGCCAAAGAGAAAGGATTGATTCCTTTCTGGATGGATAGTGATGTAGATGATGAAAATCTTCCTTTGGAAAAGCGTATAAAGATGCCAGTAGAACAATGGCTCCGTAGTTTTGACGATGCCGAGTTTGTGTTGACTGACTCTTTTCACGGATGTATTTTTTCTATTATTTTTCGCAAACAATTTCTTGCTATGGGAAATAAAGAAAGAGGATTGGGGCGATTCTATTCTCTCTTGGCATTATTTTCGTTACAAGAGAGATTGATTTTATCTTCAGGTGAATATAGAGGAAATCTACTGCCGATTGATTATGATAAGCTACAAAGTAAATTATCTATTCTTCAGAATCAATCAATGTCATTTCTAAAAATAAATTCTTGAGCAATGGACCCTTTAATTTCTATCATAGTTCCTATTTTTAATTCAGAGAAAACTCTTGACAAATGTATTAATAGTATTCTAAATCAGACATGCTGTGATTGGGAGTTATTACTGATTGATGATGGAAGTACAGACAAATCTTGTGAAATCTGTGAAAAATATGCCGCTATAGACCAGAGAATTAAAATATATCATAAAGAGAATGGAGGAGTAAGTTCAGCACGAAATTATGGACTCCGTTACTCACGTGGAGAGTGGTTGACATTTATTGATACAGATGACTATGTACAAGATTCGTTTTTGGAAATAATGGTTGAAAACGCTGCCTCTGTTGATTTGGTTGTTTCTGGTGCATATTATATTAATGATAGAATATCTTTCTTACCTCCAGAACGATTAGTAGAAATAGCTGATGATTTACCTTTTATGGATGAGCAGTTGTGTTCGATTTACTTAATGACATGTTGGGCTAAATTATTTAGAAGAACTTTTATCATAAATGAGAAAATCTATTTTGACAGTTCATTGCGAATAGGAGAAGATTCTGACTTTGTTCTGCGGTATTTGAGATATATAAAGGCTATAAAATTTGTGAATATTTTAGGATACTGTTATAATGACGACGAAAAATATAAGTTATTTAAGTATGCTTTGAGTGCTAATGATTTTAGTGTTCATTTATCTTTAATCTTAGGCAGTTTAAATCAATTAAAGAAAAAGTACGACTATTCATTTTACAAATTTGATTATTTATTGAATGATTATTATAGTCGTTTATTTTTTATTCATTTAATGACCATTAGAAACTACCATGATTTTTATAGTGAGCATATAAATTATATCAAGGGAAAAGTAAAATATACGCCAGATTCTTTCAAAAAGAATGTGCTATTCTTCTTTTTCGTTTATATTCCTTTTATTGCTTATCTTTTTTTCTTTCTTTATAGAAAAAAATATTTATAAAAATAATAGTTATGGACGGTATTCAATGAAAAAGAAGATGTTGTATGGTCAGATATTATTTTTAGATTTGCTAAAATAGTATGTCCTTGCAAATCAAAATTAAGGGAGCAAAGGTAATAGGGTGACTTGATAATAAGTGTATGATAACCTAATTTAAAACAGTAAAATTTATGCAACGTAACTTTTCAATAGATATTGTTAAAACATTAGCTGCATTATTGGTTATATGTATACATACAGGCTACCCTTCTGTAGTAGGTGATTATGTAGTTGCTTTTTGCCGTATTGCAGTACCACTGTTTTTATTGATATCAGGCTATTATTATCAAAACATTATGGATAAAAAGAAAATTACGGCTTACTATAAGAAAATTCTGGGACTGACTTTCTTTTCTAGTATTTTTTATTTTATAGTTTTCGATAAAAAGCTGGATTATCTGATTACTTTCAGATGGGATAAAATGCTTATTTTCAATTTTCCGATTGCAGGTGATCATTTATGGTATCTTTTCTCTTTAATCAATGTGTTGGTGATTCTATCTATCTGTTATAAGATAAGAGATAAGTTATTCTATCTTATACCATTCTTATTGATGGGAAATTATATTTTAAGTTTTTTCCCGAAGTTTTGGTTATATCGTAATTTTCTATTTACGTCATTACCATATTTCTTACTTGGTATGTATATTTATAAATATAATAAATCTATTTTGGCTCTATTCAAAAAGGAAACATTGGTTTATATTTTTGTTATAGGACTTATTTTGCAGTGTCTCGAAGTGTTTCTATATAAATATTGGGGTTTTATATATGTCAGAGATCATTATCTGATGACTTCTCTGTTGTCTATCGTGATTTTTAGTTACGCTTTGGTTGTAAAAACACAGAAAGAAAACGTTTTAACTATTATAGGGAAGAAATATTCTGCATATATTTATATCTTACACATTTTCATTTTATCTTATTACCATCACATTATGGATTTTGGGGATAATAATAATAATTATGTTTCTTATATAAAACCATTTATAATTTTTATATTGACACTGCTTGTTTCTTTTATGGTATTGAAAATATATAATCTTTTAAAAAGATGTTACACAAGTATCAAGAAGTTATACGTTTCTGCATAGTCGGTACTTTGGCGACAGGCATACATTATGGAATATATTTATTGCTGAATCGTTTTATTTTAGTATGGTTTGCTTATACTATTGGTTATGCTATAAGTTTTATATGTAATTTTTATTTAACAAGTGTATTTACTTTTCAATCAAAAGCAACAATAAAGAAGGGGATAGGATTTATTATTTGTCACTTGATTAATTATATTTTACATCTACTTTTCTTAACCATTTTTATATGGATGGGAGTTGAAGAGAATTATGCACCTATTCCTGTATATTTAATCGTAATACCAATAAATTTCTTGTTAGTGCGATTCGTATTTAAAACTAAAAAATTATGAAGAAAGTATCCGTATTAGTGCCCTGTTACAATGAAGAAGCTTCATTACCACTACTTTATACTGAATTGGTAAAAGTTATGGATTCATGTAAATTATATGATTGGGAGGTTTTCTTTATTAATGACGGATCTCGGGACAATACACTCTCAGTCATTAAAGATTTGCGTCAAAAGGATATGAGAATATCGTATGTAGATTTGTCCAGAAACTTTGGCAAAGAAAATGCTATGCTGGCGGGATTTGATTATGTCACAGGAGATTGTATGGTGATTATGGATGCAGATTTACAACATCCACCGCATGTTATCTTAAAAATGTTGGAGAAGTGGGAAGAAGGATATGAGGACGTTTATGCCAAAAGGATAACTAGAGGTAAGGAATCGTGGATTAGGAAAAAAGCATCATTATTATTTTATTCATTATTACAGAAAACGACGAGAATTGAAATTCTACAAAATGTTGGAGATTTTAGATTATTGGATAGATGTTGTATTGAAGCGCTCAAATCTTTAAGAGAATCAGAAAGATATACCAAAGGAATGTTTTGTTGGATTGGTTTTAAGAAAACTTCAGTAGATTTTGAACAGAAAGATAGAGTAGCTGGAAAATCAACTTGGAACTACTGGAGTCTTTTTAATCTAGCAATAGAGGGGATAACGTCTTTCACGACGACGCCTTTGCGTTTTTCTTCAATATTAGGGTTCATAATTGCAATCCTTTCTTTTGGACTAATGCTCTTTCATTTGGTTAAAGCATTGATTTGGGGTGATCCAATTCAAGGATTTCCGACATTAGTAGTACTGATACTCTTTTTAGGAGGTATCCAACTGTTATCAATAGGCATCGTGGAAGAATATTTGGGAAGAGTTTTCAATGAGTCAAAGCATCGTCCTGTATATATCGTGCGGGAATACAACGGTAAAAAGAAATTGTTTTAATATCAGAGATATGAGAAGAGGAGACTATATATTTATTGTTATAGTTTTTGTTGCCTTTTATGTGTTAAATCAATTTAGTGTTTTAATTGGTGATGACTTTTGGTATTGCTTCTATGGGGTAGATGCTAATGGAAATAGTCAGTTTGTAAATAGTTTTAGTGATGCTATTTGTAGTCAGCTCCATGCTTACACTACCCATAATGGTAGAATAATTGTTCACACTCTAACTTCCTATTTTTGTGGTGTTTTAGGAATGAATGTTTTCAAAATATTCAATTCTTTGGCCTTTACGTTAACTTTTTATGGCTTATTGAAATTATCTAGACAATATATCGGTTATCAAATGTGGGATAAGTATTTAATTATTTTTATGCTATTTGTATTAATGCCTTATCCTGGACAAATCTTTTGGGGGTCAATAGCGATGTCTATAAATTATTTATGGACTTCATGTGCTGTCATATATTTATTGATATTCTATGAGTATATAAAGAAGCATGGGATTGAATATAATCTATTAGGAAATATTGTTGTATTCTTAATTTCAATATTAGCAGGAAGTTTACAAGAAAGTTTTACTATTGGTATTAGTGGAGCCTTATTTCTATATTATTGTTGTCATTATAAAGAATTCAAAGGTACGATTCCTTATTTTGTAATAGGATTGTGGATTGGAACAGCAATTGTTGTCCTTGCCCCAGGTAATTTCCTTAGATTGGAGGGAGTTGATAAAGCGCAAAGTGTATCTGCTTTTATATCATCTTTATCTAATATTGTTAAATTATTTGCAGATACTAAATTAATGATTATTGTAATTGTACTATCTATAATATTGTGGGTTAAAGATAGGGCGCAAATTCTCAATTTTTATAAAGAAAACTTTATTTATATATGGAGTATTATATTCAATGCTTTTTTAGTCTTAATAACTTATTCAGGGAAACGTCAAGTAACGTGCATTGAATTATTCTCTTTAATTCTTATTTTGAGGTTATTGTTACATTTTAGTAATCCTATTCGAATAAAAAAAATTGAGTTAGTATATAGCATTTTATTATCTGTAGTTTGCTTATTGCTTTATTATCCTATATATAGTTATAGGAAGTCGGCATTTAATACATATACAGAATTAGCAAGTAGTCCTGTCATAAATCATACAATAGTCAATCGTAGTTATATTGACATGCTTAGATTTCGTAAATCAAATTTATTATTTTCTAGATATACATATTTAATAGACTTTGAAGATTGGGTATACGAAGGATTTTCATTATTAAAATCAAATGGAAAAGATCCTAATTATATTACTGCTATTCTTCCAGATTCTCAAGAAAGCATTATTAAGCAGTTTGATAAATATAGGAATGAAAATGAAATTTATTACAATGCTGATTATCAGTATTATGTTTTTCGTGAAGTAATAAATGAACCTTTGTATAAAGTGGAGATTTCATCGGAACCATTGACATTTTTAGGTAAAATTAGGGCTATAATGCTGGGTAAAAAGAATTCTTATACAATTGATGTAAGTAATGATTTACGTTTTTTTGAGAATGCGGGTTATAGGTATTATTTATATTATGTAATGGATTATAAGGTATTTAATTTTGTACTAAATAAAAATCATGGATAGAATTTGAATTTATGATATTGAGGTATTTTTTATCATTTGGTGATTTTCAATTTTGAAAATATGGAACTTGCTATTGTTGTCAATTTTGTTGAATCATTATTTATTTAAATGAACAATTATAGTTTAAGTTTGTCTCCTTGTATGCAAGAAGGTAAACTTTGCGATTTCCAAGAGGTCGTTATTTTAATAGAAAGTTGAAGTCTTGGGGTGATATTAGTAAAGGATTTGTGTTTGGTAGAGTTTAATACTAACTTATAATAATATGCCTAAAATATCTGTTATTGTTCCTGTTTATAATGCAGAGAAATATATTGGAGAATGTATAGAAAGTATTTTATCACAGACATTCAGTGATATTGAATGTTTATTGATTGATGATGGTAGTAAAGATTCATCTGGAGTTATTTGTGATGGATATGCATTGAAGGATGAGCGAGTAAGGGTGGTGCATCAAGAAAACGGTGGAGAGATGGCTGCTCGAGCAAAGGGGGGTTCGTATGTCAAGTGGTAAGTATCTATATTTTGTAGATGCTGATGATAAAATAATGCCCGATACATTAACTTGCATGTTCTCTTATGTAAAAGATGATGTTGATATCGTTGCTTTTGAAAATCAATACGATGGTAAATTTACTATGGTAAACTATGCGGAGCTATTGTTGAGTTTTCGTTTATTGGCAGTTTGGGGAAAGTTATATAGACGTTGTTTGTTTGATGACTATGTATTGGGAGTTTCTAGTTATTTTAAAGTAGGAGGTGACTTTCTAACAAATATTAGAGTTCTGAAAAATATTACAGGAGTAATAATTTGTAAACCGCAATATAAGTATCTTTATAATCGTCAGAATCCAGAAAGTGTACAACTCAAACATCGAAATTCTTATGCCTATGAAAAATCGATGATTCTTGAGGTTGGTAAGATTTTAACATCCTTGCCTGAATATTCAGGCATAGAACAAGCACATTTCAAATGGTTGATGGCTTATTTAGGAGGTATGATTGGTTTACGTTACCAGATAGATTTTACAGAGGATTGGGTCAAAGGTATACAAAGAAAAAGTCAGAAATTTCCTCTTTCTTTGAGAGACAAGATAGTTCTTGCGGCTATCAATATAAAAGTATGTAGATGGCTATTGATAAAGGAAAAGGACTTAAAATTTTTATTTCGAAAATTGTTTCCTTCACATTAGTGTCCTTTAAAAAATGGAGTGTCCAAATAAATTTACTGTAAGCATACTATTTTCCGCCTTGACGCACATTATTCACAACCCTACCTTTGC